>JAABUO010004138.1_pt1 | contig 17094 bp, 23 predicted proteins | sample 5559291 | NCBI WGS metagenome assembly JAABUO01 (sample SAMN10711878, study PRJNA513372) | rock metagenome | isolation source: Antarctica rocks | place: Antarctica: Victoria Land, Finger Mt sud | reverse complement strand
GTGGAGATGTACATTCTTCAAACATGTGTCTTCCCCTAGGGTCAAGTACATACACAAATAGACAGTGAGAACATGATGTAGCAATGCAAGGGGCATGAGGTGTACCAGCTGCTGCAGCGGCCAGCAAGGTGTCAGGGCTGACAACCTCTTCTGCTGGTGTAGCCTCAGATTGCACAGCTGGGCTAGGAGCGCTGGTGCTTGCTACTGGGGGCAGCTCCAACCACTTGCGCTGGTTCTTTGTCAGTCGCTGCGTCTGACTACCTGACCTCTGGCCTTTGCTGTCAGTATCTACTCCCCAATCTTGCTGCTGCCTGCTGCTGCTAGTGGACGCTTGATTGGACTCATCAACATCCTGTGGTGCTGTATCTGTGGCATCTGGCACATCTGAGACATGAGCACTGCTTGAGTCCAATCCGGGCTGGTTTTCAGAATTCACGGCAGAGCTTGGCTGTCTGCTGTCTGATGTCTCGCCAGCTGGTGACTGTACCTGCTGCTCCTGCTGTGACAGGTTCCTGTCTGAACGTGAGGCTGTGCGAGGCAGCGGCGGGGGGACCACTGGCAGAGTGACTTCCAGCTGCTGCTTTGCAGCATTGAAGCTGGCGCTGCCGTCTGCTTCTGCGACCTTGTAGGGCAGCGGCAGGTCAAGGATGTACTTGCCAGGCACACTCAGACTCATGGTACCTGGCTGAATGTTCAGCTGAGCTTGGCTTGCTTGCTGCACTCCCAGGAGCTTGACCCTTATCACCAGCTCCTGCATACAAAGAGCATTCAATGAATGATTGCCTGGATGCAGGAACACATGGAGTGATGGTTCAATGAATGGGTGGGTAAATTGATGGATAAATCACGTGACTAATGACAGCAGCCCTGCTAGCTGTATGCAGCTACCCCTGACTAGGGCTGTGGGTCTGGGTAGGAGTCTGCCGTTGCTGCATTGTGGGCAGGAAGGGGCAGTGTGGTCGTGCCTCACACACGATGCCACTGCACAAGTGGCACAGTCTTTCTTGTAGAGAGGGGTCGAGGGCAAGAAGGAAAAGGATAGTAGGAGACGCCATTCAAGACATGCACCCTCTAATGCCTTATATACAACTGCCAATGAAAAGGAGTTGGGAACTTGTTGGACATATTCTGATGTTCAAAGCAGCAGGTACTGAACGCAACCATATATGTCTCAAGTCCTAGATATCTGCCATATTAGGTGACCGTCTCATCATGCTGCTCACCTTTGGATACTTGGCCGATGCAACACTGACGCCAGGACCCTCCCAAGCCTCTGACAGGTCCACCTGACCCCTGTACACTATCTCATACTGTGGCTGCACCACCCCATCAAGGACCCCCTCAGTAGCTGGGGCCGCCCCCGCCTGCAAGCTCACTGCCTCCATGCGTGTTGTAGCAACAGCTGTCAGGAGGCTTTGGTCGGCTTCCCCTGAGCTGATAGCTGAGCTGGTGCCTGTGCTTGACTGCGCAGAAGGGGCTTTGCCAGTAGGCACAGATGTGACTGGTACCCTTTCATGCTTGCCTTTTGCTGAAGGAAACTTGAACCCGCTGGACCTGCTGCCTCTGCCTTCATCACTTGTGCCCTTGGCAGCAGAGTCCGGTGGGAGCTCTGTCACTAGAGGCTTAGCAAGGGTCAGTGAGCCTGCAGTGCTTGCTGAATGCTGCCTGTTGCTGGAGTCAGGCATGTTCTCTTGTCTGGGGTCTGTTGATGAGCCACCCTGCATGTCTGTCCTGATGCTGACAGTAGATGGCCTGTCTACTCCTGGGGTAGACTTGAAAGCCAGCTTGGGAAAGCTGTAGTGCCTTGTTAGCGTCCAGCCTGTCACCTTCTCAATGTTGTCCACAGCCGAGTCCAGAATCATAGCCTAAACACAGGCAGTCAATGGCATATTTTGAAATACAGTATCAGGTGCAGGTGGGCCACAAGGTTGTGCAGCTGACAATGCAATATTGCGCAGTCCCATCTGTTACTGTTCTCTGTCACAAGTTTTGTGATCCGTGTTAAATGTGATAGTCATGCAGTGTGCGATGCGCTCTGTGGCTGAGTATTCTTCTGCTAGCATTTGGGATCACTGCTTCCAACCAATTGTGTATAGAAAAGGACAAGAAAAGACTAAGGCACTTGTGCAGTGGCATTGTCTATGAGGGACAAGTGTGTGAAACACTGCTGCCTTCAAGTTCCTCATTATATAAGTGTCTGAGGGAAACATGGTTGATAAGTACAGCCCTGTCAAGATGTGATGACATGCAATTTTGCGTGGTGAATTCGAGAGATGTGATGGAAAGGCTGACCTTGTATTTTGCATTGTTCAGGGCCATCCTACAAGTGTCAGGATGCACCACAAAGTCAAACACCATGCACTGGATTCTGTTCCTGTCAGAACCCTCCTTTCGGTTGCCCAGCATGAGTGGTACATCCCACATCAGCCCAGGCTTTGTAGTGCCATCCAGATTCTTCTGGCGTTTGCTGGTAGCAACAGCCACCTGCACAGACAGACACTTGGCTTGAGGAAGTTGACCATGTGCATCATGGTGGCAGACCTGTCCCATGAAGTAAGTTAAAAAGCAGCTTTTCAGGGTGCTGCAGGTCAGCAGTATCAAGGGTGAGCTGTTGCACATGCCTTGTCTGAGGTGCAGACGTTGATGAAGATCTTCTGACCGGATTGCTTGTTGGCGGTCTTGGCTACAAAGACTGCAGTGGGTGTGACAAGCTGCATGCCTTTGCCATAAACCTCCTGACCCCTGCCCTCCTCTTCAAGCTGGCGTATGTATTGGTCCTGCTCAGCTCGAGTCTGCAACACATAAGAATTGCGTCGCTTGCGCACAAACCTGACCACCAGTGGATTTGCAAGGAACAGAGGCTGTGCAAGAGAGGCATATTCGATTCTGACGTCGGTTTAGTGGCTCACCTGGGGATCAGCTATGTCCTTGGCATAGTCAGCCAGTAGTTCCATGAACTTGGGGTCTTTAAAAGACTTTTCGAACTTGGTGATCTCCTGCAGGAGCAAGCTTGTTTCGCATACACAAGGGGTCGACTTGCCGTCAGACCTTCTGCGACATCGACCATGATACCTCGGGGCTCAGACTTTTCAGAGAGTCCTCCAGCGAACTTGTCCCTGCAGCTTGGGGCGCCAAGTCAACCATTATTAGCAATAGATCACTGGGCTGCAACCAGCCAGTAAGTGCCTCACTCGGTACAGATAGGCGAAGTAGGCAGGCAACAACTCGTGGACCTGACCAGAAACGTACGCTAGCGCAGGTGCAAGTGTAGTTTGTCTGTTTATTTTACTGCTGGCGTTATTGCGGTGTATGCAGGCGTTTCGGCGATGCTCTAGTTGCAAGTCACACTCACAATGCTTGTTCATGCGCAGACTTTACCCCAGATCCATGATCTCCGATGCAAGGCCAAGAGCTGCTGAAGTTCCGCAGCTCAGCACATGTCCGCAGAGCGTGGTACCCGTCTCAGATCACTGCTTCACTGGGACAGATGTCGCAAGCAGCAAAACTGCGCAAGCCCATGTCGAACGATGCCTCTTTGGTTGAGAGTCTCAGATTGTTCACGCACCATGGCGCTGAAGCCCAAGAGCAGCGCCGTGGGTCTCTCGCTGCTACAAACATACCTCCAACTCCAGAAATCAGTACACTGGGCCCCAGAGTCGAGCACTTGTCAGCTGCAGCAGACAGTGCTTTGAAATCGACAATTGCGAATCAGTTAAAGTTGCCAGAAGTGAGTGGTCTGCTGTCCTTACTTGAGCGATAAAATCGTTTTCACCTGTCCCTGCTTGTCTGCTTGAACCTGCCTGCAGACTTTCCGTGGCTTGATGCTGCCGCGAAAGTATGAGATAGCATACCTTGTTTTCATGTTTCAGCTCTGTGGCTTGCAGTGGTTTGTTCACGAGCTGCTTTGCTTTGGGGCTGTTCATTGGTGCCCTGTCCCTCCAGCTTTATCTCCCTTGAGAGCAGCTTCAATGGATTCAGAGCAAGTGGCACACCTGTCCGCACAACGCCAGGCAGCCATCAGCAAATACGGCAAGCAGGCAGGTACTACAGTGTGTTTTGCAACAGCCCCTGCCCAGTGGACTGCCATCAACAGTCGGTCACGTGCTTGTCACCTGCTGCTCAGGCCAAAATGCATCATGTGTGACAAGCAGCCAGCCATAATTCTGGCTTGCGTGTATGCATTTGCGCTGCTACTGGTCTTGAGATGATCAGAACCCGGCTGTGACAAAACATCTAGGTAGCATGCGGTCGCGTAAATACAACACAGGTTGTGGTGCTCCATGCACATCCTCAAAAGCAGCTGTGCATGCAGACGCCCAGCACAGCCTCAAAGTGAATATCCAAGATGTCTGAGCAATTGTGTGCTGCAGGCTGAGCAGTGTCAGCCAAAGAGAGTCACTCAGGACAGAGCCATCAACAAGCACGCCTTCATCAGAGTCCACGTCCACCCCAAGCGCTTCCCTGCAGTGTATACGGTGGATTGGAAGGTGAACATTCCCTAATCATATGTTCTCAGTATGGTCCTTGCCTCAGGCATTACCATGAGCAGGTTGAAATGTGTGGATCATCAAGGCTGGACAGTGCTCGTGAGCATGGGGCGCATATTCAAAACGCAATGGTAGCAAAGCATGCTATGTTTTGCTGACATCTTGTGCAAGATCTGCCTTCTGCCGTCCTTATACCTACTGTAATGGCATTTGCTCGTGCACAAGCTTGGCGCCGGTCATGTGTCACTGTGTTGCATTGTGCAGGAGTGTGTGATGTACAATGGGGCAGATTATGTCGTGGTACATAAGCCAGCAGGGGTACAGGTTGCACCTACAGTGGACAACCTCTTGGAAAATGTCCTTTTCTGCACTGCACAGGTTGGTCAAGCTGCCCTCATCAGGCCATATCTTGAAGCCCACGTACTGCTTGTCCACACAAAAGATGCAATCTCAGTGCTCGCATCTTGCTTGGTAACTTGTAAGTGAGTTTGGGCTTGACTTCAGCAGGGTGTGGTAATGCAGGCATTGCAGTGTGCAGAGTCCCTCTTGATCACCCACAGACTGGATGCCTGTACAGAGGGGTTGCTGGTGGTGGGGCGTAATCGGCCCTTTGTCCAACACTTCAACCGGCTGCTGCAACGGCCCAGGGCTGTCAGGAAGTTCTATAAGGCATTGACTCAGCATCCCCCACCAATTGGTGCGTCATCTCTTGAGATGATATGTACGCATATGTTACCAAAATCTGGCAATGTTAGTGTTGCTTCTTTGTACCACTTATGTCAAACCTGACAGCTCGGAAGCAAACATAGAACCATACACAAGCTGTGTGCAGCACACTTGTGTTGTAAGCCTCAGGAGTCTGCTTGATTACTTCAGCCCAGCAGGCAAACTGGTCCATGACTTGCATCTTTAGCAAGCACTAACATGCACATAATCTCCGCAACGATGTGTTCTGGATCTCAAGCAGCAAGGCAGGCTGCTCATGCAGGCAAGCTGATCCATCATATAACCCAGGAACAGGTCAAGGGTCAGCCGGCTCACAGCCAAGTCCATGACAGCCCTGTGCCAGGCAGTCAGTGCTGCCTCCTGGACGTGCTGGATGTCAGGCCGGTCAAAGTTGTGCATGAGGTCGCTGCAAAATGGGGACCAGTCGCATATGAGGCCCTGCTAGAGCTTCAGACAGGACGTACTCACCAGGTAAGTGGTGGACAAACGCCAGTGTTGTGATGTTGTATGTGCAGGGCAACAGCTGAGCTGCAGATCATCTCTCCTGCTTCACCTGATCCTGTTGCTTGTAGAATCATAAGGTCTTGATCAATATTGTTTAGTCAGCCTAGGTCAACAAATTGGTCAGCCTGGGTCAACAAATTGGTCAGCCAAGGTCACCAAATTGGTCAGCCTAGGTCAACCAATTGGTGTTGTAGCTTGATCAAGTCTCGCTGACCTGCTATCAAACACGACACACAGGCAAACAGCATATTGCTCACCAAATGGTGCATATGCTGCTGCAATCAATGCTGCGACGGCTACGGCAGCAGCATATGGCAGCTCTGTGCTTTGACAGACCTGCCAAAAAATAAAGCTGTTGCCATTGCATGGCTCTTGCCACAGACTTCTGGAGACAAGGAGCGCCATGTGTTGATTGTATGCTTACAAACACTGCATGGTCTGTGGGCAGCTATCTGGCCAAGGGCCGTACGGCCACCATATACCCATCTGGACATCACCATCTGTTGCATTGTGTGGTAGCACATGCAGTCTGCGCATTTCCAAATTTATGCTCTCCATTACAGGCTGGTCCTGTGCATTCCGCCTGGGGTCTGTATATGTTGTTGATCAAGTATGCGTGCTGCATGCCTGCAGATAAGAGTGCAGCTTGGAGCTGAAGGTTTCCCTCTGTATGGGGACACCATGTATGCCAACATGGCACACAACTCTTCTTCAAAGGTAGGCAAACCACACCAGCATGTAACAACCACAGTCAAAGGATGTGATGTATAGACAATACAGAAGGACCGTATAGATTTACTGCAGCTAGGGTGCTGACTTTGCTGGAGTTAGCTGAAGTACTCACTTTCACTCAACAGGTACCATAGACAGGTTGAATGCACAAGCCTCCTGGCTGTCATTTGTGTGGGCCTGTACAGACCAAAAGTCTGTCAGATACTGTGCAGAGTTTTGCATTGCTAGTCCAACAGAACATGCCCGTCATGCGTATGTCTTGAGATCTAGACTTGGTCTTAAATACGCCGTGCAAATGTCATTTTGGCTATGTATGCAGTGTAGCTGCTGAACTCAGCATTGATGCAGGCCCATCAGGAGCCTTTGGGAGCCATTGGCTTGCAAGCCTGTAAGCTGATGATTGCTGAGTCAGACATGATTTCAGCCAGCACATTTGAAGCCAGACTGCCCTGGTGGACTAGCTCACCCAGCGGCAAATGAGAATATCTCTTGTAGACATTGCCATATGTCACCACGTGAATGGCTTAAGAGGGTCAGACTGTTACTTCTGTGCTGAGGTCACAAGTGCGGTGTCAGGAGTGACTGGTACCTTGTGCTGTTGCAGAGCAAGCTGCACGACCATAACCGTCATAGTATGCATGGTAAGCAGACTCTGGTCCGAGATATGCTGCTGCACTCCTCACTGTGCTATAAACCATTCTGCTCATCAAGCAGCAGGACGTAGGTTACGCATCTAGCACAACCTTCACAATATTCTCCAAGCCTCATAGGATCCAACAGAGGGCAAGTGTACATGGCATATGATTTATCTACAAAGCATGACTGCATATACTGAGCCAAGGTCCAGTTGACCGCAGGCAGGGTAGCATCATGAAGCATGCATTAGCATCAGGTGCATGCTGCTCACACACAGCGCGAATGCTCTTGTAAAGAGCCCTACCACAGAAGCTTACTACTTTGCAGCTGAACAGTCTCATGCACACAGCAGCTTTGTTGAATTTGCTGAATCAAAGCATCCCTCAAGGTTGCCGCTGAGATTGCAACCGAGGAAATCAGTGAACATATGTTACAACCGCAGGCTTCCATGACAGCTACGCTACAAGCTCGACTGCGCCTCCAGCCTCCCTAATCTTTTGCTCTGCTAGCTTTGACACAAACTTGGCCTTCACAAGAACTGGCTGCTCTGGCAAGACACCCTTCCCCAGCACCTTGAAGATGCCGTGCTTGGTGACGTCAATCACCAAAGCTTTGCCGCTGCTCTCTGCAGCCTTTTCCCTCGCCTGGCACAACACAAGCTTTAGCACTGTGCAAGCAGTGTGCAAGCAATCCAACGCCTTTTAGCTGACTACACATCAAATGCCTTGCACCAGCGCCAAAGCTGCTTTTGTATCATGTGCATGCAAGTTAAGAGAGTATACAAGATACATGTTCAGAAAGTGACACCTGCGCACTTGATATGCTGCACTCAGGGAAAGCAATTGATGGCATGGCTAAATCAGCAAGAGCTAAGTAGTGCATGATATACCTCGTTGCCAACTAGGCTCCAAAGCTTGTCTAGGTTGACAATTGGGCAGTGGTACTTGTTCTTGCGGATGTTGAAATGCCTCATACCAACCTGCGTATTCAAAGCTACTGTGAATACGCTGTGATGAAAGCTGTGCCAACTTGACGTCTGCTCAAAGATGAGATGGTGCGCAAAACTCTGCCGAGGCTGTGTCTGATTGCTGGAGTGTATGCGCACACCTTTCCAAAGTATCCAGGATGGTATTTGTCATAGTTTATCCTGTGGTGATGCTGTCCTCCAGCGTTACCACGACCTCCAGGATGTTTCCTGTGCTTCCCAATACGTCCGTGTCCAGCACTGACATGACCCCTCTTCTTCCTGTTCTTATGCAAGTCTGCAAGGGAAGCATATGGGCAAATGTCGGTACTGACAGTCAGAGCCGTAAAGACTGGAGATTAAAGACTCATCTGGCTACAACTGCAAAGTTGCTTTATACATCAAGTAGTTCGCCAATTCTGTTTGCTGTCATTCGATTCTCGGTCGGACGTCATTGAGTCGAATGCAGCAGCAGGATCAGCGTATCGCAATGACTTACGGGTCGGCATGTTGGCACCGCTCCACTGACCTCTCGGCTATAACCAGCGCAAGACAGAGGACTTCGCTCGACACTCGGCGGCGTCATAACTTGCTATGCAGAATTTAATGCTCCCATTTACGGAAAAGGACAATTCCTACACATGCATTTGAGTCTAGACTTCACTGGCAGTCTTGCTTTGACTGACGCTCTGACACGCGCTTACCTCCGCGGATGCTGCAACCTATTCGTATGTGATGGCGAAATGGACGGTGTGGTTTGCGTGATCAGGCAGATTTGCTCCGGCAGAACAGTTTTTGACGGTGATCGGTCAACAACGTGGGCTTTCGCGTAACCCCTCAAGCGCGTCACCTACTCAGGCAAGAGTAAACGGAAGTGTGCGTGTCTGGTCGTGCGGCCCGCTCATCCCAGGCGTGTATGGTGCCAATACTGCAGGTAGAACAGCTGTAGGCATTTATTCAGAGAAGCAGGAGTATGGCTGTGCCATTTCATCAGTCTGTAGGAGCTGTACGTTCTGTAGCATTTCAACCTGCGAATCACACGGCTGGAATACGTCCGGCAGGCCTCATTGAGCAGCAGGTCAGTGTCTTTCTGGCTGTTCCAAAGGCAGGGCTTGTTTTGCAGTAGTCAGCCAGCTCAAACTCATGTGGTCACAGGGGATGCCAAGCACCTCGTATGCAGCAGACATGCTGGGTTCTCAGGCTAATGAGACTGTGTTGATTGAACAGCCTCAGGCCTACATCACACAGAAAGCCAGAGTTAAGCGCAACAGACGTACAGAGTGGGACTACTACGTGCAGTTTCCTGGCTTCCCTGAGGATGAGGGAAATTGGTACAGCGCTAGAGCTATCAAGACACAGCATCCCCGAGGAGCTGAGCTCATCCGGGAGTTTGAGCACCCAGACGATGCTGCAGATGTCACACCCCCATTGTCAGCACCCAGGTCTCAGCCAACACAACAGGCAGTCCCATTCACTCAAGATGCTGGGCCTTCGCAGATAGGCAGCCTCCCCATGCACGTTTCAGGTGCTCACAACCACTTTCAGCAGCCACACACTCAGGATCAGTTTGCATCTCAGCTGCAGCAGCCCACAGAGTACAGGCCTGCCACCTTTGCTGCTCCCAAGCCTGGCTTCCACATTAACCAGGCGCATGGTCTGCACCCAACACTGGTCCAGGATGCCTTCAACACAGCCTCACAAAAAGACATACAGCCACAGCTGCATTGGTCTTTTGATCGGCTTCAGCAGGCGCCTCAGTACAAACCAGCTCACTTCATCCCTCCATCTGTGGAGGCTGCTCAGGTGCAACAGTCTCACACGCAGTATGGAGCAGGACGCTCTCACACTACTATGCCCATGCAAGCAGGGCATGTCTATGCAACTACTAGCAGCGGGCGGCAACCTGCAATGCATGCTGGCATGCTTGGTCAAGCTTCAGGCCGCAGCCAGGGCCCGGCTGCCCAGACGCAGCAGCCTGGGTGGGGGTCTGCTCAGCAGACCAATTGGAGTTTGGGGCTGCAGTCACAGTGGCCAGCAGGATCGCCTCGACCTGCCCCAGGTAACCTTCATAGTCCCTGTACACATCCATTTTCAATCCAGGCACAAATTGAAAGGTACTTGTGAAGGAAGTGCATCAACATGGGCATACAGCATAGTCATGTACTGCTGTTACATAGCAGCACGCTTTTGAATATGAACAGCAGTCATTACATCATGTGTGAGGGCATTGTTAGCAATCCTGTGGAAAAGCCCATGTTCTCTACCATTTGCCACAGACAATGACATGCAGAGATAGAGTTACAACTGTTTGCAACGTTCTTGCAGCATGTCATTTTCACAAACGCAGGAGTGTATCCGTCTGAGAGCTTTCACAACATCCTGGTAGTAGTGCTGTGATTTACGATCATTGATTCAAAATGTCAATGCCTGTTTTTTGTACCATGCAACTAATGGCACCCTGCATTTTGTCTAATCTGACATATATGTTCTGTGGTGGCATTGCAGGCGGAGCTGACGGAGCATCTGCTCAACCTCAACTGCCAACAGAACACATGTTGCCCAGGAGCAATGACATGGCTCATCAGCTGACAACCCAACAGCTGCCAAACCAGATGCCATTTCAGTATCAGCAGCATCCTGTTGGCCAGCCTCAGCAGATGCTCAAGCAGCTACACATGCAGCCTCCTTATGCAATGCAGCAGCAGCCAGCTCAAGCTGCTGCTCTGGCAGGGCACCTCAATGGGCAGCAGAACCCCCAGCCAGGACTCATCCCAGCCGCCAGTTTCAATGCAGAGCCTCAGGTGCTTTTGAGACCCAAAGGGCTTGACCCCACATCCTTTGGAAGTCAGATTGACTGGACTGCTCGTCCTGCAGAGCAGCATGCTGCTGCTGCTCCCACAAGTGTTACCCCTGCTGATGCCTCTGCTGCTGCTGCTGCTGCTTCCGCTGGACAAGCAGCACAGCTGCCAAACAGGACTACAGTCAGCGCACCACTTGGAGATGCTACCTCCCAGATTCTGGGCCAGCAGGCAAACCAATGGAGGCAGGCTGCAAGCAAGAAAGGCAGCAGCTTGCTTGACTTGGTTCCTACTGTTTCCAAGCAGCTCGCACCCAAAAAGCCAGCAAGCATTAACCCCTTGTGTAGCTCTGCGCCAGGACAAGCTCTAGTACAGCTTGATGCGGCTCACCAGGGCTGTGAGGCCTTCAGACCTGCTGTCCAGGAGTGTATCGCTGCTGCTGGGCTGCCGCTGTCCAAACCTTTCTACCAGCAAGCTTTGGACAGAGCAAAGCAACCGCGCACTGCCCAGACGCCAGCTCAGCCCAGCAGTGATGCGGCCATGCAGGAACAGCATGCTAGGTGGAAGTCACAGGATCACGCTATGCAAGATGCAACTGCCATGGCAGAAGCTGACACAATACGGGATGACACTGCTGGCGAGCAGTATGAGGGTGAGGAGCATCAGCAGACAAAACTGGCAGCTTTTCAAGCGGCATCACCTACGCTGACTGATGACTCAGGCCTTGGCATGGACATTGTGGACCAGGTGGAACAGAGCAAAGCACGCAAGTACATGTCAGCAAGCCAGTGGCCCAACGCGTCTATCACTGGTAGGTTCATGAGCACGTTGTCGGTGACTTATGTGTGAATGGCCGTGAGACACACTGTGGGACTCCACACATCTCAAAAAAGGCTGATTCAGTCACAACCATGATGCACAAAAGTATGTACCAAAATAGCGGCCTTGCAAACATCTGGTGTTGACAACCGTTCTTTATCACCATGTGTATGATGCAGCAGTCTGGCATGTCACGTTGCATGTACTGATTTACAATGGCATCATATGAGACTTTGAGACTATGATACTCTTTTGCGTGTTGAAGCAATGTCAACAGTAATCCTGCAATAATTTAGGAGCCAGGCGCGTGGGAGAGAGCCTCGAGCTTCATGTAAAATGGAGTGATGGCTATGATACTTGGATCAGCCTTGAGGCTCTAAAGAGGCGGCAGCACTGCAAATCAGCCATCATAGACTATCTAGTCAGTAAGGTCAGGAAAAAGACCAAGGGATGAGCAAGGTGTTATGTTAGTTTCTTCTCATGTGTTGGCGCTGCTGGCTTACTGATGCAGACACAACTCTCAGAAGACTTTGCATCTGTGGCAGTGTACGGACAAGAGTTTACTTTCAAGCTGTTTGCTTCTGGGTAACACTGTCAGACTTTGGCACTGTGTGCCACTGCAGCTTCTGGCCATCTCCTAAATGCCTCCAAACCTTCTTCAGTACTCCATTGATGCGTTTTGGCTCTTTTGATTGAGCTTGACCTGAACTAGGCAAATGACTCTGAGCAACGCACACACTCCACATAGACTTGCAGCGAATACGCACCTTTCCAAGTCAATATGCCAGATGCAGCCCCATGTTCACCGTCCTAAGCATCACAACAAGACGCTGATCATATCCATTATCGGAAAGGGTTGCAGCAGAAGGGTTGAGACGACACAGTTTTGCTCTCACAATAGAGGGTTTGACGGCTGTGATCGTCCAAAATGAGTCGTCTTTCCACTTCAGACGCTGCAGTTTGGTCCCCAAGCCTCTGTTGGGTAGTTTCTTGGTCACTTGAAGTACTGCACCAAAGGCGACAGGTGCTCAGCTGTTGTACTGACGCGAGAGAAAGCAAAGAACGAAGCTTTGGCTCCTTACAGCTGTCGGCTTGTAGGACCCTCGACAGGAACATGTGCAGGCCTTTGCCAGTGTCACAGCAATCAATCTGCGGATCAGGCTTCGATGCAGAAGCAAGCTCGCAGTCTGTAGCTCAGCTTTTGCTTGTTGCTTTTTGCTTTACGCTTGGCGTATCTGCGAAATGCGAGTACTCAAATGACAGTCTCAGATTGTGTGTCATGAAAGAAATTTCATCTTTGATTGTCCAGCTTATAGTCACATTATGAACAAGCGTGCAAATCTTTTTCAGCAATCTTGCACAGTACCAGGCTTCATAGCTAAGTGTGAGCCAAATGCATGTGGTGGTTTTCTCAGGGAATGCTTTTCTTGTACGAAGTGTATTTTGTCTGACTGAATTCACAAGAACAGATCTCTGTCTGGTGGCCCCAGTTGGTCCCCAGGACATTAAACACAGACAGTCAATACAAAATACAGTCACAGACTGTACTTACACCACCTGCACAATGCGGTCACGCAGCATTATGACCAGTACGTTTGCTTGCATTACCGCCCAGGTATGGTGTGTATACATCATCTGACATGCTTGCTCCATACGCATGCTTGCTGTATCTGTCAGCATGTTGTGCGTAATAGTACTATGGTCAGTGACATCAAAACCTGCTTTGAGGCATGGTTAGTACTATGGTCAGTGACATCAAACCTGCTTTGAGGCATGGTTACCAGACAAACTGGAAGACACAGATAAACAAACCTGTACCACAAGCACTACATCCACGGTGTTGTTTACACATTTTTGCAAGGATAGTTACACTTGCCTTGCATGTACACGGCTGTCTGTGATAATCGAGCCCGAGGTACACTGCAACTGATTGACATCCCTATGAGCAGTTCTTGAAAATTACCTGAAAACTATGAACTATCAAACAGCTATGCCAGAGTGGTATCTGAGCTGCACGTATTCACCATGCCACAGATTCAGTGTTGCTGAAATGTTGGTCAAGTCAGATCCATCTCTATTGTGACCTGCTGTAGCTCATTTCTGCTTGGCAGAAACTCAAGACTGTATGCCTTGGGACTTTGCAATACAGATAAGTCTTGATTCCTGATCAACGCTTTGGGCACACATGTGTACTGTCCACAACTTATGATACTGTAATGTTATGTAGAGTGTCCCATGACCCAAAACCCTTCTGCACTCTCTATGACCTCTCCCAATGCCATTCCTCTCCCAATGCCATTCTTCTCCACTGATCAGTACCCAAGCATTGCATGCATTTTGATCTGGTTCATCTCATTGAAGGTCAGTGGTGGACCACTCATCGGATAGCTTGGGACATCTGCACCACAGTATATAAGTTTCCATACAGCAACAGCGTAGGGCAGACCAGGGCAGCAGTCACATCTGCATAAGCAGGTACAGCAGTGTTGCATGTGTGCATTTCATGTGAAGGAGTGTCCTCCCTGACACACACAAAAACCTTGGTCACAATGCCTACTGCCTGTTGAATGAATGCCTGTTTACTGTGAGATAAGTGTTGACAGTCACCAGCCTGCCCCTTACACAAACTGCTTGTGTGCACTGCTCACACAGACTGTTTGGACAGACTGTTGGTACATGGGCAGAGTGCACAAGCACCTGCAGGAGGAGGGAGAATCCACATTGGCTGGAACATGATAGGTGGCATGTGCTCCAGAAGCTGAGCACCACACCCTGGGAGTTGTGGGGGTTGTTGGGGGGGCTTCACCTGTGGGGACACATCTGTCACAGATGGGGTGCATGGGGCTGAAGCAGAAGATTGGACAGAGGCTGAAGTGGTGGGGGCAGGAGGGGGTTGCATAGGTGGTAGCTGCTGTTGTATGCGGGCTGTTGAAGTAACCCCCGAGGCATGTTGCTCCTGGCAGGTTCCCAGGGCTGCTTGGAACTGGCCCATTGCCTCGGCTGGAACAACAATGGCTATGCGTTCCAGACCGACCACCTGTGCAGTCAGTGACAGTGAGGAGCAGTGATATATGTGGCAGACGCAAAACTCGATGACTATGTGCATGAAATTTTGCTGACATCATGCATGACATCTTGAATGACAGCTTGGTGGGGTACATAAGGCAAAGAAGAGCATTGTATAGAGCCCAGAAGGAGTGGCAATTCTGCACAACACAACAAAACACACAACATAAGACAATGCGACATTACTCAAGCATTGAAGGACTTCAGATGACTCTTTGGTGGATGAGGTTTTCATTGTGGCATGCTGGACAACAAAATAAACAATCAGATCCTGGCCTTACCTCCGTAATTCGCAAGAACTTGCCCTTTGCATTAGAGCCCAGATCAAAAAAGAAGCGTTTATGGCCTGCTCGCACTATCTGGCCTCCTGTCTCTGTCTCTGTGATTGTGGGTGGGGATGGTCCTGGCCCTACTACCGTCCTGCTGCCTGCCACTGCTGCCTGCATCATCACAATAACTGCATCCAATGTTGCACCCACATGCTTTGCACTCATTCACAGCTGATGCCTAAACAGCGGGTGCCATCAGCTGGATGTCTGCTGACATTTCAAGCAATACTCTGTGGAAGCATGTTGACGCAACCCTGTGTTTCATGCAGTGAGCAGTGCATGAGCACTTTGAACAATGTACCATCAGAACCATGCCACTGACAAGACACACAAGTCAGCACATGAAAGCAATCCATCTGTTGAAACATGCACAATGGGTGTTGAGATTGCTCTGATTGGCAGCGCTTTACACACCAAGGCAAACCTGGTAGTGGCAAGCATACCGTGACATCATCCTGAATCCTCATGCCTGACAACTGGTGAACCGTATCGTCAAATCTGTCTGATGATAATTCGCTTGTCTCTGCCTGCATTGTGCCACGGGCGAGGTCAGCACATGACATGTTAGAGCTTGATATGACTGGTGCAGGAACAAGTTGTCTGTAAGCCAGAGCCCGTCAGTGTACAACAACAGGCCACCATGTACCCTGAGAAGCTTTTTACTGTCATTTACACAACATATGCACAATGTTTTCATGGCAGCTGCCCAAGACATGATGTATGTCTATAGCACTGCATGCAAAAGTAGCCTTTGTTACTGTATGTACATCAGGGCTTGGATCACAACAGCAACTTGCAGGTTATTCTTCGACATGCAAGGGCACAGACAACAGCACCTGTTGACCAGCAACTTCTATTCTTGCCAACGCATCTCTGAATGTGCCCCATGCAGTTGTTGTAGCGCCTCCTGCTGGGATGATAATGGATGATCTTCCCCTGGGCCTACACATGCACAACTTCTGAGATAGGATACAAGTGTTGATCTCTGCTGCCTCTCAGGAACAATGTCATCCAGATCAAAGCAGATAGCCCATACAGATACAGCCCAAATTATGAGGGCCACAAATTGTTGTAGGACAACGCAGCATATGCTTTGACGCCTTGGCCGAATGCCGACTACAGCAGCTCATGGTTTCTGCAATGCCGATCAGTTGCACAGCCGGCTGGGTAGGGGATTGATATTTACTCTTGCTGAATCAAAGCAGCTGAAATAGAGCAACCAGCCACTTACCCTGCCCCACTCTCAGACACTCTCAAGAAGCGGCCCCGTGTGTTTTCGCCAATTTCAAAGTAGAATGCCTTAGTTTCTATCGGCAGCTCTTTGCTTACAAGCGGCCTGCATATATTAGCGCTAAGTGTTATGATGGGTGACAAGGTTGTAAGCACTTATGGGTCCTCAGCAATGATGTCTGCACATGCACGCAGGCTGTACGTGTTACAATCACAGACATGGACACGTCAGACAGACAAGAAATTGACAGCATGCAGACCAGCTGCCAATGGCCCAGTGATCCTTACCCTTGCTCACTGGTCCCTCCAGCATAATAGTTGAAGAGCTCTCGAAACCACATGATGCCTGTGTACGGAACAATGATGGTGGACCTCTCACGGTTAGTTCCTTTCTCTGCTATCTTCAAGTATCTGCCTCTGGCGTTCCGTTTCAAGTCCAGGTAAAACAACTTAGACTCGACCTGCGACGCGACAAGTTATCAGCACAATTGGGATTCAACTGCATGCTCCTGTTCTCGCGCGTTAATGCATGAATCTCGCTGACTTGCTGACAGCTACCATGTGTTTGACCATGCCATTGTGACGTTCCGCGTCGTCGCGTGCACACATGTATACATGTGCGGAAAGGCTGCTGCAGTTTGAGATACAACAACGCTTACTCGCAAAGTCTCGCTGCACACTTCTTGGTCCTCGTTGCTGCTTGACATTGGTTGTGCCATAGAGTTTACGCGTGCGGTTCTTCAGCAGCTTGTATCGCCGTCGAGTCGCGCGTGATGCTCGGCAAGGATGGTCTTTGATCACTG
>JAABUO010004137.1_pt1 | contig 17096 bp, 12 predicted proteins | sample 5559291 | NCBI WGS metagenome assembly JAABUO01 (sample SAMN10711878, study PRJNA513372) | rock metagenome | isolation source: Antarctica rocks | place: Antarctica: Victoria Land, Finger Mt sud | reverse complement strand
GCCGACCGATTGGCTCGTGGCGCTGGGCTATCCGCCCGCGACGGATGACCACCCGCTCACGACCGCGCCCTGCGTCCTCACGGCCGCCTGATGCGTCAACTGTCAAGTCCATTTGAACCATATCTAACAGTTCAAGGCATGTGTTACGCCGGGGCAGTGAGCAAACATTCGGGGCCTCGATGCCGCGACCACTGCGTGTGTCATAATTCATCCACCGGCTATACTACGCGTATATATCGCACACGCCGCGCGGCCCGCACGCCGCGCGCCGGGCTTGTCGTCACGACTATTAAGGGGAGCTATGACCGGGGACGCGCCGCGCCACGTCGGGACCACGTCCGATCAAGAGGAGGCCGCCTACCTGGAGGTAGCTCTGGCCGAGGAGACCCTTGCGGCCGCTTCGTCCGGCCAAAACGCGATGGGCACGGCGGGCGCGACCGGGACGACGGGCACGACCGGGACGACGGGCACGACGGGCACGACGAGCACGACGAGCACGACGAGCACGACGAGCACGACGAGCACGACCGGGACGGCGGGCACGACGGGGGCAGGGGCTAGCCCCGACGCGATCCCCGCCGAGCGCGAGACGGTGCTGGTGCTCGACTTCGGGTCGCAGTACACGCGGCTGATCGCGCGGCGCATCCGCGAGTGCCGCGTGTACTGCGAGATCCTCCCGCCGACGACCTCGTGGGCCGAGATCGCCGCGCGCCGACCCAAAGGCGTCGTCCTCTCGGGCGGCCCCGCCTCGGTCTACGATGTCGGCGCGCCGCTGGCCCCGGCCGAGTTGTGGGAGAGCGGTATCCCCGTCCTGGGCATCTGCTACGGCATGGGGTTGATGGCGCATGGCTTCGGCGGCGAGATGGCGCGCATGACGCGGCGCGAGTACGGGCCGGCCACGCTCGACGTCGCCGCCCCCCCTCTCCCGCGCACGGGGAGAGCCGGCCCCGATGCCGGCGCCCAGGCCGAGAGCCCCACCCAGAGCGCGGCGCGGGACGAGGGTGAGAACCGCGCCCCTCTCCCGCGTGGAGAAAACGGGCGTGAGGGCTCTATCTTCGACGGGCTCCCCGACCTCCTGCCGGTGTGGATGAGCCACGGCGACGCCCTGACACGCCTGCCCGACGGCTTCCACGAGATCGGGCGCACGGCGAACGCGGTCGCGGCGATCGCCGATGAGCGCGGCCACATCGGGCTACAGTTCCACCCCGAGGTCGCGCATACCCCCGGCGGCGTGCGCATCATCGACAACTTCTTGAAGAACACCTGCGGCTGCGCCGGCGCGTGGACCCCCGGCAACGTCGTGGCCGAGAGCGTCGAACGCATCCGCGCTCAGGTCGGCGACGGACGCGTTATCTGCGCGCTCTCCGGCGGGGTCGACAGCGCCGTGGCCGCCACCCTCATCGCCCGCGCCATCGGGGACCAACTCACCTGCGTGTTCGTCGACAACGGCCTGCTGCGCCAGGACGAGGCGAGCCAGCTGATGGACACGTTCGGCCGGCACCTACACATCCCCGTGGTCCATGTCGACGCGGTCAACCGCTTCCTCGGCCGCCTCACCGGTGTCGTCGACCCCGAGGAGAAGCGGCGTATCGTGGGCGATGAGTTTATCCGCGTCTTCGCCGAGCAGGCGCAAACCCTGCGCGCGCGCGGCGCGGAGATCGCGTTCCTGGCTCAGGGCACCCTCTACCCCGACGTCATCGAGAGTACCAGCCACGATACCGTCAACGCCGCGCGTATCAAGACGCACCACAACGTCGGCGGCCTCCCGGAAGACCTTCCCTTCCACCTCGTCGAGCCGCTGCGCTACCTTTTCAAAGATGAGGTGCGCGAGGTCGGACTCGAGCTCGGTCTACCCGAGCGGATGGTCTATCGCCAGCCTTTCCCCGGCCCCGGCCTGTCCATCCGCGTGATCGGCGAGGTCACGCGCGAGCGGCTGGACACCCTGCGCGCGGCCGACGCGATCGTCGTCGACGAGGTGCGTAAGGCCGGTCTGTACCGCGCGCTGTGGCAGTCGTTCGCCGTCCTGACCCCCATCAAGAGCGTGGGCGTGATGGGCGACGGGCGCACCTACGCCGACGTCGTGGCGATCCGCGCCGTGACGAGCGACGACGCGATGACGGCCGACTGGGCGCGCCTGCCCTACGATGTGCTCGCGGCCGTCTCGAACCGCATCGTCAACGAGGTCCACGGCGTCAACCGCGTCGTCTACGATATCTCCAGCAAGCCGCCGTCGACGATCGAGTGGGAATAATATTAATATGCGCGTTCTCGTCATAGGCTCCGGCGCGCGCGAGCACGCCATCGCCTGGAAGCTGTCCGGCGAGCGCTTCGTGCGCGCGATCTACTGCGCCCCGGGCAACGCGGGGACGGGGCGCATCGCGCACAACGTGTCTATCGACGCCGACGACGCGGAGGGGCTGGCCGACTGGGCGGCTGACAATACGATCGACCTCACCGTGGTGGGACCGGATGCCGCGCTCGCCGCCGGGGTCGGCGACATGTTCCGCGCGCGCGGCCTGGCGGTCGTCGGCCCGACCCGCGCCGCCGCGCGCATCGAGTGGAGCAAGGTTTTCGCCAAAGAGTTCATGGCCCGCCACGGCATCCCTACCGCGCCGTTCGCGGCCTTCGACTCGGTCGCCGCGGCCCGCGACCACCTGCGCGCGCGGCCGGGCGACGACTACCCCCTCGTCGTCAAGGCCGACGGGCTGGCCGCGGGCAAGGGCGTCTTGATCGCCGCGACGCGCGCCGAGGCCGAGGAGGCGCTGGAGGCGCTCGGACGCCTGCCGGGCGGCGCCGGCGCGCGCTTCGTGATCGAGGACTTCCTGCGCGGGACCGAACTCTCCGTGCTGGCCCTCACCGACGGGACGACCGTGCTGCCGCTGCCGGCCGCGCGCGACTACAAACGCCTCGGCGCGGGCGGCGCCGGTCCCATGACCGGCGGGATGGGCGCCTACTCCCCGCCCTCGCTCGCGACCGACGCGCTGCTCGAAGGGATCAAGAGCACGATCCTGGAACCCGCCGTGCGCGGCCTGGCCGCCGAGGGGACCCCGTACAGCGGCGTGCTCTACGCGGGTCTGATGCTGACCGACGAGGGGCCGTGCGCGCTCGAATTCAACGCGCGCTTCGGCGACCCCGAGACACAGTGCCTGCTGCCGCGCCTGCGCAGCGATCTGCTGTCCCTCTTCGTCGCCGTGACCGAGGGGACCCTGGCCGACGAAAAACCCCTCTGGCGGCGGCAGGCCTGCTGCGCCGTCGTCCTCGCGTCGGGCGGCTATCCTGGACCGTTCGAGACGGGCTACGGCGTGGTGGGGCTCGACGAGGTGGAGAAGGGCGTCGCCGTGTTCCACGCAGGCACACGCGACCCTTATGTCAAGCAGGAGAGCGTGGTCGCCGCGCCGGAGAAGCGTGAGCGCATCGGCGGCGCCTTCTCCGTGTTCGGCTTCGGGCGCAACCGCGGCGTACGCGCCGACCGGCAGGGCCGCCAGGCGGTCGGCGACCCCTACAGCAGGACGATCACCGCGGGGGGGCGCGTGCTCACCGTCGCCGCGCTCGGCGACACCGTGGCCCAGGCCCGCGCGATCGCGTACCGCAACGCCGAGCGCATCACCTTCACCGACCGCTACATGCGGCCCGACATCGCGGCGGACGAGTAGTGTGACCACCCCCATGCCCCCGATGCCCCCCATGCCGTCGACCCCCATGTCCCCCATCCCGTCGCTGGCGAACATCCAGAGCCCGCGGCTGACCCTCCTCCCCTATACGCTCGACCTTATAACGATGACGATGCGCGATAAAGCCGAGGTGGCCCGGGCGCTCGCGGTACACGTGCCGGAGGAGTGGCCGGGCGCGGACTACGAGGAGATCCTGCCGCTCGTCGCCATGAACCTCGAGACGGACCCCTCGCGCTGCGCGTGGGACCGCATCATCGTCCATCGCGGCGACGCGACGGCGATCGGCGGCATCGGCTGCAAGGCGCCGCCCGACGCCGAGGGCCGCGTCGAGATCGGGTACAGCATCGTGTCATCCTACCGCGGCCACGGGTACGCGTCCGAGGCCGCTCAAGCGCTGGTCGCGTGGTTGTTCGCGCAGCCGGCTGTCCGGCGTATCGCGGCCGAGTGCTTCGAGGAGAACGTGGCCTCGGCCCGCGTCCTCGAGAAGCTGGGCATGCGCCGCATGGGCCGCGCGGACACGTCCGAGGGACGGTTGCTGTCGTGGGAATTGCGCCAAGACGAGCGGGAGGCGCCGTGAAAAGACGCATCCGTTTTGCCCTCCCGATCGCGCTGGCCCTGGCGGCGGGACTGCTCGGGGCCACGAACGCGCTCAGGGCGCACACGTTTGTAGGAGCGTCCAGTTATACGCCCCTACAAACGACGAGTAAGCGCGCCGCCCTGCCGACCGGCACGATGTCCGCGACGTCCACGCCCCTTCCAACCGGCACGCCGACCGCGACGTCCACGACAGCGGCCACGGCCCGCCCGACCGCGGCCCCGCAAACTGGGCCGACGCTGCCGCCCGTCTATTACCGGGAGGGGTCCAGCGTCTACGCGGCCTACCCCGACGGCAGCGGGCGTACCCTCGTGGCCACCTCTCCCGTCAGCCCCGCCTTGCCCCAGCCGCGCCTGCTGCCCGACGGACGCCTCCTCTACGCGACCGGAGGCGGGCTCGCGGCGGTCGACCGCTACGGGCGCAACGAGGGCATCCGCGTGCCCGACCTGAACGCCGGCGAGGCCGTGTGGTCGGTCATGCCCGCGCCGGACGGCAAGACCCTGGCCTGGCAACTCTTCGCGCCGGCAAACGTCGACGGCGCGCCCGTCAACACGGGCAGCGGCCGCATCGTCCTGACGGGGCGCTTCGGCGATCCCGGCGTCCCGGTCTTCACGGGGCAAGCGAGCGGGCGCGACGGGCAAGTCCCCGTCTTGGTAGGCTGGCGCGGCTCGTCCCCGTACGGCGCGGGCGGTCCCACGCTCCTCCTACAAAACCTCTATAGCGCCAACGACGCGCCGGCGCGTATCGCCCTCAACGCCGAACGCGGCCTGCTGGAGTACGACCCCACGATTGGCGACGTCGTGAACGACTATCTGCCGCCCGGCGCCGGCGACATCCCGTTGCAGCGCGCCTTCACCGTCTCGGGGGACGGAAGGTGGACAGTTTACGGAGACGACAACGCCCTCACCCCTTCGGGAGAGGGGCCGCTGGCCCGGTCCATCGTCGCGCTCAACCTCGACACCAATGCCGTCGCGCCCCTCGATGCGACCCGCAACTATTCCGACACCGGATCGATTACGACCACGCGGAAGATCAGGGTTGGGACGCGCGACGTGACCACCCGGACCACGACAGCGTTGCGCCTATACCAGTACTTCAGCCATAATGCCTACATCGCGCCCGGAGACGGCCGCGTGCTGTACACCCGGCTCACCGTGAGCTACCCGCCGGGCGCGCGCGTCCCACACGTCGACCGGCAGGTCATCGTGGCGTCGATGGACGGGCGGTCACACCACGTCGTGGCGCGGGACGCCGAGGGCGCGGGGTGGCTCAACGGGGCCGTCGCCGTGGTCAAACGCCCCAACGGGCTCTATAGCGTCGACGTCGTCTCCGGCGTCTCCGCCAAGATCGCCGCGGGCGTGGGCACGCGGTTCATAGGAGTCAGATGAAACCCTTTGCCGCCATCATCGCCGCCGTTTCGCTCGTCGGCGCTATCCTCCTGGGCGTCTTCTCGCAGGTCTTTCCGGGAGACCGGCGCGTCGCGGTCACCCCGACGCACGCGCGGCGCGCGACCCCCGCTGCTCCCCACCGACCCGTGGCCCCCACGCCTACCGGGGGGGCCGGCGACGGCGTAAGCAGCGTCATGGGCGTGTACCTGCCGACGTCGCGACAGGCGGCGCCGTCCCATGCGGCGACAGCCGTGATCGCGGGCGCTCACCCCACCGGCGTCCCCGTGTCGCGCCAGGTCGCAACCGCGCTGGCGCGCGCGGGGACGCCAAAAACACCGGGAACGCCGGGAACGCCGATCGCGACTCCCGCCCACCCAGTCCACCCGGCGCCCCCGGCGCCCCCGGCGCCGGTCGCGCACGGGCCCGCGTCGTGGTTGATCGGGACGACCCTCCTGACGGTCTACGGGCGCGCTTTCGGCGTCGCCCCGATCCTGGGCCGGCTCGGCATGGACAATAACTTCGCCGACCTGGAGTGGCAGATCCAACCCTACGCCCAGGGGATCAAAGCCAACAACGGGGGGACCGATCCGCGCATCGGCGTCCACCTCATCTACGCCATGGCCACCCCGTGCTCCCCCGGAGGCTCCTGCCTGGCCTACCTCGACGACGCGGGGGTCGACATCGTCAAGAGCTACATCCAGGAAGCGGCGCGCCGGCACTGGCTCGTCATCCTGGACGACCAACTCGGCCTCTCCGACCCCTTGACGGAGGTCAAGCGTATGATCGCCAGGGGCTACCTCAAGTACGACAACGTCGAGGTCGCGCTCGACCCCGAGTTCCGCGCGACGCCCGGCCAGGCGGACCCCGGTATCCCCATCGGCTCCGTCACCGCGGCGGAGATCAATGGGGCGCAGGAGGCCGTCAACGCCTACGCCGCCGGACTGCGCCTGCCGCACCGCAAGATCGTGCTCGTCCACCAATTTCAGCAAGGGATGATCGCGAACCGGGCGACCCTGCGGAGCGACCTCCCGTACATCGATCCCGTCGTCGTCGCCGACGGCTTCGGCCCCCCCGCCCTCAAGGCGCGGATCTACAGTGAGTTGCTCGGGCGCGGCGTCTCGTCCGAGGTCAAGTGGCGCGGCATCAAGCTGTTCCCCTTCAATCCGTACGAGAACGCCGGCCATGGCGACGATCCGCTCATCAGCTTCCCTCAACTCTTCGGGCACGTCCCGACGATCGACGTCCGTGGCCAGAAGTACTATGTGCGGCCCGGCCCCAACGTCATCATCATCACGTGAATCGGTCGCCCGGCGCCGGTTGCCAGGTAGCGCGTGTAGGGGTAGGGGCGCCCGGCTCCGTCCCAAGTCACCTAACGTCATGTAGTAGAGCGAGGACACGTTCATCGACGCGATCGCGCCACGCCCCCATCCCCATGTAGCGTCACACGTACACGCCGAGCGGCGCGCGCCCCTGGCGACGGCGCTCCGTGTCCTGCGCGACGTGGGGCTCCCGCTGCTCCTCTCGCGCCTGCTGCTGGCGGCGTGTACGCTGACCGCGCCGCAGTGGCGCATCGCCGTTCCCGACCCCGACGCCTTCCACTCGCGCGCGCCGCGCGTCGGCGGTCCGCTGCTGAGCCGCTGGGATAACTGGGACGCCGTGTGGTACCTCCGCATGGCGGGGAACGGCCCGCAAATGGGCTACAGCCGCTACACCGAGGATCCCGTCCATCACTTCGGCGCCTTCGCCTTCTTCCCGCTGTATCCGCTGACGGTGCGCGCCGCGGCGACCGTCGCGCCCGGCGCCCTCGACGCCGTCCCCGCCGGCGGCGCGACACGGCCGGGGCTGCTCGTCGTGGCGCTGGTCGTCGCCAACGCCGCCTTCGCGCTCGCGCTGCTCGCGCTATACGCCCTCGCCGCGGCGCGCGCGGGTCCGGCCGTCGCGCGCCGCGCCGTCTGGCTGCTCTGCCTCTTCCCGACGACCGTGTTCTTCTCGGCCCCCTACAGCGAGAGCCTCTTCCTGCTCTGGCTCGTGCTGTTCTTCCTGGCGCTCGACCGGCGGCGTTGGTGGCTGGCCGGCCTCTGCGGCGCCCTCGCGGCGGCTACGCGCTCACTCGGCGCGGCGCTCGTCGTCCCCTATCTCGTGGCCTGGTGGCAAGCGACGCGAGGGTATCCCCTCACCCTCCATCCCTCGCTCCCTCCAGGGGGAGAGGGGGAAGGCGCCCGGCCGCGGTCGCGGATCTGGCTGCCGCGGACGCAATGGCGCGGCGCCCTCCCGATCATCCTCATCCCGCTCGGGCTCGTAGGGTATATGGTCTACCTCAAGCTCGCCTGGGGCGACCCGTTCATTTTCGCCAGGGTGCAAAAGGCGTGGGGCCGCTCCGTGGCCGCTCCGTGGGTCGGGATCGTGGACGGGCTGTGGTACTCGCTGCGCCCGTGGCGCGAGAGTATCGGTCCGGGGAGCCCGCTCGGACACTGGCAGGCGCTGACGCAGCCGGACTGGCGCGGGCTGACCGACGCGCTCTACGCCACCGTCTTCCTGGCTCTCACCGCGCTGGCCTGGTGCGGCATGGGCTGGGTGGGACGGTCATACGCCGTCGTCTTCTGGCTCGTGACCCTGTGCGAGCCGCAACTCATCGACTTGAAGCTGCATCCCGACACGCTGATCTCGACGCCGCGCTTCCTGCTCGCGCTCCTGCCGCTGTGGCTCTGGCTGGCGCGCTCCCGCGGGCGCACCCTCGCCGTGGCCGTGCCGTCGTTCTTTGTCTTGCTGTTCTACGCGGCGCGCTGGGTCAATGGGGCATGGATCGGATAAAGCATTTCTGTCTCATCGCCCTGCTCCCGCTGATCTTTTTCGCGCCGTACTTCGACGGGCGCGTCGTGCCGTTCGGCGACGATATCCTGGTGCTGAACTATCCCCTCCTGTCGCTCATCGCGCGGGCTCTGCGAGCGAGGCGCCTCGTGCTCTGGAACCCCTACAGCGGCGGCGGCGCCCCGTTGGTCCCCTTCGGGGCCCTGCCGTTCTACCCGCCCACGTGGGCGCTGACCCTCTTCTCGGTCCCGCTGGCGATGAGCCTGATCTACGCGCTCGATCTCGTCATCGGCGGCCTGGGGGCCTACGCGCTAGCCGCGCGCGTAGGCGTGGCGCCGGCGGCGCGGCTCGTCCCGGCGGTCGCCTTCCCCTTCAGCGGCTTCGTGCTGGCGCACCTGTACGCCGGCCACTTCTTCGAAGTCGGGTTGATCTGTTGGTTCCCCGCGGCCCTGGCGGGGGTACACTGGACAGCCGGCGACGTCGCCGGGACGTGGCGCGCGACGCTGCGGCGGGGGCTCGTGACCGGCGGGCCGTTGGGCATGTTGGTCCTGGCCAACGGCGTGAGTTGGCTCGTCTTCGTCGGCTATCCCCTGTTGCTCGTCGCGCTCACGCTGACGCTACGCACGGCCTGGGGGGCGCGACGGGGCGGGGTCGGAGGCATGGCGCGCGTGGGGCTACGGCTCGTGGGCGGACTGGCCGCCGCCGGCGTCGTGGCCGGGCTCCTCGGCGTCGTCGTGCTCCTGCCGCTGCGCGCCGTCCTGGGGGACACCGTGCGCGGCGCGGCCCTGAGCTACGTCGCGACGACCCGCATCTCCGAGCCGCGGCTGGAGTTGGCCGCCCTCGTGGCCCCGGGGCTATTCGGCTCCGACGTCACGCATACGTACTGGTTCCCCAACCCCGACGCCTACTTCCAGGAGGTGTACGCCTACCCCGGACTCGCCGTGCTGGCGCTAGCCCTCGTCGGGGTCGTCGCGGGCCGGCGCCGCCGCGACGTGCGGCTCTACGCCGGGTTGGCCGTCCTCGGCGTCGTGCTGGCCCTTGGCGCCAACACACCGCTCTACCGCGCGCTGTACGACGCGGCGCCCGGCCTCGACGCGGCGCGCGTGCCGGCGCGCTGGCTGCTGCTCGCCGTGCTGGCCGCCTCCGTGCTCGCCGGCGCGGGGACCGACGCCCTCCTGGGCGCGACGGCACGCCATGGAAGCGGGCGTCGGCCTCGCCCGTGGTTGCCCCTGGCCGCCCTCGCCGCGCTGCTGACGGTCGGGCTGCTCGGCGGCGCGCGCGCGCGTCTGCTGCCGGGGGCGGCGCGCCACGCCACGATCGCCCCCGCGCTCGGACACATGATCGTCGTGGCGCTCGCCGTGGCCCTGGTCGCCCTGGCCGTGCCCCACCTGCCGCGCTCCGCCGGACTCACGCTGCTCGTCGCGCTGGTGACGGCCGATCTATGGACGACGAACGGTCAGCTCGTACAACCGCTGACGCCCGCGCCGTACTACAGGAGCGCGGCCGTGGACACCGCCCGCGCCGCCGCGGGGACGGGACGGATCTGGGCGCTCGGACGCGCCGTCCCACTGCGTGAAGGGATGATCGACGGACGGCTCTTCGACGTGCAAGATTTCGCTCCGCTCACCCCGCGCGACTACTGGCTGGTGACGCACCCCGGCCTGACGCTGGCTCGCGTCGACGCGGGCGCGGCGCGAGCCGACCTGCCCCGCTATAACGAGCGCCTGGCCGCGCTGCTCGGCGTGTCGCTCGCGCTGTCCCCCTATCCCCTGCGCGACCGCGGCCTCGTCCCAATCGGACGCGCGCGGGCGCCGTATTGGGGGCTCCTCAACGGCGACTGGTCGCACCCGGGGCCGCACCCGGGGCCGGCCTACGCCTACCGCGTCGCGGACGGCCTGCCGTTCGCGCTGCCGGTCTACACGACACGCGTGGCGCGCGGCCGCGTCCCGCGCGCCGCCGTCTTCGCGCCGTCGTTCGACCCGCTGCGCGTCGTCCTGCTCGACGGCGGCCCGGCTCCCGCCCCGTTGAACGGCGGCGTGATTGCCAACGCGCTGGCCGCGTGGCGTCGTACCCTCACGCCACCGCCGTCCGGGACCGCCACGGTCGTCGGCCCCGGCGTCACGCGGCGCGGCGCGGCCGAGAACGGGATCGTGTTGCGCGTCACGATGCGGCGGGTGGGGACGCTGCTGCTCGATCAGGTCTACGACCCCGGCTGGACGGCGATCGTCGACGGGCGTCCGGCGTCGCCGCGCCGCGCCGACTATGTCCTGACGGCCCTGCCGCTCTCCGCCGGCGTACACGCCGTCACCCTCGTCTACGCGCCCCCATCCTTCGCCCTCGGCGCGGCGCTGTCGCTGCTCGGCTACGCTCTCCTGCTCGCGGCGCTGCTGGCCGGCGTTCCCCGCGTCCGTCGCCTTGACGGTGTACACCGCCCTTTCGCGCCAGCCGTACTCACTGGGACGACGGGCCGGCCGGCTGGAAGCCGGCGGTCCCAGGGGTACGGCCCGCTGCACAGCAACCCTCTGACGAAACATTAGCGGGCCGTCGGCGACGGCTCCCTGACGCCGCTCTCCGCTAGAGAGGTAGGCCTTATATGCGTCGGCGCGCGTTGGCGCGTCGAGAAACGGCCGGAAAGCGCCGCGCGATGTGTTATAATGAGTCAAGAGGGCGCACGGGTAGTCGCGCCAGTGCTACCACCCCATAACGACCCTAAACCGGGCCTCATCATGGAGGCCCGTTTTCTATGCGCCGCCGTGCCCAGATGGGCGCCATGGCGCCCATCTGGAGCAGCTACTTTATGCCTACATCGTTCGACTCTTTCAACCTCAAGCCCGATCTCATGCGCGCGGTCACGGAACTGGGCTTCGAGGAGGCGACCCCCGTTCAGGAGCAGGCGATCCCGCTCATGCTCCAGGGCAAGGATATGATCGCCCAGGCGCAGACCGGGACCGGCAAGACCGCCGCCTTCGGCCTGCCCATCCTGCAGCGCCTCGATACGACCGCCAATTATCCCCAGGCCCTCGTGCTGGCCCCCACGCGCGAGCTCGCCGTGCAGGTGGCCGAGGCGCTCCATCGCATGGGCAAGTACCTCGGCGTGTCGTCCCTCGCCGTCTACGGCGGCCAGCCGATCGAGCGGCAGTTGCGCGCCCTGGACAAAGGCGTGCAGGTCGTCATCGGCACGCCCGGCCGCATCATGGACCACATCCGGCGCGGCACCCTCAAGCTCGAGCGCGTCTCCACCGTCATCCTCGACGAGGCCGACGAGATGCTCGACATGGGTTTCGTCGAGGACATCGAATTCATCCTCGAGCACGTCCCCACCGAGCGGCAGACCGGCCTGTTCTCGGCCACGATGCCGCCGCGCATCAGCGCGCTCGCCCGCAGATACATGCACGACCCCCAACGTGTGGCGATCGAGAACGAAAAGATGACCGTCCCGTTGGTGCGGCAGGTCTACTACGACGTCTCCGGCCGCGATAAGCTCGACGCCGTGACGCGCATCCTCGACTACGAGTCGCCCGCCTCGACGATCATCTTCTGCGCCCGCAAGAGCGAGGCCGACACCCTGTGCGAGAGCCTGCAAGGGCGCGGCTACTCGGCCGAGGTGCTGCACGGCGACCTCAACCAGACGCAGCGCGACCGCGTGATGAACCGCTTCCGCTCGGCCCAGGTCGAGATCCTCGTCGCGACCGACGTGGCCGCCCGCGGTCTCGACATCCCGGACGTCAGCCACGTCATCAACTATGATATCCCGTGGGACCCCGAGTCCTACGTCCACCGCATCGGCCGCACCGGCCGCGCGGGACGCGAGGGCGACGCGATCACGCTGGTGACGCCGCGCGAGCAGCGCCTACTGCGCACGATCGAGCGCGTCATCGGCAAGCGCCTGCAACGACTGCGCCTGCCCTCGCCCTCCGACATCGCGACCCGCAAGCGCGAGGCCGTGCTCGAGCAGATCCGCGGCGCCATCGACGAGGGCGGGCTCGACCCCTACCTGTCGATGGTCGAGGCGCTGGGCGACGACTACAACCCCGTCGACATCGCGGCGGCCGCGTTCAAGGTGCTCGGCGACGGCACCCTGACGCGCGTCGAAGAGGCCAGGCCGTCCGACGGGGACGGCGCGGCCGGGATCGAGCCCGGCATGACGCGCCTGTTCATCCACGCCGGCCGCCGCGCCGGGATCCGCCCCATGGACATCGTGGGCGCGATCGCCAACGAGGCGCACCTGCCCGGCAACCGCGTCGGCTCGATCGACCTCTACGACAACTTCGCCTTCGTCGAGGTCCCCAACGCCGACGCGCCCCAGGTCGTGCAAGCGCTCAACAACACGACCCTACGCGGCCAGCGCGTCGAGGTCAACGTGGCCCGACCGAAGAAGTAGCCAGGCCCCAGTTGCTCAGCAGCCGGCGAGCGGAGGACGTGAGGGCTTGACGGGGTACGGATCGTGCCCCACTTCCCCCCATCGCCTTTGTACGACCGGTCGTCGACGACCGGTGGCCGACAGCTATCCCGGAGGGATCGATGGACCCGCTCACCTACATCGCGGAGCGCCAGGACGAGTTCCTGGCGCGGTTGGAAGACTTGTTGCGTATCCCCAGCGTCAGCGCGCTCTCGGAGCACCGCCCCGACGTCGAGCGTGCGGCCGCGTGGGTCGCGGACGACCTGCGCGCCATGGGCCTGCACGGGGTCGAGGTCGTGCGCGACCCCGAGGGCGGGCATCCGCTCGTCTACGGCGAGTGGCTGGAGGCGCCCGACGGCGCGCCGACCGTGCTCCTCTACGGGCACTACGACGTACAGCCGCCCGATCCGCTCGATCTCTGGGAGTCCCCGCCCTTCGAGCCGACCGTGCGCGGCGACGATCTCTACGCGCGCGGCGCCTCGGACGACAAGGGGCAGATGTTCGCGCTCCTGAAGGGGGTCGAGGCCGTGCTGCGCTCCCAGGGAGGGCTGCCGGTCAACCTCAAAGTGCTCATCGAGGGCGAGGAGGAGATCAGCGGCGAGCATATCGAGCGCTACGTGCGCGCCAACGCCGCGCGCCTTTCCGCCGACGCCGCGCTGGTGGCGGATTCACCCATGTACGCCGCCGGCGTGCCCGCCCTCTGCACGGGGCTGCGCGGCCTCGTCTACACCGAGATCGAGGTCCGGGGCGCGGCGCATGACCTACACTCGGGCCTCTACGGCGGCCCGGCGCCCAACGCCCTCAACAGCCTCGCCACCATCCTGGCCGGGCTCAAGAACGTCTATAGCGGCGACATCGACATTCCAGGCTTCTACGACGCGGTCGCGCCGCCGACGAGCGAGGAGTTCGACGCGTGGGCGGCGCTGCCCTTCGACGAGGAGGACTACCGCGCGCGCGAGGTCGGGGCGCCCGCGCTGGAGGGGGAACAGGGCTACACCGTGTTGGAGCGCACGTGGTCGCGCCCGACGCTCGACGTCAACGGCCTGATCGGAGGCTTCACGGGAGAAGGCTCTAAAACCGTCATCCCGGCCCGCGCGCTGGCCAAGGTCAGCATGCGCCTCGTCCCCCACCAGGACCCGGAGCGGATTTTCGCCCTCTTCGAGCGCCGCGTCCAGGCGCTGTGCCCATCCAGCGTAACCGCGTCCGTGCGCCGGTTGGGACAGGCTGCCCCGGTGAGCCTGCCGGCCGATACCCCCGCGATGCGCGCCGCGCGCGAGGCGCTCGCCGAGACGTTCGGGCGGCCGGCCGCGCTGATCCGCATGGGCGGGTCGATCCCCATCGTCGAGACGTTCCAGAGCGCGGCGGGGATACCGAGCGTGCTGGCCGGGTTCGGCCTGTCCGACGACAACCTGCACGCGCCGAACGAGAAGTTTCACCTGCCCAACTACTACGCCGCCATCCGCTTCTGCGCCCTCTTCCTGCAGCGCTTCGGCGCATCCGCGTCCACGTAAACGCTCCCACCGCGCACAGGGGCGCCGCGGGCTCCAACCAGCCGGCGCCTCACGAGGAGGGCATGCCTGTTCGCGGTTCGTAGGGGCGGATAATTATCCGCCCGCGCCCGCGATACGCTGGGCTCACCATTGGCCCGCGGGACGAGCCGCCGCGCATCTCGGTGCGCTCGCGGATCGCGCGGATCGCCACTGGCCCACCATCTAGTCATTCTTCACGGAACTCCCGCGCGCGCTCCGTCTGGAGTTATAGTGCCGGCCGGGGTACTCTGATACCTACTGGCGCCTCTCTTGCAAAACGCACTGCTAGGGCCGGTAGCCCGACAGACGTCCCCTCGACCTAGCCATATGGGCGGACGGCCTCCCCCACGGCCTCCCCCTTTGGGCTATTGCATACCATGACCGTTTGGATAGACTGCTCCTATAGTCAGCAGAAAGGACAGATCCAATGCCCGCTACCACACCGAACACCACTCCCCAAGGACAGAAAGCTCCCTGCCCGCACTGCGGCAAGCCGTACCGCACCCTAATCAAGCGCAATTACGGCATCAAGATCGACGGTGGGATGAAACAGAGCATGCCCATGGGCTCGCAGTGGCGCTGCATGGCCTGCGGCAAGACCTACACGACCGACGGGGAGTAGATCCGCGCACGTCGCACATGGAGCGCGACCGACCCGCTCGGCTGCGGCGCCTATGCAACCGCACGTCGCTGACCGACGCGGTGGGTCGCGTCACGACGTACGGCCATGACGCGCTGAACCGCCCTAACGCGATCACCTACAGCGACGGCGCGACACCCAACGTGCGCTACACCTACACGGCAACGAGCCAACGAGCGAGCATGGCCGACGGGACCGGGACCACGACGTACGGCTACGACACGCTCGATCATGTGATCACGACGACCACTGGGGCAGGCCGGAGCGTGGGCTACGGCTACGACGCGGTGGGCAACACGACCGCCATCACCTACCCCGTCTCCTCGGTGGCCACCCGCACCTACGACACCGTGGACCGCACGAGTATTGGCGCCTGCCGCTCAAGACAACGAGTACGGGCATCTTTTTGATCCATCAGTGAGGTAATGACGCATTGCCAGAATACTATAGGCTTGAACCAGAAGTGGCCGGAGGCCTTGGCGAACACACCGTGATGGACAGGGAGACCGTACCTCCGCGAGTTAGCAAACTCCACTACGTCTTCGAGGGGTGGTTGGGAGACGATTTGTTGGAGACTTATCCCTGCTTCACCATGACCAAATTGATGGCAGAGAGGTTAACTCAGTTAGATGCAACTGGATTCACGGTACGCGAGGTTGAAGTCTCGACCTCGGGTGCATTCGAGGATTATTTCCTGAATCAAGAGTTGCCGGAGTTCCTATGGTTAGACGTGACGGGCACGCCTGCACAAGATGATCTTGGACTCGAGAGCGATGCGCGACTAGTCGTATCGGCCCGCGTGCTCGGTGTTCTGCGTAGCGGGCATCTAGAGCATTGTGAGATCGAGAGTTACCCGTGATACTCCGATAGTAGCAACAACGCTTTTAGAAGCGGGTGTACAAATAGGGGATACCCAGATGGAGCGGAGGGGTGTAGACCCAAGGCTGACGAATTGGCGCCGCACCCGCAAACGCAGCGTGCTTATGAGCACCGCAAGCCAAGTTTCACGCGTGGGCACCGGCCTGCAAGTGATTTCGCCAACAGTATTCGTTGCTACTCGTTGCCCAAGCAACGGCGGCGCGGCGTGGTACCTTGGAGTATGTACTCCATCGATAGGGCTCCGACGACACTGCCCGAAGCGCGTCGGGCGCGGCCACCCGTGCCGTGGGGCTGGGGCAACCTGGCGCTGATGCTCGTCGTCGGGGTTGTAACCTTTTTCCTGCTGGGGCGCGTCGCGCTGCCCCTGCTGCGGACCCCTATCGGGGCGCTGGCCCACGCGCTCGCGCGGCAGCGCCTCTCGCCACACGTGTTGGGCCTGGTGCTGGGCGAGGTCGTCCTCTACGCCTCCGTCGCGGTCGCGCTCGTGACGTGCGTCGTCCTGCCCCGTCACGCCTCGTGGGCCGCGCTGGGCTACCGTGGGACGCGGGCCGGGCGCCTGCTCCTCGTCGCGTTCGTCGCCTACCCCGCCACCCTCGTCACGGCCGGCCTTGCCCTGACGCTGACGTCGCGACTCCTGCTACACGGTCACCTCGTCAACCCGCAGGTCCAGGCCATCACGGGCGGGGTCAAGCGCACGGGGCCGAACACACTGGCGCTCCTGCTGCTCGTCGCGGCGCTCGCCCCCATCGTCGAGGAGACCGTCTTCCGCGGCGTCCTGCACCAACTGCTGCGCAAGAGCCTGCCGGTGTGGGCCGCGTCGATCCTCAGCGCGGCCGCTTTCGCCACGGCGCACCTCGTCGGACAGAGCGCCATCGTCGTTATCCTGCCCTGGCTCTTCGTCACCGGGATCGCCCTGGCGCTCGTGTTCGAGTACTGCGACAGCCTCTTCGGCTCGATGCTCTTGCACGGCCTCATCAACGGCGTCAACATCCTCGTCCTGCTGCGCACCCTACCAGGGTAGCCGGACGCCGGGCTCCAGAAGGAAGCTCCCTGAGTCTGCCTAACGGTACTTTGTTGGCTGTAGTCATGGACGAGCGTAGAGATAGATGCCCTGGCCAGTCCCCAGCCGGTCAAGCAACGCGCCGAGCGGTGCGGGTGGGGGCGCGCTCGACCACCCACGCCCGTAG
>JAABUO010004136.1_pt1 | contig 17100 bp, 13 predicted proteins | sample 5559291 | NCBI WGS metagenome assembly JAABUO01 (sample SAMN10711878, study PRJNA513372) | rock metagenome | isolation source: Antarctica rocks | place: Antarctica: Victoria Land, Finger Mt sud | reverse complement strand
AGGCGCAAGTGGCTGACACGCCTGACCCAAAAGGGACGATGACAGCCTGGCCGTTTTCCTGGGCGGACCAGGGGTACTTCACAGTTCATCCGGCGTATAGTGGGCAGCTACGGGTCGCTATAACATCACCTATCGGAACTGGGGAACTCTCACACCGTCAAGCCCCGCGAGGGGGTGCGAGCATGCCAGCGCACGGGAGGGAGGGCGGAGGCGGCGTCGTAGCCAAACGCCGTGCTGTCATGGCGCGGACAGGGGGAAGGCCCGCCAGGGTACGTCCGTGAAAAGCGAAGCCAACAGGTGTAGGGAGGGAAGCAGATGACGGTAGGGCTGTCCTACTGGTGCGCCTCCCCGTGGGTGACCACGAGTCTGCTCTTCGTGCGTACCTGGACCCAACCGGAAAGCGCAGTGCGGTGAAAGTCGCATGCTGCGTTTGGGGCGGGGGAAAGGCCGCGAGGCCCTACCTATCGCTACATCCGGACAGTGAAAGGGGTCTGAAGAGGAGGTCTATCTGCGCTCCTACTGGCACGCCGCGCGAGGCCCGGCAGAGCCTCACCCGCTATGTCCAGTTCTACAACCACGAGCGTTCGCACCAAGCGCTCGCCTACCGCACCCCGGCCTCACCTCCGGCCCCAGCCCCAGCTCCAGCCCCAGCCCCAGCGTACTCCGGGACAGGCCCGGCGGCGATGGCAGGGGACAATCTCATAGCAGGGGACAATCTCAAGGAAGGAGAGGGGTTAGCGTTTTGCGTTTTGCCACCCGTCTCGTTGTCTTGACAAAGGGAACTACTATACTATTGCTAGTGGGTCACGCCGCAAATAAACCGGGAATGCTTCGCCGGCCTGCTGCGTGTGATTTGGCTTCAGGGAATGCCGCGTTAAATGCGGCGTGACCCACTAGTACCCCTTAGCGGGACGCGCTGGCGTTTTACGACGAAGCATAGTGATCAGGGAGAGCGATAGTGGATGTATTTGTGACCGGCGCGTCGGGCTATATCGGTGGAGCCGTGGTGGATGCGCTGCGCAAGGCCGGGCACACGGTGACGGGCCTGGCGCGCTCCGCTAAGTCGGCGCAAGAATTGGAAGGGCGCGGCATCCGCGTCCTGCGCGGCGACTTGACCGACGGGGACATCATCGCGCGGGGCGCCCGCGAGGCCGATGGGGTGATACACGCCGGCGCGACGGGCGACGCCAACACGCCGGCCGCCGACCGTGTCGCGCGCGAGGCCATCATCGGCGCGCTCGCCGGCACGAACAAACCGTTCGTCTACACGGCCGGCCTGTGGGATATGGGGAACACCGGCGAAACGCCCGTCGACGAGGACGGCCCGCTCAACCCTCCCGCGATCACGGCGTGGCGCGTGGACGCCGTACACGAGGTCCTCAACGCTGCAGGGCAGGGTATCCGCACGGTGGTGATCCGCCCGGGCATGGTCTACGGACGGGGCGCGGGGGCGCCCGCGAGCTTCGTACAGTCGGCGCGGCAGGAGGGCGCGGCGCGCTACATCGGCGACGGCGCGAACCACTGGAGCCTCGTCGACGTCGACGACCTCGCTGACCTCTACGTGCGCGCGCTCGAAAAGGCTCCAGCCGGGACCCTGCTCCTCGCCGTGGCCGGCCCCGCCGTCGCGGTCGCCGACATCGCCGCCGCCGCGAGCCGCGCCGCCGGCGCGGAGGGCCGCACCCGGGCGTTCCCGCTCGAGCAGGCGCGCGGGGCCATGGGTCCGCTGGCCGACGCGTTGGCGCTCGACCAGCACGCTACCGCCGCGCGGGCCACGCGCCTGCTCGGCTGGTCGCCCACGGCCCCCTCCGTGCTCGACCAGCTCGCGCAAGGTAGCTATTAGCCGTTAGCGATTAGCATTCATCTCTATTGCCGACGGTATCGTTCGGAGCGCGAACATGTCGTCTGCGGATTCGCGCGTGCGAGACGCCCGCGCTCCCGGGATACGCCTCCCACTCGGATGAGGCTAACCGCTAACCGCTAATTACTAACGGCTACAGCTTCTCGATCGCCTCGATAAAGGCCTCGACCGCGGCGGGGCCACCGGTGACGAGCACGCCCGCGATCTCGTTGTCGTGCAGCACCTGCACGTCGTCCGGCAGCAGGCCCAGCGTCGTGCCGGCCAGGACGGGGCCGCGCGTGGCGCCCTGGATCGTGCGCAGCGCCAGCAGCGCGTCGACGGTGAAGGGTCCGGTCGCGGCCGGGCGGTCGACCGCGACGATGTCGGCCTTGAGCCCGGCGACGCCGGCCAAGCGGCCGGGGGGCATATCCGGCGAGACGCCTACGAGGCGTGTCCTGCCCTTATCGTCCGCCTCTTTGCCGGCTCCGGCGAGCAGGCGCGCCGGGGCCTCTGCGGTGACGTGTACCCAGTCGAGCCCGGCGACGCCGGTCAGCGCCGCGACGTCGAGTCCGTCGCTCGTGGCGATGTAGACGCCGTAGGGGATGTCCGCGCCCGCGAGCGCCTCGGCCAGCGCTCGGATGTCCTCCTGGGTGCGCGCGGCGACCTCGATGCCGTCGACCCTCGCCGCGACGAGCCGTTGCACGTCGTCGCCCACGCGCTCCGCCCCATCGATGCGGGCGACCACCGCCATGGCGCGCCGCTTGGCGCCGCCCTCGGCGCCGGTCACGAACCCGAAGCCGCCCGCCTTGCTCGCCTGCCCCGCGCCCTTGATGCGCTTCAGGAGCGCGCCCTCGCGCTCCTCTCCCGTTCCCCTGAGCATAAGATCTTGAACCTCCCTAAATAGTGCAGGGTGATACCCGGCCTGCCTTAATGCTATCACCGGCGGCGTCTGCGCACGCCGGATGTCTTCCTGCGCTACGCCACGTAGTTGCCGGGGGTGACCGCAAGGACACTCACCCCTATACCCCTTCCTGACTGCGCCAGACTAGAGAGGAGGCGCTTAGGTAGTGCGGCTGTTCCCCTGCTCCCTCGCAGCCGTGGATTGCCATAGAATAATTCGATCGAGGCAATGTTATAGTGCATATACTCGACTCGCGCGCTAACTCGAATACTGCCAGTGGGCTGCCAACAAAGGGAGATGAGGTATCGTGAATACAGATTACCGTTCTCGACTGGCGCGCGCGCGGGATGGCATGCGCGCGCAGGGGCTCGACGCCCTGCTCGTGGCCCCCTCGGCCGACCTGACCTACCTGACGGGATTGCACGCGACGCCCGGCGATCGGCTGACCGCGCTGCTGCTCCCGGCCGGCGGCGATGCTATCCTGCTCGCGCCCATGCTGGAGGCTGCGGGCCTCGACGAGGCGGCGCTGCCGGGCGAACTGCTGCGCTGGTCCGACGGGACCGACCCGCTCGACCTCATCGTGGCGCGGCTCGGTGGCGCGCCCACGGGGACGCTCGGGGTGAGCGAGAGCCTGTGGGCGCGCGACCTGCTGCAGCTGCAAGGGCGCGTGCCCGGCGTCCGCGCCGTCTCCGCTGCGCCGGTGTTGCAGCCCCTGCGCGCGATCAAGGAGGAGGCGGAGATCGCGCTGCTGCGCCGCGCCGCCCACGCCGCCGACCGCGTGTTCGACCGTATTTGCCGGGTAGGGCTGGAGGGGCGCAGCGAGCGCGAGGTGGCCGGCCTGCTGGAGGATATGCTCGTCGAAGAGGGGCACGACGCGCCCGCCTTCACCATCGTCGCCTCGGGCCCCAACGGCGCTTCCCCGCACCACGCGACGGGCGACCGCCGCATCGCGCGCGGCGATCTGGTGGTGCTGGACTTCGGTGGCTCGCTCGACGGCTACAACTCGGACATCACGCGCACCGTGGCCGTGGGCGAGCCGGGCGACGAGGCGCGCGCGGCCTACGAGGCGGTGCGCGTGGCGCAGGAGGCGGGCGTCTACGCGGTGTGGCCCGGCGCGACGAACGGACAGGTCGACACGATAACGCGCGACGCGCTCGAGGAAGCGGGCTTCGGGGAGTACGTCGTGCACCGCACGGGGCACGGGCTGGGCCTGGAGCTGCACGAGCCGCCCTACCTGGTGGCCGGCGACGAGACACCGCTGGCGCCGGGCATGGTCTTCAGCGTCGAGCCCGGCGTCTACCTGCCCGGCCGCTTCGGCGTGCGCATCGAAGACATCGTGCTCGCCACCCCCGACGGCGTGGAGCGGCTGAACAGGGCCGACCGCCAGTTACAGGTGGTGGATTGACTCTGCGACTGCTTTCTCCACTACGCGTGGACCCGGATGGCAAACAGGCAGACGTTGCGGCGCCGAGAAACACCCTACCGCAGCCGGCGCAGCTTGCCATGCGACCACAGTCGCAGGCCTATGTTAATCGTCTGGGCGGCCGCCCGGCCAGCACGTCGGCGACGGCGCGCGCTATCGCAGTGAGGTAGGCGCCGCGCCCGGGGATGAGGTCGCGCGGCGTGACGGCGATGGGGTACGTCGCGCCGCCGCCGACCGCCAGGCTCTCGGCCTTGGCGGACGGGACCTCGTCGAGCTCGGACTCGACCACCTCGGCGTGTAGCCACGCGGCGTCGGCGGCGTCGAGCAGGACGAGCGCGTCGATCTCGCCGAGGTCGGGCCGGTAGGCCGCGAGGGGCAGATCGCGGCGCAACAGGTAGACATCCTGGACCTCGCGGTCGTCGATGCCCGGCTCGCGGCTCTCTACGCGACGCTCGCCGATCGGGATCAGTTCGCCAGGCTCGAGGGCGAGACCCAGCTCCTCTTGCGCCTCGCGCAGCACGCCGTCCGTACCCTCGCCCGCGTGGTAGTGCCCCCCCACCGAGGCGTCGAGCCGGCCGGGCCAGGTGTCTTTGTCGGGCGCGCGGCGCTGGAAGAGCAGGCGGCGGTCGGGTGTGAAGATCCACACGTGCGCGCTACGGTGCCAGTCGCCGTCCCTGTGTACCGCGTCGCGCGGCTTGGTCTGCCCCAGGGGGCGGCCGGCGTCGTCGTACAGGTCGAAGAGCTCGGGCGTATCGCTGTCCATATCCATATCCATGTCCATGTCCATGTCCATGTCCATGCTTGTTATGATACACCCCCTGCCGGGCGAGGGTCTCCATCTGGGAAGGTCGGACAGGGTCTGTGAAAAGTTGCCCAAGCCCCTTCTCGCCCCCTCCGCCCCTGGCTAATTGGTCTCCCGGACTCTAACCGCGGGTCCGACGATGGGGCGCGCCTCCGGGGGAATCTGGGGAGAGGGCTCCCCCCAGACCCCCGCCATCCACGCGGCGTGCGGGCAGACCGGCGCGGTTAGCTCGACAATGCACAGACCCTGGGAGGGTCGGAGGAGCGGGTCACCCGTTGGCCCGCCACGCCTTATACTGTACGCAGCGCACATCGGCACGGACGCGCGAAGCCGAGGCTCGCGCATCTCCCGGGGCGCCGCGTCCCCGCCACCCGGCCACCCGGCCTTCCATGGGCGTGGTGCGCGTATCGCGCGGCGATATGACAAAAGGGACAGGCCAGCATCGATCATGAGCAATCAGGTCTCAGGGGCCACGGACGGGGACACCGGGTGCGAGGGCGGAGGCATGGCGCGCATGGCGCACAACGACGGAGACTGCGCGAGGGAGCCGCTGTCCGTGCTGTACGCGGCCATGGCCTGCGGCGTCATCGTGCTGGACACGGCGCGCGAGGTCGTCGACGCCAACTCGGCGGCGCAGCAAATCATGGGCCTGGGCCTGGAGCAGATGTGCGGCCATCGCCTGCGCGACTTCATGCTCCGTCCCACGCGCGAGGACGGCTCGGACCTGCCCGAGGAGGATCGCTACTCGCGCCGGGTGCTGGAGACGCGGCGGGCGCAGCGCGACGCTGTCATGGGCGTGACGCGCCTCGACGGGCAACATCGCTGGCTACAACTCGACTACGTGCCCGTCTTCGGTGACGACGTCGGCAGGGCCGGCGAGCCGGGCGGGCAGATCATCGTCAGCTTCATAGACATCACTGCGCGCAAGAGGGCCGAGGAGGCCCTGCGCGCTAGCGCGGAGTATTTCCGCGCTCTCTCCGAGCACTCCTCCGATCTCGTAGCCATCCTCGACGCGGAGGGGGTATACCGTTACGCCAGCCCGTCCCACCGCCATATCCTGGGTATCGCGCCCGAGGAGATGCTCGGGCGCAACGCCCTCGAGTACGTCGATCCGCGTGAGGCGGCGCGCATACGGGCCGTGCTGGCGGACAGGGTCCGTGACGGCGGTGTCGGCCGCGTCGTGGAGGTGCGGGTGCGGCACGCCGACGGCTCGTGGCGCACGCTCGAGTTGGTGGGCAACAACCGCCTGGACGATCCGGTCGTGTGCGGCGTCATCGTCAACGGGCGCGACATCACCGAGCGCAAGCGCGCCGAGGAGGCGCTGCGGCGCCAGGCGCTGCACGACGCCCTGACCGATCTGCCCAATCGGACCCTCTTGCAGGATCGTCTGGAGCAGGCCGTCCGCGTCGCGCGGCGCGACGAACACTCCCTGGCCTTCCTGCTGCTCGACCTCGACCGTTTCAAGGACGTCAACGACTCGTTCGGGCACCTCCACGGCGATCTCTTGCTGCGGCAGGTTGGGCCGCGGCTGCAGGGCGCCCTGCGGGCGTCGGACACCGTGGCGCGCCTGGGTGGCGACGAGTTCGCCGTGCTCCTGCCGACCGGCGACGAGGCCAGCGCGACCCGGGCCGCGCGCAAGATCCTGGCCGCCCTCGACACGCCGTTCCCGGTCGAGGGCGAGCAGTTCCACGTCGGTGCGAGCATCGGCATTGCACTCTTCCCCTCGCACGGCGACGACGCGCCAACGCTCCTGCGCCGCGCCGACGTCGCCATGTACCTGGCCAAGCGCGAGCATCGCAGCTATGCCGTCTACGCCCCCGAGCACGATGAGCACAGCGCCGACCGGCTCGCCCTGATCGCCGCGCTGCGCCGGGCCATCGCGCGGGGCGAGTTGTTGCTGCACTATCAGCCCAAGATAGCGCTGCGCGATGGCCCGGCGCAGCGCGGGGGCAAGGCCTACGCGATGGAAGCGCTGGTGCGCTGGCGCCACCGCGAGCGCGGGCTGCTGCCGCCCGACCGCTTCATCCCCCTGGCCGAGCAGACCGGCCTGATCGTGCCGCTCACGCGCTGGGTGCTCGGGGATGCGTTGCGCGAGTGCCGGGAGTGGCGGCGCGCCGCGCCCGCGCTCGGCGTGAAGGTCAACCTCTCGATGTGGAGCCTGCGCGATCCCGAGCTCGCCGAGACGGTCGCCGCCCTACTGACCCTGCACGGATTGCCGGCCGCGGCGCTGCGCCTGGAGATGACGGAGAGCGCGCTGATGTCCGACGCGCCGCGCGCCCTGGAGGCGCTGACGCGCCTGCGCGACGGGGGCGTGCGCCTGTCCATCGACGACTTCGGCACAGGCTACTCCTCGCTGGCCTACCTAAAGCGCCTGCCTGTCGACGAGCTCAAGATCGACAAGTCGTTCGTGCTGGGCATGGCGCGCGACGAGACCGACGCGGCGATCGTGCGCTCGACGATCGAGCTCGGCCACAGCCTGGGGCTGCGCGTCGTGGCCGAGGGCGTCGAGGACGCGGAGAGCCGCGACCTGCTGGTGGGGCTGGGCTGCGACGCGGCGCAGGGCTATCACCTCGGCTATCCTCTCCCCGCCGCCGACCTTGGTCGCTGGCTCGCGACCTCGCCCTACGCCCCGTAGCCGTCGCCTTGCAGGGTCCTGGCGTGCGTCGGGGCCGCGCCCCTCGTCGCCGGCCTATCATCACCCGGTTGACAGGATAGGCGGCGTTGTGCTTATAATTGCACAAGCGTTTCCCGCGCGTGTGGCTACGTTCAACTGTAGAGATCGAGAAAGGCGCCCCATTGGTAGCGCAGACTCTTTCCCCGGGCGTCAAAAAGCGGCGCGTCGACCGGCGCGCGCGCCGCGAGGCCCGCGCCTTTTACCTGTTCATCAGCCCCTGGATCATCGGCTTCCTCGTATTCAGTCTCGGGCCTATCATTGCCGCCTTCTACTTTAGCCTGACCAACCTGCATGCGCTAAATATCCACGATGGGTTGCCGCAGTTTATCGGGCTGAAGAACTACACGAATATGCTCGCGGATAACATCTTCCGCTACACGCTCGTGGCCACCGGCATCTGGACTTTCGGGGGGTTGGCCGTCAATACCATCGTTGGTATCCTGCTGGCGCAACTGCTCAACCAACGCATCCCGGGGCTGCGCTTCTTCCGCACGATCTTCTACATGCCGACCGTGATTGCGGGCGTCGCCGCGGGGTACATCTGGCTGTTCATCCTGCGCACCAACGACGGCCTGCTCAACGGCGTCCTGGGCGCCCTGCACATCCAGGGACCCGACTGGTTGGGCAGCACCACGACCGCCCCCCTCACGCTGCTGATGTACAACGCCTGGTACGTCGGGCAAACAATGATCATCTACCTCGCCGCTGTCCAGGGCGTCCCGACGCCCCTCTACGAGGCGGCCTCGATCGACGGCGCCGGGCCTATCCGGCGCTTCTTCAACGTCACGTTGCCGATGATCTCGCCGGTGATCTTATTCAACCTGGTCATCGGCCTGATCAACCAACTGCAGGCGTTCATCCCGGCGTTCGTCATCACCAATGGCGGCCCGCACTACTCGACCTACCTCATCGGGTACGCCATCTATCAACTGGCCTTCAACTTCGGGCAGGGAGGGTACGCGGCGGCGTGGGCCATCTCGCTCTTCGTCATATCGTTGATCCTCACGGTCGTGCTCTTCGCCGTTTCGCGACGCTTCGTGCACTACCAGGAAGGGCGCTAGAGGGGGACTAATGAGCGTTACAGCTGACCGGACGCGAGGGGCTGTCGTCGCGCGGTCTGGGGCGCGCCGGCGCGCCCCAGACCGCGGCGCCCTTGCGCTGCGGGCCATCTATTTTGCCGTCGCGGTGTTGGGGACCCTGTTCGTCGTCGCCCCGGTGTTCTGGATGGTCTCGACAGCGCTCAAGCCGTCGGGGCAGGTGCTGTCCATCCCGCCGGTCATCTGGCCGCCGGAGCCGCACTGGAGCACCTTCAGCGAAGCGCTCAGCAGCAGCGCGTTGCAGACGCCATTCATCAACTCCGTCAAGAACTCGCTGATCATCACCTTGATCCCCGTCATCGGGGACACGGTGTCAGCCGCGCTGGTGGCCTACGCTTTCGCGCGGCTGCGCGCGCCGGGGTCGAACCTGCTGTTCTTCGTCGTGCTGGGCACGATCATGATCCCGTTCCAGGTCACGACGCTGCCGCAGTTCCTCCTGTTCAACCAGTTGGGCTGGGTCAACACGTTCCTCCCGCTGATTGTGCCGTCGTTCTTCGGCGGCGCCTTCAACATTTTCTTGCTGCGCCAGTTCTTCCGCGGTATCCCGCGCGAGCTCGACGAGGCCGCGATGCTCGATGGGCTCGGCTACTTCGGCATCTTTATGCGCATTATCGTGCCGCTCTCCAAGCCGGCGCTGGCCGCGGTCGCAGTCTTCTCGTTCGTGTATCACTGGAACGATTTCTTCGGGCCGCTGATCTATCTCAACACGCCCGACAACTATCCCGTCCCCTATGCGATCTCGCAGTTCGCCAGCGGGGCTTACGGCCTCCTGGATTGGAACCACCTGTTCGCGCTGGGTCTCCTCAGCGCGCTACCGTGCCTGGCGCTGTTCTTCGTCGCGCAGCGCTACTTCATACAAGGTATCGTCGTGAGCGGAGTCAACGGCTAGCGGACGGGGCGTTCTTTCCACGGAGCCGCTCTGCCCACTGGTCCCGACCCGATGGCGTGCCGCCGCGGATGAGCGGTGTCATTTGTTGGAACGAAAGGGGGTGATTGCGCAGCGCGAGTTGTACGCGTCCGAGCCGGTCTTTTCTCGTCTAGTAACTTGTCCCGCTGGTCGACGATGCCTAGCAGTCACAGAATCCATGAAAGGATTTGAGAGCATGAGAACTAGTCTGCTGCGAAAACTATCTTTCGGCGCCGCTGCTGCGGCCATGGTGATCCCCACGGTTGGGGGCGCCCACGCGGCAACGACGGCCACCAATGCCAAAGCGCCGGTCAACCTGATCTGGTTCATGCGCACCGAGCCCAAGGAGAACCCCTGGGAGAACGCCCAGGTCACGGCCTGGAACGCGTCGCACCCCAATATCCACGTGCAGTTGATCACGGCCCCGAACCCGAACGGCCAGTTCGACGCCAAGTTCAACACCCTGCTCAACAGCACGCCCGCCGACATCTGGTCGCACCTCGGCCAGGACGGCTTCGCCGACTACTACCACCGCGGTCTCCTCTACGACTACACGCCGCTGATCAAGAAGTACGGCTACAACGCGGGCGGCACACCGCAAAACCTGCTCAACACCTACAAGATCGGCAGCGGGCTCTACGGCATCCCCTCGATCACGTTGGGCAGCTTCACGTTCTACAACAAGGACATGATCGACGCGTACAACAAGGCGCACCCCGGCGATAAGATCGCCTACCCGCCGGTGAGTTGGGACGACAAGTCGTGGACGTGGTCCAAGATGGTCTCCATCGCCACGAAGCTGACCAACAAGTCCAAGCACCAGTACGGCGTGGTGCAAGGTCTCTTCCCCTTCATGGGCTACGCCTACCTCGCGGGCACCGACATGTTCCCGGCCGGCACCTATCAGAGCGGCACGCCCAAGTCGTTCACGGCGACCCAACCGGCCGTCGTAGACCTCTTCCAGCAGATCGGCGACTGGGCCAACAAGTCCAAGATCGCGCCGTCGTACTCCGACCAGAAGGCGGTCTCCAACCAGGGCCTGGACAACTTTATGACTGGCAACGTCGGCATGATCCTCACCGGCGGTTGGGGCTTCCGCAACTACAACTCGGTCAAGTTCCGCTGGGGCGCGGCGCCGCTGCCGTATCTCAAGTCGAACAAGGACGTGTTGTTCACCGACCCGTACATGCTCTACAAGAAGTCGAAGCACCCCGCCGAGGCGTTCCAATTCATCAAGTTCCTGACCAGCAGGGCCCCGATGGAGGCGTACGTCAAGCAGGTATCGTTCACGCCGTCCAACCCGGACTTCCTGGGCAATTGGTATAAGTTGAACGCGCAACGCACGGGCATGACGGCCGAGCAGCTGCAAACACTCCTCGCCGGTTCGCGTAAGTATGGCCAGGAGTCGCCGAATCACCTGGTCGTGCACTTCAGCCAGATCCACAACACGATGCAGCAAGACATCGATCCAATCTGGTTCGGCCAGAAGACGGCCAAGGACCAGATGCCGACCGTCGAGCAAGACATCCAGGCCATCCTGGCGCGCGGCTAGCCGCGCCGGTAGCGCGCCGCGCGTACGCTCGTCGATCACGAACGCGCGGCGGACCCTTGGACCGCGGGCGTGTCGCCCTCGCCCGGATAGGCGAGGGCGACACGTCCGCGGTCTTGCCATCGGACTTTGTCTTCGCCGGCACGAGCGACAGGGGCTGGTAGCCGGCCCTTAACCCCAGCCCTACCCGCCGATGCCGACTAATCGTGTCCCCATGCACGGTAACGTACACGCGCTGTACGGGTGCGCGACGAACTGCACGCGATAGGTCGCGACTTGCCCCCACAGGGGGTCGCGCGGCGGGACAATAAGCGGGCCGAGCACGGGCACGCGCCGCAAGACGGTCCAGCCGACGTCGGCCGGCCGGCCGCTGACGACCAGGGTGGATGCGTCGGTCGCGGTCGTCGCGTTGTCCAGGAGAGAGACCGCGTCGCAGTAGGGGTTCGCGTTGGGGCAGCTCGAACCAGACCGTGGATAGGCGATAGCTCGGACGAGCACGGTGCGCCCGACCCACGCCGCGGGATGCGCCGCCATGCCGGCCTTCACTTGCGCGACCGTGTACACGTCCCCGATAGGCGCGGCCATCCGGCCCGCCACCGCCGCGGCGGCGAGCAGGGCGAGGAGCGCGAAGGCGAGCAGGAGAAGCAGCGCCCTGACGATCATGGCGCCACCTCCATCACTTGTCCAGGCCTGCCTGCCCCCACACCCTGGCCAGGCTCGCGCCGGCGGCGCGCACGCGCTCCTCCGGCGGCAGCGCCTGGACCGCGGCGTCGAACGGCTCGACGGCGACCGGCCCGTCGTAGCCCATGCGATCGAGCGATTGCAAGAAGCCAACGATGTCGATGACCCCGCTGGCCCCCGGCAGCAGCCGCTCTTTGTCCTTTTGCTCGTCGATGTCTCGCCCCGCTGGCGCGTCGTTCACATGCGCGTAGACGATCTGCTCGGCGCGCAGCCGCGCCAGGTCGTCCACCGTCCCGCGCGAGGTGTACCAGTGGAAGCAATCGAGCAGGAGGCCCGTGTTGCCGACGCCGATGCGCTCGCCCAACTCGAGGGCGCCGTCGATGGTGTGGATGAAATCGTACGCGTGCCCCGCGCGCAGCGTCCTGGGTCCGACGAACTCCAGGCCCAGGCGGCAGCCATGGTCGGCGAGGATCTGGGCTACCGGGCGCAGGCGCGCCACGTGGCGCCGCATGTTGTCGTCGTAGTCCCGCTCGTCGGAGTACGGCAGAATCCAGGTCGCGCACCAGGGGCTGCCAAGCGCCCGGGCCAGCGCGGCGTGGCGGGGGAGATCGGCCAGGCCCGCGTCGAATGTGGCGTCGTCGCCCCGGAAATCGACGGGCAGGCTCCAGGCGCCGGGGCGCAGGCCCACGGTGCCGAACAGGTCCGTGAGATCCCGGGTCAAGGTCTCGCCGGACCGGCGCAGCAGCTCGGACGTGGGCAGGTCCAGGCCGGCGAAGCCGTTGGCGGAGGCCAGGCGCAGCGCCTCCTCGAACGGCACGGAGAGCGACAGCGCGCCCGCGCTCAGGCTCTTGAACATGGTACAAGGGCTCCTTTACTGGTTTACTGGCGGCTCACGACGCGGCGTCTGGCCGCAGCTCGCCCGCCGCGACCATGCCGGCCAGCGGGTTGTCGGAGACGGTCAGGGGCAGGTCGACCCGCCCGCGCCGGCGGCTGCTCTCGTAGATGGCGAAGATGATCTCGGTGGCGTGCAGCGCGCGCCGCGCGCTCAGCTCGGGCTCGCGGCCGTGCAGCAGGGCGTCGACGGTGTCGGCGATGCCGCGCTCGTGGAAGCCGGGTCCGTGCAGGGTCTCGTCGCCCGTGTCGATGGTTTCCCACCCGGCGCCGTCTCGCCGCCACACGCGCAGCAGGGGACCGTCGGGCACGCCGACCTCGATGGTCCCCTCTGTGCCGACCAATCGGTTGGTGGCGCCGATCGACGCGGCGCCGGGACCCGTGGCGACGGCGCCGAACACGCCGTTGCGATAGCGCCAGCTGCCCAACGCCTGATTCTCGGCGTGGACGCCGAAGACGCGCCGCTCGGCGCGATAGTCGACCTGTCCTATCACCCACTCCGCCGCGGGCTCACCGGCATAGAAGCCACACATGTCGATGTAGTGCGTGCCCGTGTCGAAGATATCCCCGCTGAAACCGACTTCGACGCGCGACAGGTCGCCGATCGCGCCGCTTTGCAGGAGCGCGCGCGCCCGTGAGAAGGGGGCGCCGAAGCGGCGCATGTGGTTGAACGTGAGCTGCACGCCGCGCTCCTCGCAGATGCGCGCCATCTCTTGTGCCGCGCCCCACGAGTCGGCCATCGGCTTCTCGCAGTGGACGGCGCGCGCGTCCGCCTCGGCGCAATCGATCGTCATCGGCGCGTGCAGGTGCGGCCACGTGCAGATACTCACCACGTCCAGGTTGGCCTCGGCGAGCATCGCGCGGTAGTCGGTGTAGACGCCTGCCGCGGGGATACCGTTAGCCTCGGCGAACGCCCGCGCGTTTTCGGGCACGATATCGGCGCAGGCGACGAGCTCGCAGAGATCCGGGAGCGCCCGATAGCCCGCGGCGTGCTGGTAGGCCATGAAGAAGCCCGTCACATCCGGCCGCTCCTTCTTGCGGCCGGTCCCGATAATACCTACGCGCAGCCGTGCCATGCGTTTTCATCCTTTCTCGTCCGTCTATCACACAAGCGTGCTTACGGGTCCGAGTGTAGCACGTCCGCATGGTCTCGGTCCAGCGGCGGGCCTCCAACTACAGGATCTGTGAAAAGTCGCCAGCGCCCCTCTCTCCCCTCCTCGCCCCCTCCGCCCCTGGCTGACTAGTCCCCCGGACCCTAGCCGCGGGTCCGCCGGCCTAGCGCGCCTCCGGGGGAACCCCGGGAGATGCCTCCCCCCAGACCCCCGCCACCCAAACCTACCCCCCAAACGCCATTTGGGCAGTTTCGTACAGTGTTCCGGCGAGTTCCGCACAGTTCCCGACCTGTGATGACCAGTGTGCGCGGGCGTACAGTGGTCTCGTACCGCCGCGGAGGCGGGCTACGAGACCACGAGAAAGGGTTGGGAGTCATCTATGTCCGCTATGTCCGCCAGGCTCACGCAGGCCGATCTTCAAGCAGAACAGCCCGTCGATCCTGTCCCAACGCCGCGCGGCGCGGTTCCGGCGCGGTCCGCGCGCGAGGGGATCGAGCGCCGCTGGCGCGCCCTGCCGCTGCCGGCGACGAGCCGGGCCGCGCTCGCCGACCCGTCCGTGCTGGACGAGGCCGCGCACTACGGGGGCGCCGTCGAGAACCCGATCGGCGCTGTCCGGGTCCCGGTCGGGTTGGCCGGCCCGCTGCGGGTCGACGGCCGCCACGCGCGCGGCGACTACCACGTGCCGCTGGCCACGACCGAGGGCGCCCTCGTCGCCTCCTATAACCGTGGGGCGCGCCTCATCAGTGCGGCTGGCGTATGTAGCGCCGCGCTGCTCGACGAGGGTGTCGGGCGCGCCCCCGGCTTCGCCTTCGACACCCTCGTCGAGTGCCTCCGGTTCGTCGCCTGGGCCGAGTCGGACGCGCAGCGCGCGGCGTTCGAGAAGGAGGCCGCGCGGACGACCCGCCACGGCGCCCTGCGCGACGTGCGCGCCATCGTCGAGGGCAACCACGCCTACCTCCTCTTCGACTACTCCACGGGCGACGCCGCCGGCCAGAACATGGTCACGATCGCCACCGACGCCGTCCTCTCCTACATCGACGCCCGCAGCCCGGTGCGACCGCGCTACCGCTTCGTAGAGGCCAATTTATCGGGCGACAAGAAGGCCAGCGCCCGGTCCTTCGCGTCGACGCAGGGCAAGAGGGTCACCGCCGAGGTGACCGTGCCGGCCGAGCTCGTGCGTGCAATGCTGCACACCACGCCCGCGCGCATGGCCGACTACTGGCGCATGGGCGCGGTCGGCGCGGTGTTGGGCGGGACCATCGGGGTCCAGGGGCACTACGCCAACGGCCTCGCTGCCCTCTACATCGCCTGCGGCCAGGACGCCGCGTGCGTCGCCGAGTCGGCCGTCGGCGTCACGCGCTTCGAGGAGACGGCGCGGGGCGAGCTCTACGCCGCCGTGACCCTACCCAACCTGATCGTCGGCACGGTCGGCGGCGGCACGGGGTTGCCGGGCCAGCGGGCCTGCCTCGAGATCATGGGGTTGGCCGGGCCGGGCAAGGCGCGCCGCTGGCCGAGGTCTGCGCCGCCCTGCTGCTGGCCGGCGAGCTCTCGCTCGTCGGCGCCCTGTGCGCGGACGAATTTGCGCGCGCCCACAAACTCCTGGCGCGCGACGCCCGCCTCTGCGCGGACGGAGGGGGGGAGGCGTCCGATGCTTGACGTGCGGGATGGCGAGCGTCATGGGCCTGGCCCTAGTGGACGCCGTGGGCCGGGGCATGAAGGATGGGTGCAGGGGACGGACGGGACGGACCTTGAAGGGTCGGCGCGGGGCGCGTTGCGTGTCCGCATGGTATGGGAGGCGCGGCGGTGGTGGCGCTACCAGGCCGAGCGATTTCCGCTCGTCGCGCACGGTCTGCTCATCGCCGCCTTTAGCATCTCGACCGTCAGCTACTCGACGCTGGCGCGGGGCGCGGGGCATCCGCCCGCCCTCGGGGCTGTGCTCGTCGCCTGCGGGACAGCGTTTCTGTTCTTTCTGCAGTTGCGCATCGCCGATGAGTGGAAGGACTACGCGGAGGACTGCCTGTACCGCCCCTATCGTCCCGTGCCGCGGGGGCTGGTGAGCCTGGGCGAGCTGCGCGCCCTGGGAGTGGGGGCCGCGGCCCTGCAGTTGCTGTTGGCTCTGTGGCTCTCCGCGGCGCTCGTCCCTCTGTTACTTCTGGTGTGGGCGTACCTCGCCGTGATGAGCAAAGAGTTCTTCGTCGGCGGTTGGCTCAAGGCCCACCCCGTCGCCTACATGGCCAGCCACATGCTCATCCTGCCGCTCGTCGACCTCTACGGCACGGCCTGCGACTGGCGCGTGGCCGGCGTCGCGGCCCCCGGCGCCTTGTCGTGGCTCCTGCTCGTCAGCCTGCTCAACGGGTTCGTGGTCGAGATCGGGCGCAAGATCCGCGCGCCCGAGGACGAGGAGCGCGGCGTCGAGACGTACAGCGCGCTGTGGGGCGGCGGGCGCGCGGTGGCCGCCTGGCTCGCGGCGCTGCTGTTGACCGCCGGGTGCGCCCTCGTCGCTGCCCACGCCATCCGCTTCGTCGCGCTCGCCGCGACCCTGTTTGCCGCGGCCCTGCTCGCCGCCGCGGTCGCCGGCGCGCGCTTCGTGCGCCGGCCGGGCGCCTGGTGGGCGCGCGTGATCGAGCGCGTGTCCGGCGCCTGGACCCTCGTGCTGTACCTGGGGTTGGGCTTGTTCCCGCTTTTGGCGATTAGCAAGTAGTGGTTAGCAAGTAGCGATCGTTCTGCGCAAGAGTAATCGAGGGCAAAAGCCTTGGGTATCGACGCTTTACTCCGACGCCCGGAGCTAACGGCTAACCGCTACTTGCTAACCGCTTGGGAGATACGACATGACCTACATTTTTCATCCCGACGACCCGCGTGGGACGCGGGGCCTGCTGGGCGGCAAGGCCGCGGCGCTCGCCGCCCTACAGGGGGCCGGGTTCCCCGTGCCGCCGTTCTTCGTCATCACGCCCGCGGCCTGCGCTGCCGGCGTCCTGTCTGTGGAGTCGCCACTCGACGCGGGCGCGGTTCCCGCCGCACATGAGCCCGGAACGGAACCCTACCCGAGCGCAGGAGTACGCGCGGAGTTGGATCACGCGCTGGCCGTCCTCTGCCCGAGCGGCGAGGCCGTCGCGGTGCGCTCCTCCGCGACCGACGAGGACGGAGCGGCCCACTCTTTCGCCGGACAGCTCGACTCGTACCTGGACGTGGTCCCGGCGGATGTCGCGGGGCGCGTCGCCGCCGT
>JAABUO010004134.1_pt1 | contig 17101 bp, 24 predicted proteins | sample 5559291 | NCBI WGS metagenome assembly JAABUO01 (sample SAMN10711878, study PRJNA513372) | rock metagenome | isolation source: Antarctica rocks | place: Antarctica: Victoria Land, Finger Mt sud | reverse complement strand
GTCAAGAAGTAGACCTGAAAGGCTCTGTCAACAGTCCTCACTCGAAGCACCGGAGGCTGCTCGTCACAGACATCGCACCGGGTTGCATGAAGACAGAAGGTGTCGCAACGTAATGCGAGGGAGCATAGCAACACGACGCCAAGCTCAAAGCCGAGCCTGTGATTCTCAGGCTCGCGTCAAAAACCTGTGAAGGTAGATAGGTGCTTCACACCGGAAGAAGGGCTGTAGGCAGCATCCCGCGTTGTATGTGCACGGTCGAGGTCTCGACTGCGAGCCGCCATCACGATGCAATCAAGTCCGCAGAGATGGAGAGACCCTTTTGACGCCAGTACGGAACCGGGCAGAAACGGAGGGGCTGTGTGCGCTGCGCACGCAGGTGCTTGGCCCCATTGACTTCAGCACAAAAGAAATCTGCAGGCGCTCCGAGACCATTCTGCAATCAGAAGTTTCTATCTGCTGCACAAGGTTGCGACACAGCCTCCCGTACACAGGGTACTACTGCCCACTGTTTTTCCAAAAAACGCAGCCTCCCTTGTGGCTGCCTCAAGTGCAGACTACACTACATGTAAGGAATGGCATAACTGGCCTGTTCTTCTGACTACCATAGTCTGCTGACTCACCGAATGCTCTTGTTCGAGATCCACACGTCAGTGAAGATAATTTCTGCAAAGAGCATCCTGCTGTGCAGCTGCAGACATACTACAGCAGGGGACTGGCGAATTGCTGTGTATGAAGCACATGCTAGCAGCACCCAGCAAAAGCCTGTTGCTGACAAGGTCGAGCTTTGATGGATGTGATGGGCAGGCGTATTTGTGTCAGAGGCAAACAGTTCGGCATCAGCAAACGGTATATTTAAGCATACGTTCAGCAATGTCAGCAGCTTGTTGGCACTCAACATGCATGTATGCCAGATCTGGCAGACACAGAGTCAGAAGTTCACCAAATCTTCCAGCCAAAAGCAACAGTACAGTGCCCGCTTCAACTTATGCTGGGCCGTCGCAAGCTGCAAGTTGACATGAAAGTGGACCCAATGCCTGATCCAGAAGCAGAGTCTTCATGATACGTGGCTGTTTGCCGGCTGCCTTGCAACCAGTGCATTGAATACGGATATGATACAGGTAACATGCATCAATGCAGTGCGGCTTACATGCTACAAGACAGCTGGCCATGTGTGCATGCTATATCATTACCTGTGTCTTTGAGAAAATGCTAATCGTCACGGCATCTGTTTGCACAAGCAATATCCTGACCGGCTTCTGAATGGCATGCAGGCAATCCTGAGGATGTTGTTCTGCAGTCTTGCAAGCTCCAGGTATTGATTGAACGCCAATATGTCACAGACGCTGGTGGCCAGCCTACAGCAGACAGTCTTGATGTGTTCATCAATCAGCAGATCTGGTGGGACTTTACTGAGCTGCTTGGTGAGTAAACACTGCAGTCTGCTATCATTGCACTGTGACAAATTTTCCATGCACATCATGTACAAGGTCCTGTACACAACAACTCTTCAAGAACTGGGAGGTCAAGCCAACAAGAAATCAAAGAGGGGGATTCCATTGCCACCAACAGATGCTTTGGCTTGGGAGAGCCCAGTTTGGGCACAAGTCACCAACTCTAGCGTCCAGCTGTTAGAAGCTGATAAGGGTCAACAGAAAGGGCTGCAGTCCCTCTTTGCTGACCTGTTGCCCACAGCCCCAGTCAACACGCCGTTTGTATTTCATGATGTCCACACAGGGCCCTCGGTTTGCGGCAGTGATATGAAGCCCGATGTTGTTATGGGACTTCGTGACAAGCCTTGCAATCCCCTTACCACAGCTGCCATCATTGACTTCAAGCGGCAGGGTGGAGGCTATGACAATGATGAGCATGTCAGCAAGGCCATCACATATGGCAGGGTGTTCTTGCAACAGTTGCCACGGAGTTTGAAAAGCATGGTTTTGGTAGGGCTTACAGATTTGTGTAGCATCACCTTGATTCTTGTGAGGCTTGTTTTGAGTGTTGAAGGGGCGGAAGAATTGTTTTTTGAGAGGTCTGCACGATTGCCTGACGTCAGGCACACCCTCCTCCTGCTTAGTTGTGAACCACAAAGGTGATTTGTTGAGTTGCCAAACCTTGGTCCAAGCATCCGAGTCATGGGCTTCCTTGAAACTGGAGCAACCAGCCACGTGTATGAAGCTTCTGAAGGCGGACAACAAGTGACGTCCAACAATGTAATGTTGTGTTGCAGCGCCTAGGAAATTGTTGCTTTTCCTCACCATTTCTTTGCGATTTCAAACAACGGCACAAACCAAACATCTGTCATGACAGCATGCAACTTTGCTTGTGCATGCAATCAGCCAAGATGAGTTCATGTTGCAGACACTGTTTCACAAGTATTCAGGATACGTTCGAGCTGAATTTATTCATAAGGGTGTAGACATTGTGGTCGTGTGCAAAGTCTGCAGAGGTTTGCATTGAGTGTCCACATCTGTCAAATTCTCTGGACCTACCCCATGACAACAACATGTTATTCATGTTGTGTGCTCTGGACTGCTAGTTTGTTGCCAAGGTGCCCTTCACCCGAGACCTTTCTCAAGAGTGCGCAATTTTGCAATCCTTGCAAGGCATTGCCGGCATCCCCAATTTGTTGCGCGATCAGTGCGTTTGTGACAGCACACTGATGAGGCCTGTGTTGGCCCCTCTGACAGCTGGGGTGTGTTTTGTGCACAATCTTCACAACAGCCTTCCGGCACTTGTGCAGACCCTGAAGGTAATAGCAGTTTGTCAATGCCTAGCTGCCCTGTAGGCAGATTTCCTGCCTTGTCCTGAAGCAAAGTTTATTGTATGCCTGGTTGTTGAGCAAGGGGGGGCATTCTATGCATAGCTGTATTCTGGGCGTTCTCTTTACAAGCATTGTCGACAACATGCAATAGGTGCCTGTGCAGGCAGCTCATTGCAAAGTTCTTGTTAACAGAGATGTACGGCCAAGTAATCTGATGCATACCAAGTCCGACATCTATTTGGTGGATTGGGGAAGCGCTACACTGCAGCAAATTGCGCCGTATGAGGGCACAATACACTATGCTTCGGTTGAGGTTCTGCAACAGCTCACCCAAGACTTTGCCTGTGTCAAAGTCAGCCCTGCAGATGATCTCGAATCTCTTGTAGCCAGCATCTTCTGCATCAGTCATCCAGATGCTCATAGCCAGCTGCAGAGAGTTGACCGGCGGCCGGTAGCAGTGTTGCAATGGTGGACACAGACCTGGATGACACTTCCACAATGGCAGTTGGCTTTGGGAGCAGCCAGAGCTGCCGATTATGACACTATAGCAGATTGCTTGCAAGCATTGCTCGAGTAAATCTTTCCTGCTTCTGGTTGGTCATACGTCTGTTCAGAGGAGGTGCACCCCACGTGATTAGAGCAATGTGAATACAGACTGCTCGCAAGAACCTGTGTTCATATGCAAATGGTTTGCATGATTGACCCCTCCATCCAACCTATGCGTATGTTATATATTGTAGTGTAACACTGGTTTGCTGCTCTTTGAGTATGCAGGACACGTTCGTTAGGCAGTTATGGCTGAGATCTGATAAGTGTTTCATAATATGAATATGCAGTACTTACCGAAACCACTTTGAAATCCGCAATGACATTGGGCAGGGTGCAATTCTCCCGGCTATGCGGCCGGTGAGGCTGGCATTGACCTATCAACTACAATGCTTCTCCAAAACACACATCTGTGATAGGCATAATTTCCTTCGAAGTGTTGCACATGCAAAACTGTTTCATTCTGGCAAAACAAAATGACCACATCAGATTTCTGGACTGCTGCTGCGGCGACAGCTACATGGGCAGTGCTCGCAACCCTGCAACAAAGGAGGCGCCTTTTAACTCTAGATCTGAGACATCTGAATGTGAAGACTTGCAAGAACTCAATGCGAGGAGGTTTCTGACTGGAAAGACATCGATGTCCTGGTATCACGAGCAGCCCATGGCCCACATCAATCTGTCAACTCCTATTTTGGCATATCGCCGTCAACACGTGTTACATCTATGCACTGTAGGGTAACATGCTGAATGCGCTGCGAGTTTGCTTGACCGCTTTTTTGGCTGACACTATGTGTGCTTCGTCAGCTTCCACTGGCAGCACCTTCACTTGTGGTGTATGATTCAGCATGTGGGCTGCCTGCAAGCATTGCAAGGTCAATGAACACGCTTCTAGCTTCTTGATTGCTCAGCCTGGGCACAATATACAGCAAAGCATCCATGCAAGTCAATCAAGAATCCAGGCTGCAAGCTTGCATGCCCCCTGATGCTACTTGCAATGTACCAGCAGGCAGTTGTGGACTCTACAGCATGCAGCTGCTGCTGTAGCACATAAGGAACACCTTCTGGGTCTCACTTTCGCATGCCTCCAAATCAGACAGTGTAAGTAACAGGCTTGCCTACTACCACAGCGCTGGCATGACGCTGCTGATTCCTGTACTAAGAGCTCGAATGACATTGTGGAGCAAATGCATGTTAGGGCCTTTCATTGAAGCCAAGCATGTCCATGTGGATGTCTGCCTGTAAGCCTGTTCACACAAAACTTCTTCTGGACATGAACCCTTAGTACCATGCAGAACAGCTACAGCTTAACGCTTGCGTATACAGTTGATGACAGCTACCTGATTGCCAGCCTGATCTCAAGGTTTGCTCACACAGTCAATGACAACTACCTGGTTGCCAGCCTGCAAGCCTGTGACATAGGCCTTCTCCTGGCTGAGCCCTTTGGCCCCATGAGTGCCAGGGCCCTGGGCCAGCCAGTCTCCTGCCATGAAGACACCAGGCAGACTAACGCGTGTGGGCGGCATGCTTGCATGTGACCCTGGGGCAAATGCTGTCACTGCTCCAGCAAACCTACACGACAGATGCTTGTCATGAGACAGTTCGTTTGTCCACAGTGTTGTCTGGGTTTACTGCATGCCCAGTGAAAGGGCAAGGTCTGTTGGAAAAGATCAAGCCACGAGGCATAGCATGCTCTGGGCAGACTGCTGCACAGGTAGACTATCAGACCCAACTTGCATGAAGCTCAGAAGATACCAATAGAGAGGCTGCTGCTTTTCTATTGTTATCGTTATTGGTATTATCGTCATCATTATTATTGTTATTATTATTCATCATGAAAATACCTTGGCTTGCATTCCTGATGCAGATCAGGCCGTACCTGAGTACACTAGCGTCCCGCACTTGGCAGAGGCCATAAGCAGGCTGGCAAGCAGCTAGGTAGGTGTGCAGTGTGCGCTGTATGAGCTGCTCATCTGTCAACCTCAACAGACTGGTTGCATTGTAGTAGTCTACCTCAACTACACTGCCAGCTTCCTGTCTGTACTCATCCTGTAGCAGCAGCTCATGCTTACATGTCATGTGGGCTCTCACTGAAGTGACATTCAAGCCCATGTCATAATAGCACAAAGCATGTCAGAGACTGAAGTCATCTGACATGGGCTGAACAAGATAGTTTTGTGGAGTCTGTGATTACAGGCAAGAGTTGATGTGCAGCACGCAGCACTGGGCTACTGTTGACTTCTGATGAGGCTATGTAGAGCTCCTGCATGTGTAGGCACAATCAAACTGGCAGCAGAAAGCTAATGGAACAATTTTCGATGTGTGCTTCACTCCATTCTGATGAAAGTGCGCTTATCTCTGTGTTGACGCAAGAAGCAACAGGCAAGGATCAACGGTCAGAGACAACCCAGCAGCTGGCTCTACAAGCCTGCACAACGTGCACGTCCTGGGTTATGTGCAGCACCTGTAGCGAGTTGAGATCAAAAAAGGTAGCACCAACACCTTGATCAAAGCCAGCCATGACATTGGATGGGGTGTCAGGTTGTACCATTTGATCCAGCCACAACCTGACAGCTGCCACGTCCACTGTAGATAGATTAGTCACTCTTGCAAGGACCTGTGCGTCAGCAGCAACGACATGTTGGCTTCATGGATCAGCATTTGGGACGGCACTGACACCTGATCATTAGTCTCTGTAAAGCTGCAACTATGACAAAGCAACACCAAGCATCAGCAGAAAGCAGGCAAAAAGCAATTACAGTGCCTTAGATATGAACTTCAACACCGTGCGAGCCCATATGGTAGGGAAACTATGGTAACATCAAAAAGTGACGGTCTGATGATTTGTGCATTGGCATCTGTGTATTGGTCGCATAGAGTACAGCAGCAGCAAGGTACTGGAAAAGTGCGCATCATAAAGGTTGTAAAGCGTAGTGAAATACAATACCTTGCCCTGACAGCTGTGTACTCCTACAGCCAGGCTGCCGGGCATGCAGGGCAGATGTTGTCATGTCACAATGCTGCAAGTAAGCATGCAATAGCCACAAATGATACACACGATATCTGCCTCCAGAGAGGTGGCAAAGTTTTTAGCTGCAGAATACAGAACAATGCTATACTGTCAGTACAGTATGTCATACTGTCAGACGTGTTTCGCCACACATGACATGCAAGACGTCTGTCTTTAACAGGGTTGCAAACTTGGTTGCTGCAGAATGCACAATATGCTGTCAGAGGTGTCCAGCCACACATGACTGGCAAGCCATCTGTCCGCAAGAAGGTGGCAAAGCTTCTGTTGCTCATTGGATAGCCCCCAATGGACAGTCCCCAATCGGGCTGGGGTGTTCAGCCATAGCTGTGCACTAATGCAGTACTGCCAATGCTCATTTCTCATGCAATGGCCTCGCAAGGCACAGCATGTTTGGCATCATCTGAACAGCTTCTGCAGCAAATGATGAACAAAGACAAAGGAGACGTGTAGCAAAACTCAGAGAAGCGGAAACAGAAGAAGACCAAAGCATCCTTTTTAAGGGGGTATCATCCCCCCCTGTTTGTGTCATGTTTAACGAAGGGAGAAGAGGAGGATGTTGGTGAGAGGAATACCTACAGGGCATGCAGCTAGATCAGGCGAGCTCCTGACAATGCCTTGCATGGCCTTCACGCCCACAGCAAACACCACAGCGTCAGCATCAAAGGCCTCCTCCTGACCTGATGAGCTGCTCACACTCAACCTGCATGAAAAAATGAGATGCAGACCAGTTTGTCCTAGCTTCAAGTGAGGGTTCACTTGACCTGCTTTTCATGCAGGCACTCAAAGCAGGATGCTGTGTGTGCACACCCCCACAATGTTGAGTTGCTCTGCTCCAGTGGCCGAAAAGGAATACAGATCAGCCACGCAGCTCAGCACCCTACCTCATCTTGAACAATTTGCACAAGCCTGATATAACACAATGCCACTGGAGACCGGGAGGATTAGAGATGTCACCTTGCACCTGTTAGCCTGCCCTGAGTGTGAACTTGCTGCACCCTGCGTCCCCCAAGTATCTGCCCTCCCATACTTTCAATTTTGGTAACGAGGGGCTTGAAAAGGCGCTCCACAACGGGTCCTTTGCACCAGCGCACATCAAAGTCTGCCTGCATGGGACCCTTGCAGTTGATGCCATAGCTCTTTTCAATCCCGAAACGTCTATTTTAATTCAGAAACGTCATCCCTACACTGGAAATCTAAACTCAGAAACTTCTGGGGACAGTAAAACGCGTTTGTACATTGTGGAGATGTTTCAGGAAGCGCAGGTATCAGCTGAGTCCAGTACTAGCACAAACAGCTTGTATAGCGGTTGCACCCATACAAAGCTCAGCAAAAGCTCGTCTAGCTTCAGCTCAAAAACCCGGGTTCACAGGCTGCATCAGTGCGCTCAGAGCTGGTGCATGCCATGAAGTCGCGGCACAAAGCTTGAGGTCTGCTTGTTGCCAAAGGAATGCAGGAACCAGCTGAGTCCAGCGCCAACAGACAGAGCATACAGCTTGTGCACGTCAAGACTTCCAGGCATGAAGTTTGAGGTCTGTCTGCACTAAAGCGCAAAAAGCACGCAAAACAGGAATGATTGTAAGTCACCTGATGAGCTAGTACAAAGTAGTACAGAGCTGCCAATGCAGCTGCTGCTGATAGCTGGCTGGCCGGAGCAAACAATGTGACCAGCAGCATGGGCTCTAAGAATTCCCTGCAGTCAGCATGAAAGCACAAGCCTCAACATGTACTTCAAATGATGCCTGCTGCAGACTTTGCGAAACCTATTCTATTTTAGGGCAGGTGTTTTGCAATGCCAAATGCAGTGTGTTGGCATCCTGCAGTGTTTTGAACCTGGTGGATCACAGCTTATTAAGCGCGCTCTCCAGTAAACTGTGCATGTTTCCCAGCGAGGAATGAACTGGGTCTGAGCCATTTAGATTTCCAAAGATTTTTTTTTTGATTTTGTAAGGGAAGTCAGACATGATGTAGGATGTCTGAGTCTTGGTTGTTTTCAAGGTTTGTGATGCAATGCTGGGGGTGTATTGTAGAATTGCGCACAGAGTTGCATCAAGGTGGGACATCGTACATAAGGTTTTGTTGCAATTGCTGCTGGATCAGGTCACCTGAGTAGTCGCTGAGACACTCCCTTCTTCTTGAAAAGTTCCAATGCAGATATCTGGTCATAGTGGTTGTAAGCTTCTTCACTGCTGTCCACCTCCATCAATGGGCCTAGCAGGGGCAGGGCTGTTAGGCGGTCCCAAATGGGTAGCTTGGTGAAATAAGGGGAGGTGTAGAGGAAGCTGCCAAGAGGAGTTGGCAGCCGTGGCTGATTTTGGAAGATTGGGGACTGTACCTGTTGCACATTACATTGTCTGGAGTCACTGGGTTGCATTTGAACTGCAAAAGGGTGTGTGTCAATGCGCATAGCTTGCTTTGCAAGGGATAGTTGGCTTGATTTAAATAAGTATGGGATGATGTAGCAGAACTTTGCCAAGAGTAGGTAGCAGGGACGCATGAGAACTTGCTATGTTGCTTGTGACAATCTTTTCAGGCAGTAGCTTCATTGTGTGCAGTATTTTACTTATAAATATTTCATATATGGCTTCGGTGTGTTGTTGTTGTTGTGTGTCTCTCAGTCTGGGGGCACACATGCTACTCATCAAAGGTCCTAGCTCCAAAGCGCGGATGCATGTAATTTTCAAAATGGTGACAGCTCTTCTTTAGAAATTAGCCATCATGCATTGCTGTAAAGTCTATGGTACCAAACAGAGAACTGACTGCAAACAGCTGCAGCGCAGCACGCTCAGACAGGTAGGGCATTACATGCAGGCCATCAGGAGCCCAGAAGCTGCTGCGGGTCCACTCTGTGAAGGGATTGTCAATGCCAAGCTCACCCACCAAAGCATTGATATTGCTGTACTGGTACCAAAATCTGCAGCATACACACAGTATGGTGCTAGGGGTGGTGTCCAACCCATGCATGCTGAACAAGCTGAAGCTGTGGGTGCAGGGACAGTTGTGATGTACCCTTTGATGCCTGCCTCGACAGACCGACCTCCGGGTGTTCGCCAGCCAGCACTCAGCCCGCCAGGCGTTTCGCTGGCGTCCAAGATGGTCACCTTTACTCCTGCTTTGAGAAGAGCGTACGAAGCCCCGAAACCGCCCCACCCGCCTCCAACGACCACTGCGTGCTTGGGTGAAACTGCAACCGTGACGTGCTAGATTGAATTGACGAAAGTGTCGACTTGATCAACTTATAGCCTGGTACGAACAGGCAGAGACTACACCTAATGATCCTCGCGCGCAGGCCACGCTTTTTCTCCGAGAGCGGGCACGAACATATCGTTCACGTACATTGAGTTGCCAAGAACACCCTCTGCTCTCTAGAGCGTGCATGCCTGTCCGTTGACCTTTACGACCTGCAGCTTAAGGCACGCGAGCAACAGGAACAGCGATACTCAGGCAGTCGATGCACATTTGCTTTTGTGATCAGCCTATGACCGTTGCAACAAACAGTCGTTGCGCACATGAGCTGCGCCAGATCGATGTTATCTCGCGAACACTGCTTTCAAACGCAAGGACTGCGATCTTCTTCAGCTTTGTTAGGTCAAACCTGACAGTGATGTCCGGTACTTCCGACTTGGAAAGGTTGCGCGAGGGCAGAGCTCTCATTACCATGTCCAAGAGCAGCTACCCAAATACCCAACAGGAAATGCGGCCTTGACAGCTATGGCGACCAACTGAACAGCCACTCCTGGTTGCCAGAACGACACGCCGACGTGATCCACGACTTCCTAACTGTTGCGCTGCGCCTTGTGCACAGAAGCGGCTGTCAATCGGAAAATGCAAGGCACATTCACCGGGCCTGGCTGCGTTGGCTTCTCCCGTTCAAGGCAGTGCTGCCAGGCCCCACCAGACTTCACCAGTCACTGTGGAACTTACAAAACCCTTCTAAGAAGATCCTGTCCAGTACTTGGTCGACGCTGCTTGCTCTATCGCTCCTTGCCTAGATGCAAGCCTTGCTGCGGTGGCAGAGCCAGCCTGCAGCTAGCTGCTGCTGTATCTTCTGAAGGTATACAGGACTTGCAGCTTTGACAAAACTCGGCAAGTGTGCTTTTGACACAAAGAGCCAGCTCATATTACTCATTGTGCAGGCAGTCCATCTGAACCCCCTGCAGCTCCTACTGGCTTTGCCAAAGCCTCAGCTTTCTTGACAAGCTATTTTCCAGTCTGGGTGGCAGTTGCATGTACGGCTGCAGTTATGCACCCACCCTTGTTTCTATGGTTCAAAAAGGACTATGTCACAGCTGGTCTGGCATTGACCATGCTGGCCATGGGAACAACATTGAGTTTGGAGGTGAGACCAAATCTGTGCTGACACCCAATGTTGCTGGCAAGTGCTCAACAGTAGCTGATTGTGGAAAACCTGACCAATGCTGATGATTTGCTCTTACCATGCTGCAAAGGTGCTTGCCTTGTTCTGCTAAAGTGCACTTGACTGACATTCGAATGCCGGTGTCAAACCCATTCTTGCAGACAGACTTGCAAGCTCCTTCATCCGTAGTCCTTGTGACACGTCACTCCAAGTTTCAAGCTCCACATTGTGTGGGCGTATGCAGTGCAGGACTTTCACAATGTCTTCGCAGCACCTGGCAGAGTGATGCTGGGAGCAGTGCTGCAGTACACCATCATGCCTTTGATGGGGTTTGTGGTATCAAGACTGGCAGGGCTTCCCACACCGTTTGCCATAGGGTAAAGCCTTTTCCAACTGCCTAAATTCATGTATATATATATATATATATATATATATATATATATATAGGTATGGCATGTATCCCTATGTGGGTGAAACACCAACAAAGCATCTGCCGTTGGATCTGGCAGGCTGGCTGCTGCCTAAATTTGCTGCACTCTCGGCAGTGCCTTCATAATTGCTGATTGCCCTGCTGTCTTGGTGATTATTCTGTGAGACAGCATGTGCAAGGTGTGCATGTACATGTTGGCTGTTGCAAGCCTCCTTCATGCACACGCTCTGTGACTCCAGTTGTACGACAACGTCCAATAATAATGTGTGCGGGATCTTTTCAACCAGGGCAGGAACAGGTTAGGAAATCTTCCACATTGTCAGGACAGATCTGGATATTTAATGCTATTGCTACTGCAAAAGTTTAGCACATGCAGTTGATTTTCAGGATTTGCTTGGTGGCCAGTTGTCCTGGAGGAACAGCCAGCAATGTAGTCACCTTTCTGGCAAATGCTGATGTGGCGCTGAGTGTGATGATGACTACAGTCAGCACCTTTGCTGCAGTGGTCATGACTCCACTGCTGACTAAGACCCTTGTGGGAGCTATGGTACCTGTGGATGCAAAGGCACTGTTTGTGTCTACACTGCAGGCAAGTTTTGTTGTGATCTCATTTGTGCACAAGACCTTGACTTTTCAGGAGGTTCACTTGCGTTCAGCAGCTTTTTGGTTGCCACTGCGGTCCAAGCCGCACTACTCTTACATGGCTCGTACAGTTTGAGACATGAGGTTGTTGTTGTCAGTCACAGTGACTTCTGTGCATCATTGATGTATGGTGCTTACCAGACACAAGAGTGACAGCTGCGCCAAAACACCCTTCCTTGATGACACCACACTGCCAGCATTCTGGTCCCATCTAGCTTTGTTTCTTTCATCAATGGCAGAAAGGAGAAATGCTTTGGTGCAGTTTGTTCTTCTTATGCTGATTATACTCATTGGTCTTGCTTGCAATCACTCTGTGACTGTAGTTGTTGTTTCTTGACAGAAGCCAAAGTGCAGGGCTGATAGAAACCTGAGTTTGCATGTTTCTGTATGATTTCCTGATGTTTCTTGACAATGTTGATCTAATTTGATCTAAGCGCTGCTGCAGGTGGTACTGGTACCTGTTATCTTGGGGGCAGCATTGAATCAATTTTTCCCAAGAGCTGTCAAACAGACGGCACCTTTTGCGCCCTTAGTGGCAGTCATTGCTGTGGTCCTCATTCTGGGAAGTGTGATGGCTCAGAACGCTGCAGCTGTTACCTTGGCAGGGCCCAGATTGGTTGGAGCCATCATAACTTTGCATGCAGGTCAGCAAAGATGGAGTGTGTTGAGAGCGCTGTGCGGTTCTTGGCATGCGCAGTCTAGGTGTTTTGAAACTTGGCATGTCAAACTTGCATGTTTTTGCCCTGTTTCAAACATGCTCATTGCTGGCTGGCTGCCTACTTAAGTTGGTCTAAGGCCCTTTCCACACTTGGTGAACGGAAGCTTTGTAAATAGGCTTGGATTGACGGAATTCAATGTGCCTCCGTTTTGAGCCTCCGTTTTTCAACCCTCACCCAAGGTACGTTTCAACATAACGGAGGCTCTGAACTGAAGCTACTCGCACTCTGCCACTGTGAGTAAGGCAACTCAACAGCGAGATCTGCCTCAACGGAGGTGCAGGTGTGGATTGAGCCTCTGTTCATGACTCCTGTTTGCCGGTTTTAATGAATGCACTAATCCGTTAATTGCAGCTGCCTCCGTTCAGGTGTGGAAAGGGCCTAATGCTCTGAAGATAGGCTGACCTCACGTTTGTGACGTTTGTCATTTTCCTGTCCCCACAAGCACTATGCTGCATGTCTTGGTGTTGTCCTTGTGGTTGTGAAGCAAGGAGCTATGTATGCTACACTGTAGCAGCCACAGTGCTCTCTGAGCTAACAAACAAATTCAACATTTAATAGAATGAGAACTGCAAAATGACAAGTTTCATAGGTGTGAATTCCAATCACAAGTGCTCTGATATGCAGGGGGTTTTGCATTTGGGTATGGCATCTCCAAGCTGGCAGGTCTTCCTGAGAAGGCTGCCAGGACCAACAGCATAGAGGTAATCTTGTGTCCCACACTGCCTCGGTGTGCTGTGGAGTGGCAAATGCAAAATCCTTTGCTTGCATAGTCGCATCTTGTGCTGCATCAGTATTCACCCACCCCAATAACAAATGAGAATAACAGCAATTACATGGATTATTCCAGGAAGTAACATTTATAATGATAATGATATTTGGACACTTTCTGGCTCATGACGAGCTGGCTACCTGCAGGACAAGTATTGTGTCTCACCCAGCCTGATGCTGACATGTTGTGCATTTTGCTGCTGAGCGGCATGCTGACTTACTGGCATGTTGCAGCTGAGTTCAACAGCGTGTCTGCTCCAATACGCAGCCAAAGTTTTCCAAGAAGTGTCATAAGCATCATGGCTATGCGTCATCAGCTCATGTGGAGTATCAATGACTATTTTCAGCAAGCACATGTACATTGATGCACAGCACCATCAGCATGAATTGTCACACAGCTGACATGTCCTGGTACGACTGCAGGTTGGCATGCAAAACAGTGCGCTGGGTGCAGTGCTTGCTGCGGTTCATTTTTCAGATCCATTGACTGCAGTGCCGTGTGCTCTTTCAGCTTGCTTGCATTCTTTGATGGGCTCGGCATTGGCAGCAGCATGGAGGTCAAGTGATGCCACTGGGGAAAAAGCAGAGACAATGGCCGTTTACTAACCGCAGACCCTTGCTGGAGACTGTATCTAGCATGCTGTGTGATCAGCATGCCAGGATACAGCTAAGGGCAGGTTGCCATGCACACTTCCTGCAATGTTTCTTATACTGTATGTGATAGCCTGTTGTTTATCACATCTGATGTATATGTATGCGTGTGGCGCTCATCCTGGGGTGGTGATGGGCCACCTATACTGCCTAACGGTCTGAATGTAGATTGCATTGTTCTCTGTCAGCTTTTGCCGCAAGTGCTTTTCTGTTGATGATGAGTCAAAACTCGCCAGCACATGCACATCCAGCCACTGAATTTTGCTTTCCACCGAACCATGTGGTGCAGCCATGCATGGCACAGCTGCAATTATGTTCTCGGGGTCATTTCAGGTGCAGCTGATTTGTGCCATCCGATGATCCTGCGGCAGACGGTAGAACGCGTGCTTAAGGTTTGTCCGTAGTCTTGGAGCGTGTAACAAATCATACTATGTCATGTCCCTAACCGCTGCTGCACGAAGCTGAACGCAGTCAAATGAAGCAGTCCGAAAAAGCAAATACCTGCATTATAAGGGTTGCGAAACTGCATGCTGGCAATTGCGGGGGGCTTGTAGCTGCACTGAAGCGTCGCGCTTTGACTGCAATTGCACAGACGAAGACTCCAACGTTCGTCCTGACCCTAGTGGCTCTCCGTAATGGTGGCCATTTCGCTTTGTCTCTGCACCTGGTTGCGGCTAACGGTCGTCGGAACGTTGTTGACGACCTCGATACTCGCGTCGTCATCACCACCGCCATTGGCTTCTACGAGCAACGCAGCGCAACAAGCGTTTGCGCAAGCTGCTCTTGCAAACAACACCAACGCCGCTGCGCAAGCTATCGCCAACGGTAAGGGCCTATCCTCCCAACCTGAATTTGCAAGCCCAGGCTAGGCTGATTCATGTCATGCACGGCGTAAGTGCTGCAGTCGATGCTCAAACGTTAGGCGGAGCCATCACCCAAGCAGTCGGGCTTGCCGACAATGACGATTCATTCACCAATACCGCGGGCGCCTCCGGAATTTTGGCAGTCCAAATCGCTGCAGCTATCTCCCAAGCCAGCCTTCCTTCTCAAGTGGCTTTGCAAGGCTACGCATATGCACTTTTGTATAGCCACAACCCTTTCACTGGTCAGGTCGTACTCAACGCAGCGATTAGTGAAGGCCAATTGACGCCATTGCTCACTCAGGCAAGTGTTGCTAGAAAGTGCTTGCAAGCAATGTGGAATACAGTTCATGCATGCGTACATCATCGACACATGCATGGTCTTTGCGACCTTGGGGTCTGGCCACGGAAAATCAGTGGCAAAAATGCAGATCCCAAGGCAGTCTTTCTGTATTTGTTGCGCTGATGTGGCATCATATGATGCATCATGATCATGCATGCATTGCACAGACAACTTGTGTTGATGCGCAACAAGCGTATGTGACTGCAGTTCATTGTTGCAAGTGCTGGCAGGTGTGTGCTGTTGGAAACATGCAGTGTTGATTCAAGCTTCTAAATCAATATATATATATACATATATGACTGCTGGTGACAATACTACAGGCCAAGGCTTTGGGCGTTGATGCTGCTGAAATATCTGGCATCCTCCTCGACCAAACTGTCCTGAGCGATGATCAACGAATTCAAGCGGCCATAGCAGCCAGCGACCTCTTTGGGGCTTCCGCACAATCACTTCAACAAGCTTCAGGTCAAACTGCACCGACTTGTTGTATATAACTTGACAACTTGGACAACTATCTCTTTGAGAGCAGTAAATGCGTGTGTCCATTACACGTGTGTTGCAACTGCCGCCATGTCAGTGTGTATGTCTCTGCCTGTTTCTATTTCCTCTGTCCAATTGAAGCTGTGCCGACATGCTCAAATCATGTTTCTTGCTGGTTGCTCACTTGCTTGGTACGCTGTGTGACCACAGATGATAGTGATGGGTTTAAATCAAGCAGCAATCTCTCCTGAACTCCAAGGGCAAGCTTTTGCTCAAGCTCTTACACAAGCCTTGAACACTCAAGGGGATTACTCTGAGGCACCTGACATCATCATTGCCGCTGCAATGGGAGCCAATCAGATCAACAGTATCACACAAGGCTTTGCCCAGGTGCATGAAATATGTCATCATTTTGGCTAGTACAGCCAACATCATGTGGCTTGCAATGCAACGCATTTGCCATGCCATTTGTGTATGGCTTGCAGGTTCAGCAAGTATGCATTCACAAACGCACAATGGCCAAAGTTTCCACTCAATGTGCCCAACATGCTTTTGAGAATTCTGGTAGCTAATGCCACATCATGGTCAGAAGCACTACCGTCAGCATAAGGGAATGCCATAGCAGTTGCCTTCAAGGCAACTGGAAGTTCCTCAGTTGGCGTTGTTCCACTTAGGTCACACTCTGCCCACTGTTGTATGATTCACCTTTTCATGACTCTTTTGTATCATCTTTTCTGTCCTTCAACTTGACAATCTGTGCATAATTTGTCTCAGAGGCTGTTTGTGAATGCAGGCAGAACCTGAACCAAATGATACAACGCACTGCCAGCAACAGGTGTTTGCAGAAAAAATTAGCCAGGAAGTTGGACAAGTCACTGCAGCTGCTAGACAGTCTGTGTATGGGCAAGCTGCTGCTGATGCTGCAAAAAACTGCCCCACCTCTTAGACATAGACAGCTCAAGCCTTTGCAGCAGAAGCATATGTCTGCTATGAAACACATATCAAACTTTGGGTGAACATTTGTTTGTTGCATAGTACTTAAATGCAGCATGGCAAGAAATCAGGAGGATGCCGTAAGGCCGAGTCTGATTAACTGAAATGCCAACATGTCGGCCTAAATTGACATTGCCTGGTCAGTCTGTTTGTGCATGCTATTGCACATGAACAAGTGTGAATATGCCATAATGAGTCATGGCATGTCTCAGCATCAGTATGCTTGTTGCCTTGTGTCAACAACAGTTGTGAAGGATAGAGCACTCATCTTATGATGACAGCTGGGTTGGTGTTGTTACATGAGGAGCAACATCCCAGCTGCATGATTGGGAATATCAGCAAGAACCATGCCTGCTGCACCCTTTGCCTGATTGTTTTTCTTGGAGGCTGGCTTCCCTGGAGCTACTGTGGCATGCAACAACACTGGCTTGCTGCTTTGTACACACTCATGTCAGTTCTGGCAAACAATGCTCAGGCTTTAGGCTGACCCTCAACACAACACAGACAATATTCGCATGGTTGC
>JAABUO010004133.1_pt1 | contig 17101 bp, 10 predicted proteins | sample 5559291 | NCBI WGS metagenome assembly JAABUO01 (sample SAMN10711878, study PRJNA513372) | rock metagenome | isolation source: Antarctica rocks | place: Antarctica: Victoria Land, Finger Mt sud | reverse complement strand
TAATTATAATGAATGAATATAATGAGTAAATGTAAAGCGTAAATATCGTTAAAGTTAAAACAAATGTAAAATGTAAATAAAGTTAAAGTTAAAGCTGAATGTTAGAATTTATTCACAATTTTATAACTATAAACATTACATTTATAATCTTAATATTATAATTTACATAATTATCATCTCAGTGTATATCGCATTAATTATCTCAGTCGTCTCACTTTACATCGCATTTATTATTTCAGTTATTTCATTTTACATCGTAATAATTACTTCAGTTTACATCGCATTAATCATCTCAGTTTATATTAAACTGAAGTTTTTTAATCGCTTTAATTTACATCATGACTCGTATTAAGTAAACAGATAATGCATTTAAATAATTCATTTCTTATTACGCATTACTAACAGACTTAATGTAATATAAAAGTCAGACGAAGACGCATCGCGTAATGATTTAAGAAAATTAACTCGTAATGATAAACTTTCATTAAATTAAGTTAAGAAAGAATTAAAGAAAGATGATAAGATCGTGTTAAGAAATAAAATAAATAAAATTAAGAAAATAATATAAATAAGTAATGCATTAAGTAATTAACAGTTAATCTATTACGATAAATAAAGATAAAAAGAAAATGAAAATAAGAAATCGTCGCTCTTCGAGAGATTCGTCGCTATCAGAAAGATGCGAATTTATTAATATTTAAACTCTGTTTCGAAAGAGTAATACGCGAAATTTTACGAGATAAGATTATTACGAATTAATTTAATTCGAAAATAAATAATAAGAATTATAAAATTTAAACTTCGACTTTACTTACTCTTTAAAAGATTACAGAAGCGTTTTTATATAAATTTCTTATTAATAAATGCATTATTTATTTACATTATTCTTAATGTTATATAATACTTACTGATATAATACTTTACGCATGTAAATAATAATCTTTTTACAATACACGCAAAGCGTGTTATAATTTAGCAGAGAGATATGACATTAATAAAATAATTAATGAATAATTTTAAAATTTAGTAAAATAATGTATTAATTAAATCGAAATGATCGATAATAAGAATATTTAATAAGTAATTAAGTTATTTAACATCGTAATACATTTAATCATTTACATTATCTTGTTACATTATTTCGTAAATGTGTTATTTTATTATATATATTAATAACGTAAAAGCAACTTTAAATGTAATAATATTAAACATTTAAACTGTAATAAAACGTAAAACATTCTGTAAATCTGCTTTAAAAGAATCATTAGATTCATTAATCGCATCTTTATCTTTTTCTTTACGATAAATATTTCACGCTTTAATAATAATCTTTTCAGAATTTAAATTAATACGATTATAATATTTAAGAAGCATTATTTATTTAATTAATTTTAAAGTCATTTATAATTAATCTTAACGACAAATTCTTTTCGCAAGACTGAATGTTCGTTTAATATTTATAAAGAATATTAAACATGAAAGAATATTTTTAATTATTTAAATTAATTTTAAAAAGTTCGAGACGTTGTCTCTTTAATACTTTCATGTTAAAGATTTCTTAATAATAGCGTTAATGCGAAGATATTAATTATTTTCATTAATAAATAAAGAACGACGTTAACTTCTTTAAAGAAAAGTTCATGTAATCATTATAATAAATTATAACATTGTTAATAAATGATTAACTGCATTATCATATTACATTATTTAATTAACATTATTAATTACTTACGTTTCGAGTTTTAAAGTTATAATTCTTTCTTTATAATAACGACGAAAATAATTCTTAAACTTCTTTTTATACTTGTCGTAATAAGAATAAGCATTCTTATTAAAATCATGTTCATCGTTCTCGTTTGCATCTTAATCTTAATATAATTTTAACTTTTAAGTAAGATTTAAAATCATAGCGAGATTATATATTAATTCATCTTTATTTTTCGTTTTAAAATAATATTTTACGAGCTTTATAAAAGCTAGTTCGCAAGCTTAAAGAATAAGTGCTTGCGAAGTACATGCATTATTACGTATAATTATCTTAATAGCATTAAAATGATTAAAAAGAGCATTAAACATTCGAAATTTTAAATATATACTAATATTAATGATTTTAAACATAATTAAAGTTAACTCGTAAAAAGAATTTAATATATTATTAATAAATAATATTAATGATCATTCGTTCTTCTTTAATTAAACAGCTTAAATCTTTGTATCTGTTAAGAATTTCTTAACTCATATATCGATCGTGTCGCGCAGTTAATATACACGTTAAAGCATTAAATAAATAAAGTTTCAGCGAATGTGAATGTCTTGTATTAATTTTTAAAATCTTATTATAAATTCGACTTAAAGCTTTAAAAAGCGAAGCTTTCGTTAAGAAAAACTGTTAATAATAATAATAAGAGCGCGAACCTGTTTCATTACTTAATGAATGCATTATCTTTTTGCATTATCTTTTTAATAAATATCTTCTTAATAATAATGTAAAGATTATAACTTCTGATTACATTCTTAACTTAATTTATTTTTAATGATACAATAAAATCGTCGTTTAAAGTCTTTAATTTAATAACTTTAATAAACTCTTAAGTCATTAAATTAATGATATGAGTCAGATAAGAAATCGAGTTTTGTGCTTTATCTCATGAAATGTCGCGTCGATTAAGCGCTTTTTTAAGTTTTTTCTTTAAAGTATTATTATTACTTGCGTTATCGATAACAACATTAAAAAGCTTATTCTTAATGTCGTATGTATTTAAAATCTTAAATAATTCTTGCATTAAATGACGATTAATATGCTTAATTTAAAAAAACGTAAATTTAATGAGATGTTCACGAAATTAAAATGTAGCATTCATTTAATATATTAATATTTCTAAATAAGCGACTTTTTAAGAACTAAATCATGCATTTAACGCAATAGAAACACGTCGTGACTTTTTTAAATCTTGCTTTATCTTTTCACGAATCTCATTGTAATTCGAGAAAATCATGTTTAATAATTTAATGCGATGCACGAGAATAATCTTTAAACGAAGCATTTATAATAACTGTTAAAAATGCTCGTTTTTAATGATTTAAAAAGATTAATTCAGTGTAACGAAGATTTAACACAATATCTTTTTTTAATTCTATTAATTAAATTAAGATAATAAATTAATACGACTTTTCTTTTATAAAAATGTTAACTTTATATTATTTATTTACATTATTATATTAAACTTACACGACTGAAAGCTATCTCGAGCTGCGAAAGAGAGTTAAGTCGCTTTCGTTCTCTGCAAGCATTTATTTTAAAATGCTTAATCATATTAATTATACTAAATTCATTAATAGCTATAAAATGATTTAAAATCTTATAATAAATCTTGCATGAAATCTTAAAATATTCTTTTAATGTCGAGATCATTTAAATAAAATTATTTCAGATGTGAGATTATTTATTTACTTTGATTTTCTTAGTTTAAAGTGAATTTATTATCTTTCTTTAAATCTTATTAATGACATTTTCGTTAACAGACGTTTATAATCATCATTATTAAAATTAAACATTAATATCAGAATTTCACTTAACATACTGATTATTCTTTTTTAATTTTAAAAGAGAAATATTGCGATGAATTTTATTTATCGCTTCTTAAAGAATTCGTTTCTTATTAACGAAAATTAAATTAATATTTCGTAAATCTTAACTTACGAATTAATTAAAACGAAGATTATTAAAAGTAAATAAATAAATGATAAAAGAATTAAATTCTTTCTTAATTAAAGATCTTAATGATTCGTATATTTTATTAAAATTAAACATTTTGTAATATATATTATTAATAATGTAACAGAATAATATAAACAACGAAAAAATGATATAAAAGAATAAGAAAACAGTTTTAATTATTGTTATAAGTCTTTTAATAATAATAACATAATAGATTTAAAAATAATAAATCTTAACATTTAACGTCATTTTTAATTACTTAACGAGTTAAGTTAAGAACTTAAATTATAATTCGACTCGAGATTAATATTGAGTTAAGTTATAATATTAATATCGAAACTCAACTCGACGATCAGTTTAAATATTTAAAATAAATAAATTTCTTTCTTTTATAAACGAATGAGTCTTATATTATATTAGTAATAAAAATTTCTATTTTAAAATTTTTTATATCTTTATCGTATTTCTTATCTGATAATTATTTATTAAGCTTTAAGCATATCTCGTCGCTTTACTTTACGCATAAAGATTTTATTAATAAAAACGACTCTTTTTTAATTAAATTATAAATAATTCTCTGTAAAAATCTTACGAGCTATCTTATATTCTTTCTTTAAACGAGTTTTTTATTCGTGTTTTTTACGTGCATAATCTCTGTCATATATGTATTAAGTAAAGATAAACTCTGAAATAAGCAGATTAAACTCGATGATATATTTTTTTATTTTTTATTTTTTATTTTCTCGTATTTTTATTATATAATTATATAAAGAATTAATCTTTTTAACAAAGAAAGCATAAGATTTATTTAATCACGAGACGTTATTAAAATTACGTTAATTAAAAAGCTTTTAATTATTATTTTCAGCTTTTTTCTTTACATCTTTAATTATATAATGTATTATATTCGGCTTTAAATTTAAAGATTTTTTTATAAAAAGTAATAAATTTCTCGAGATTTCGCTTAGAATCGTAACTGCAGATTTAATTATTAAAGAAATTTATTAACGATCTGACTTGTTAACTCGAGAAACTTTCGTTTTAATTATTTTCTTTATATATCTTTTTTTATAAAACATGATAAAAGATGTGTAATAAGATATAATTAATAATAATTCTGTTAAATAGAAATGTGATTTGTTTATTTACTTTCGGGACTCGGTATAAAATTAGGCCGCTTGTGCTCGGTTGGCACACTAAAAACTAACCCGAAAGTACCCGTCTAACATTACTTATATTATTAACATAAGCTTTCCCTCCACGAGTACTCGTACTTCTATATTCAATCATGTATCTTCATGTATTATATGAGCATAGAGTATATAACTTTCGCCGCTTTCTACTTCATCCCTCACTGTCCGTTGTTGTCCGCTGGGTCCCGTACCTTGATCTTGACGGCTAGTTACTCATCATGACCTCAAGCATCAATACGTCAACCAATACTCTCACCGAGGTTAGTACTCACTCAATCTCAGAAAGAAAAGCCCCTCCCCATTGGCATGTGGTGGCCTCGCACGCCCTCGTGACGCCTGCAGTCCTTCGTCACCACTACAATGGCTCCGGGACTAAAGAGGATCCTCACGTGGTGGAGTTCATACCCAACGATCCTCGGGATCCTATGAATTTTTCGATGGTCAAGAAATGGTCGATAACTCTATTGGTCGCGGTAGCTACCTTGGCCGTAGCTTTCGTCTCTTCGGCTTATACGGGAGGTATCAGCCAAATTATCCAGCAATTTGGAGCCAGTGAAGAAGTGGTCACCCTCGGAGTGTCAGTCTTTGTGTTCGGGGTCAGTGCATCCAAGTCCGCAAAATCCGATTGCTTGCTGACGGGCATCCCAGTTTGCCATTGGTCCTCTTCTATGGGCACCTCTTTCTGAGCTTTATGGCCGCCAGATCTTGTTCTTCGGGACCTACGGCGTGCTCACCGCCTTCAACGCAGGAGCCGCCGGTTCGCAGAACATCCAAACCCTGATTATCCTTCGATTCTTCGCCGGTGCATTTGGTTCGTCGCCTTTGACAAACGCAGGAGGGGTGATTGCAGATATGTTCCCGGCATCGCAGCGAGGTCTTGCCATGTCGGTTTTTGCCGCCGCCCCTTTCATGGGGCCCACCCTAGGACCCATTGTAGGGGGTTTTCTGGGAGAAACGAAGGGATGGAGATGGGTAGAAAGTCTGATGGCCATCTTCACCGGTGCTCTCTGGATCATTGGCGCTCTCACCATCCCAGAAACCTACGCGCCGGTCCTCCTTCGCAAACGAGCTGCTGAGCTCAGCAAAGCAACAGGCAAAATCTACCTCTCTAAACACGAAGTTATTCATGGGACACCGGCCCTCGGCAAGTCGTTCAAAATCGCCCTCTCCCGCCCCTGGATCCTACTCTTCCGCGAGCCCATAGTCCTTCTTCTTTCTATCTACATGGCCATCATTTACGGAACCCTCTACCTGATGTTCGCAGCGTTTCCGATCGTTTTCCAGCGGCAACGCGGTTGGTCGGAAGGGATTGGTGGTTTAGCTTTTATAGGGATCGCGGTTGGCATGATGGCCGCTGTTATCTACACCATCCCAGACAACAAACGGTACAACCGAGCTGCGGCTGTTGTCATGGCAAAAGGAGCCCAGATTGCCCCTCCAGAACTTAGGTTACCACCGAGCATGCTGGGCAGCGTGTTCCTTCCTCTTGGTCTGTTCATCTTCGCCTGGACGAATTCCCCGAGTATCCCTTGGATCGTGAGCATTATCTTCACCGCACCCTTCGGCTTCGGTATGGTCCTTGTCTTCCTGTCAATCATGAACTATCTCATCGACTCTTACACCATCTACGCCGCTTCCGTGCTGGCCGCCAACAGTGTCCTCCGAAGCTTGTTCGGTGCGGTGTTCCCACTGTTCACTACCTACATGTATCAGAACCTAGGTATCCATTGGGCGAGCACAATCCCAGCATTCTTGGCCCTGATGTGCGTGCCGTTCCCATTCTTGTTCTACAGGTATGGACCAGCGATAAGGAAGAGGTGTAAGTTTGCGAGGGAGGCGGAAGAGGCGATGGCCGAGATGAGCGCGTCGCGGCAGCAGGGAACGAGCGGGGAGAAGGAGACGAAGGAGAAGGAGATGCAGCCTGAGATGCCGGGAGAGGGAGTCGCCGCGGATCGAGGGGATGTGAGCGATGAAGGGAGGGATATCGAGAAAGAGGAGATGAGGGACGTTGAAAAAAGCAATTTAATGAATGAAGACAGGGATATCGAAAAAGAAGAAGTGTAGTCATCAACCTTGTTTTTGATGCATCAGCGATCAGGCAGCGATTGTGCAGCGTTCCAGCGGAAAAGAGCATCGCTTTGGCGTTTTAGATATGAGCAATACTCTTCCCATCTACGTGAGAGTAATACGTGATTTGAACGATTGTAAAAGAGAGTTGCACGTTCCCAAAATTTTCACCTTTGATTCAAGCTCAAGTGGTTCAGATGCAGAGGTTTGCAATGCATTAGAATGTGAAGGAACGCATTTCCCTCACCCCTCACCCCGGCCCCGAAGCCCCAGACCCTCCAACTATCACTAAGCCGGTTGCAACTTAAAATGTCCTTGCCTCCTGTAGAGGAACACTCATGAATTTCTGCTCGCCCTCTGCCTTCTCAAAATAACCTGAGTAGGAAAGCACCTTTCACATAAAAGACACCCCTCTCCACCTTTCCACCTTTACAATTGAACGAAATCCCGACCTTTTTTCGGAATTTTCCTTGTTTCCAAGCTCGATGTATATGGAATGAACGAGTACGATACAAGAGGATTGGTGATGGGAATTGATTACTGGCGTGTGAGCATAGTGAGACGAACAGGGAGATCGGATGAAAGATATAAGATGCTTCAGGGGAATAGATGGAAAGCACAGGTTGTAGTTGGCTTCATTTAGGAGCTGTTGGGGTATTTGGCGTCTTCGCCGACGCTGTGCTCCTGTAGTGCAAGCCAGGGATGTGCGAGTACACAGGTGAAAGGGTTTGATCCGTGTGTTGAGAGAAGGTCGGCGCAGCGAGAGATCACGCTCTTGCGAAAAAGGGGCACCCGGAAGGGCTAAGAGGAAGTTCGAGAGGGTCCTTGGGAGGGAGGAGGAATTAGGGGAGTTGTGGCATGAGGGAGTCCACGTTGATGTGGGGGAAATGGAGTGGGTGAGGTGGGGTGGAAGTGAAAGGAAGGGGAGTGGGAGGTTGAGGATTAGGCCGGAACAGGTGAAAAATGTGATTCAAAAGGGGTGCTTAGAGGTTTGTGGATGGGGGTGCTAAGTTCTAGACGGGGAAGGCTGTGGGTTTAGGGAGGGGCGACACAGGAGTGGACGGGATGCGGGAGGGTGAAAAGGAGAAAGAAATCGAAGAAAGTATGCGGAACACAAGCGATCGAAGAGAATCTCCAAAGGACAGCTCAGAGCTTCAAATAGATTGATGATCGTACATAATCCACACCCGCAGCATAGGAACTATAGAAAGCTTAAACCGTATCCTCCGAAAAGATAAAAGAACTCGTATAAGGCTATACGGTGAAACGGAAACGCTCAAAGCAGATAACGTATTAAAGTGCCGAGACCCAAACAGACATTACACCCCCTCCCCCACCATCACATCCACTGTCCTCCTCTTCTCCCTATCAATCACAACTCCCCTCTCCGGTTCCCCAATCGCCGCCAACAGACTACCCTGCGCAAATTGGCTCGGCTCCGCCACATCAAGCATCGGGCCCTTGGCCTGCCGATCTCTAGATATGACGCCCCGTCCCGTGCCCGTACCGCCTTTGGACTTGGTGGTTTTGGCGAGGAGCCCACCGCCGGTGAATGCAGCTGCATCGGCGTTGTGGTATGCGCTGCGCTCCGGAGAGGTGTGCAGGCTCTCGGAGCTGCTGAGGTGGGTAAGGCGACCGCCGCGGAGGGTGTGCGTGCGTCGGGTCGTGGGCGATTCTTCCCTGGGTCGTCGCCAAGAGGTAGTGGGTGGGACCGGGATGGCGATCTCAGGACTTGTGGCTATATCGACAAGACCTCCAGGAGGCCGTTGATCGGGTATGACGCCTCGGCCTTTTCGGGAGTGTTGTGGGGGTTTGACGTATGTGGGTGTTAAGTCAATTAGAGGTTTCGGATGTTGGTGCTGAGATGTGGTACAGTTGATATTGCTATTGGAGTTCATGGCAGTGGTGCTGGGGGGAATGGAGGGGACGCGGTGGTTGGTCGTAGGTGGTTTGGACGGTTGATGGACTTTTTGTCGTTGGCTGTATGTTCGGCCAAGAAGGCTCGTGGGTTCAAAGGGCTCGGGTTGAGAGACTTGTTCAGGGTGGCTTTGAATTAACGCAGGTCCGTGTTCTCGAGTGGTGCCTCCTCCGGTGATAGCGTCTTTTGTGAGCTTCTTCGGGAATGACACTGGAGGTGCCCCTCGATCTCTGACTGGCCTAACTTTTGTGTGATTACTCTGTGCGTGACCTGCGGCTCCTATAGCCGGCACTGAAGCCAAAAGTATATCCTGACGAGAGACTGCAGTGGGCTGCACACGGTTTGCGGCTAAGGAAGCCATGAGTGAGTTGCGTCTTTGCACACCGTTCGCTGTGTGGGTATTTCCTGTATTTGTGGCTTGCTGTTGGCCTTCCCCCATTATGTTAACCAGATACCAGCTTCTCCATTCTTGAACTGCTTTATACCACGACGCAGCTAGCTTCTTTTCACTGGTAGAAAAGAAGTGAACAAAATTAGCGGCGCTCATGAACATGCTGGACTTCTGCTGGCTCTTGACGGCAAAGCACACTTTCTTCGGCGGCCTGATTTTCTTAGCCATCTGGCGCGGAGTTGGGACATAGATATCAAAATCAGACATGTGGCAGATATTGGTCGATTCTCCTCCAAGAATCTTGGCTATAACCACCTGCCCATCTGAACGTAGGGTGACCCATCGTTTGTCCCACTTGCCTGGCATTTGTGAATGATGGAGATATACTGATGTATCTCCAGGCTGTTCTCTGGGAACGTTCCTCAAGTCCAAGTCATCATCGTTGCCTCCCGTAGGCGAAGCGACAATGATCAAAGTGTTTTGTTCATCATTATCCCACGAGTTCAGCACATCACGAATATGCTCGTATCGTCTAAGTGGCCGCTCTAACCCCACTTGCTTGAAGGATTCGAGTAAAATTACGGAATTCGGGTCTACGAGGCCCACCATCTTACTTGAAGCGAAGCGAATGACATCGACTGGAGTTGTCGAGGGTGTAATAGTGATCAAAACGACATTATCCTGACACTTTACAATAACTCTCCGATCACCAGCGTTGACAGCGGATATAGGTGCATCGAAACCAGGTACAGACGCCGGCACCAGACTCTCCGGTTCAATAGGAATAGGAAAGGATATCGTCCGCTTCAATTCAGCTCTGCTATCGGATCCAGCAGCTTTGCTGATACTTCCCGCCATCCGCTTCGAAAAACTCTTCTTAGATGATAGGATCGGTCGTGAAGCAGTTTGCCTTTGCGTGTGTTCTTGTCTAAGAGATTCCATCTCTTTGGACATGGTCGCAGGCTGGTTTACTACCTGACCGCCCAGGCGCAAGCTTTGGCGTTTTTGCCTATTGTCATCAGTCCTTTCTAGCCATTTCCAACGCGGTTCCTCAACGATAGCTTCTCTCATCCTCACAGTATCGCTCTGCTTTTCACGTAGCAGCCGAGCCTGAGCCTGGTCCTCTGAATTAACGCCGTATCGAGCTTCATGCCGGGTTGGATTGTCAGAAAACTCCCGAGAACGTGATTTCGCAGTTGGCGCATCGGTCTGCTGTAATACCTGGATATCTTTCTGCCCTCCGGAATCTGATGGAATGGCTCGAGGCTGATAGGACGTAGCGGCAGGCCGAGCGACCGCCTGCCTCGAAACACCCTCGATAGCAGACTGTTCGTTATTACCATCATCTCGGCTTGGTCTGGTATTCTGCTTTGCTCTGTAGGCGGAAGGTTCCGAAGGCGAATCTGGATCAATGTATCGGCCCAGACTAGACTGCGGTAATGAAGGCTGTCTCTGACGCGAAGGGATTATGGGCATAGGTGGGCGATTAACTTGAGTTTTGACGCGACGATTTCCCCGATATCTAGACATACTTCGAGCAATTGTCTCATTCTTAGAAGGGATAGGAATCTCGGATTGAATTAGGCCTGGCATAGTTGCTATCGAGGGGGAACCAAATTTTGACGAAGGATATGTCGGAATCTGTTGCTGCGACTGAGGATACGTCTGTACCTCAGCCGACATCTTGTACTCTTATTGCAATGAGCGGGTCTGGGTTGAGGCATCGGCAAGGTTAGTGTCAAGCAGTGAACAGTGAAGTCAGGTTAGAGTGGTAATATCGACAGTGATCTTGATTGGGGCGAATTCCCAGGATTTCGTTTGTGGATGGCTGGCTGGCAGTCTGGCACGCGACTTGCATTAATCTACATAGGGCTGCCGGATAAGACCGCCAAGCGCGCACTAGTGTGTTTCAGGACATCGTAACAGAAATTACTTACCCTATCATTAATGATGATTGATGGTTTTACCTTTACCAACTGAAGCATGGATGACGAGGACATCTTCATTAGCTTTGTGAGACATGTATACCTACAGCAGTACATTACTTATCCTATACTATCCCCAACTATCTTCCTCGACTAGATGAGGATAAAGAAACTGACTACGCTGCGTTGCTGGTATTGTTCTTGCGGGAGCATTGCCGGTGAGGTGTGTCTGTGCTCGTGCGTCCTAAGCCATTGCCGCAGGCTAGTGTAGCCCTCGAGCCTTCCGTGTACCTATAGTAGGCCTTTCGCGGCAAAAAGACCAAGTTCATCTCCTTGCTCGGTTCAATCTCCTTCGACCTTGGCTCATTACCTGTTTTTCACCCCTGAATACTGCCATCCTTTCACTATAGCCTTCGGGGAAAGGAGACTGGAATTTGGTGTAAGACTTTCACTCAAGCGGAAGATTGAAGTCGGATGTATGATGCCTTATGGAAGGATAAGAAGTCCTATTGAGACCCCGTGATAATAGGATGGAATGTGAATCAGACGGAAGAGAGGGTCTTCCAGAACATAGTCGTTAACGACATTTGGGAGAGTAGTCAAACAGCATCGCGATCGAATTGTTTGTTGTGAGGACTGTTGGAGTCATGCAGCGGTCGAAGAGACAAACGATCCATTGTAGACACGGGTAGGCAGTGTTCCTGGCCTGGAGGGTATAAATCCTCAAGTAGAAGCTGGTTAGACCTCGGACTTAGCAGAACTTTATTTCGGTGCTCATATTGGGATCATATACTAGAGCATTCCGTTATAGCGGCAATCTACAGGCTCAACGATCCTGTCGATGAAGAGCTCGGTGTATTTGGAAACAAGAATAACCTTCAAGACTGGGGATATTCATCTAAGCGCCCCTCTACGATAGCTTTTGAGTTACGAGCAGGGTTGGCCATGGCACTGTTTATTTTCTAAAAGCCCGTGCCTCCCATCTCCTATAATTTCGTCAGCCATTACTCCGTGTAGCGACAGCACTTATGGTATTTGCATTCATACCACCAAGCCTTGAAGTCCTGCGTCTGTACGTTGATTCCGAGATCTTTCACCGTCTTACTCGATAGATGTGTATCATATGGTCTTCGTACGCTTACTTTGGGATCACCCCCAGTCTTATTTGCTTCAAGCTTGTCTTGAATCGGCAAGCACATAATTTCCGCAAACGACTCACAAATCTCATACTTCGTGTACCTGTCCTCCGATGAAAATTGTAGGATCCTTGGCATTGTAGACCTAGCATCGCCTGCTTCCAGATACTTTGTAGCCACGTCTTTACAAACCCGCCCTACGTCCTCAGTATTGGTTGGATAGCGTTGAGCCCAATGATCCATGTTGATCTTGGCATCCTCTGCCTGCACGTCCTGTGCCTTCCACACCACGTCCATCAAGGCATTGACGGCACTTTCTTTAGGTTCCTCGGCTTTGCCATAGAGAACAGGTACCCTCAACACAACGCCTAAAGCTGTGTGCTTGGTCGCGTCTAGTACGACTCTTTCTCCATCAAGCTTTGTTTGTCCGTATAGGTTCGGAGGGCTTGGAGACGCGTCGGCTTCGTACGGAGCTTCGCCTGGCGCTCCAGGAAAGACGTAATCAGTAGAAATGTAGATGAGGAGGATAGAGCGGGCGGAGGCTGCCTGAACGAGATGGTCGGTAGCCTCGACGTTCAGCTTGCGGGCGCCCTCTGGATCAGCGTCGCACTTGTCAGGAAAGCGATTTGCGGCACCTGAGATTAGATCAGTCCCGTTATTCGAGTCCGAATTGTTGCGTTCTAAAGTGCTTACAGTGTACCACCACTTGGGGTCTGTGACCTCAGCAACGTCAGCTATCATCCATGATGTGACTTCCAAAAAGCGAGACGTGACTGCAACACTGCTGCCTACTTGACTTCATCCAGCGTTGATGATATCGCAGCTTGGTCGGACACGTCAAACTTAACGATGGAAGGTGGTTTGGCTCTTGAAAACCCAGTGCCCACGACATCCCATCCAGCTTTTTGAAAAGCTTTTAACACCTGGCGGCCAAGTAGGCCTGTGGCACCTGTGATTAATGCTTTTCGTGCCATGTCGCGATAGGCAAACCTTCAGGAAAATCTTGTTACGTGGGATCTTACTGTGAGACGCCTCCGGACGTTACCACCGGAAACGAAAGGGTAAATGGCACAATCTGCTTGGCTGTGGGGGCATTTCGAGAGAGACCTTATTTGATGTGCATTAATAAAATTACTTGTTCAACTCTAAGCTTAGAATAGTCAGTATGATAGGCATTATTGAGTCACGGAGATCTGTGTTTCTCTTCTTCACAGCCATCCTTCTAGGTTGGCATGCAATGAAAAGATGAAGATTCTTCGAATTGAAGAGGATTTTTTTCAAAAATTCCGATACGAACCGAAGTCCATAACGAGTGGTCATAAAGTAGTTTTCAACTAGCAAAAACGCGATCTCGGACGAATCCTCACTGATACGCGTAAAGCCCTTGCACTTAGATAGGGACGGAAGAGAGTGTGAGTTGGCATGGACCATATACATCTGCCGAGAGCCGGGTAGCTCTTCGGTGGGTGAGACTCGCTTCCGACAGGTGAATCAAACATCACTATATTACTAAATCTTCCTCCTCACGTGAAGGACGAGTCATCAATACGAAAGTAAGGTAGGACAGTGTAGTTCATTACTATATCAATCCTTCTCTTATTGCCTCAGAGAAATCCTTGTCTTGACTCGGCGGTACCTTTTCTTAGTGGTGCTCGGAATACCGCTGGGACGACAAAAGACTTCCGTTGGCGGAGCATTCTACTAATAATCAGGGAGCTTGAAAAGAAAGTTTCTGTTGATCACGGGTGTTAAAAGCACAGCATCGATAGACTGGCATATACTCGTGTTTTTGGCAAGCAATCCTTATCCACAGGCTATTACATAAAAAGTAGACATGCGGTTAATATTAGGCTTCTACGTCTTCATCATCCAACAATCCCTCCAATAAAGTGTCATTCGTCCCAGCCATCTCTTCGTCCTCACGTTTTACAATGTCCATCTTCGTATCTTCAACCCCGTCAAGTCGTGCTGCCGGTAATTCAGACTGCCCTTCGTCTACTACAGTCAGACCTTCTTGCGCCGGCCTCCTTTCTGTATATTGCCTAAAGGTGCTAGATTCGCCGAGTGCTTTGTTCAAGGCTGCCTCCAACTTGTTCAGCCCGTTTCTGGTTGGCGTGTCAGTAGCAATCTTGATGTCGATAGCCTCCGCGACAAGCTCGTAAGTAGCCTGTAACTTTTCTGGGTTTGAATTGCCGGTTATGTATAGCTTGCTCAACATCGAGAGGAGTGCTTTCTTTTCTTCTTCTAGAATATAGTTAGTCATAGGATAAGCGGCTGTGGGCCAAGGGTCATGCTTACTTGTGCATCCATGACTCATTGCCTTCTCGAGCAGATCCTGTGCAAGGTTGAGATGAATGTCGCCATTCACCGCTCTGACCTCTTTCCTGCCAGCCTCGTCCCAGCTGACGGTGGCTTCGTCTTGAACGACCAGTTTTCTGGCATCGGTCCAATCAACCAACATGTTCCCTACGACCGCAATCCCCACCATCTCTTCTTCCTCTTCCAATTCTTCTCCTAGATTTACTAGCGTGTGCATGATCCCTGCCGCAACACCCACCATATTTTCCATGTTCTCCATACGGCTGTGACAAAATACTGGCAGGAAGTAGCTTAACGCCTGCCTCACTCCAGCATTATCTTTGGTAGCGGGATCAAAGTAGCATACCACAAGTTGCTTGAGGAGATCCTCGTCTTGGATCACGCCGGTTAGCATCAATTTACAAAGGGCGGTAATAGATGCTGATTGAACATCAGGTGAATGTGCGGCCTTTATAGCTTTCGCAAAAGCCTTGAAAACTGACTTTTGAAGTGTAGGATCAGCGGTAGGTGAGGTGAGCAGACTTGGATGCGTGGTTAACATGTCAGAGAGAACGTGGAGAGCGGTCACCTGAAGTGCTTCGTGACCCTTATTGAAGCAGTGAAGGAATAGACTTAGATTTTCGTCAGCTAGATTCTAGAGGTGGAATATTAGTAAATGCAAGTATTCAAAGAGAGCACCATCATACCTTATCGAGGAGACAGCACAAACCCAAGCAGAGAAGGCCACGTTCCCTGATTGGTGCTTCGTGACTTCTAACGGCTGGGACCACCAAATTGTTTAGCATTGTCACCAGATGAATGTTTTGCTGTAAGTTGTCCTCAACATTCTGCAGCATGCACTGGGCTATATGCAGGCACTGCATGTTTATCATGATTTCTTTTATGGCCTTGGCCTCATCTTCTTCACCATTCACACTATTGGCCTGAATCGCGTTCTGTTTTTTGCTCGCCTTTGTGGGTGTAGTATCACTGATTTCTGATTGGGCGGAGTGGAAACTCTCGTCCTCCTCGTTGGCGGTCGGTTCATCAGCAGAAATAGTGTCATGGACTTCAGCGATAGCTTCCAGTACTATACCGCAGAATTCCCGCTCGCCAACAGCATCAGCGCCGCAAACGCCTCGGAGGACCTCAACAGCGAGCTTTGTGATCTCATCTGGTAATTCGGCAATGGCTAAGGTTTCCCTCATGAGAGAAAACATCTTCCTTCTGCCGACCTCATCAGAATAGTCTAGTGATTTTGCGATGTGGAGCAATTGTTCAACTACAAATTCCAATTCCACTGTATCTTCGTCCTCTCCTTCGCCCGTAATGTTAACATCATTGCGTCTAAGACAGTTTACCAAGTTGTCTGTGTATCGTTGGAGAATGAAGGCAAGTTTCGTCACCTCCGGCATTTTTTCTTCAGCTAATGCCTCAAAATTTGCTTCGCCGTCTTGTCTGCAGACGTCGTTAAAGCTTCTGGCCAGGAAGACACTCTCAGGAGTTAAGTTATCCCAAAATAGATCCTCGAAGCTTATTGCCTCTCGGTAGTCTGGTCTTCCAGTCCAAAACTCTTTCATGGCTTCACTAGCCACACCAAGTTCGACTCCTGAATTTACGACGTCAATTCTCTCCAGCAATTCAAGCAATCCGTCAACGCAGGGTGGAGCGGCTTCTCCGGCAGGACGAGCCTCATCAGTTGTCCGTGGACCCGCGCAGTCTTCAATCCAACGCTCTCGGAAGAGCCTGGCAGTGGCTTTCCGAACGTTTTCATCGCGATCCCGGAGACCCCACCGAAGCAGCTTCTCCCTCATGGATAACGACAAGTGACGGAAGTCACCTAAAGCCGGGAGCAGTCGAGAATAAAGCGCCCTCCGCGTTGCTGAATCAAGGTCACGAGCCCGCTCTAATAAATATGGTAGAGTGCTTGGTGTCAAGGGCAGATTTAGTAGAAGTGTACGGCGGACGTCTGCGCTAGGATCATGCTGAAGAATTTCAAGGAGCTTATCAAGTAGCCCGCTCGCTTCATCATCACTGCTATCAGCGTCGTCCTGTTCTCCATCATCTTCGTTACCTGCAAGCCGTCCCAGGCCGAGGACAGCCTGAACTCGGATCATCGGCTCTTTATCCCTCGCTCTCTTCAACAGCCCGATCTTTAGCAGGTGGTAATACTCGTCGTCAATTGAGTCAAGTGAGTTGATGATGTGCGCCGCCAACTGGGTTGAACGAAAGCGAACGGTCTTCTCTTTTGATGCCAGCAATGGTAGTGAAATCGAGAGAATGTGAGATGTCAGCCGAGTGCTTGGGGTTTCAGGAAAAGACTGTGTCTCGTCGAGGCTATCTTCAGGAAGAAGAGCCGCATCTATGCGCGATGATTAACCACCTGAAAGTTCTCATTTTGACTGGTTGCTTACCCTTGTCACAAGCATGTCGGAGGAACAGGCCAAGGAATTTG
>JAABUO010004132.1_pt1 | contig 17106 bp, 14 predicted proteins | sample 5559291 | NCBI WGS metagenome assembly JAABUO01 (sample SAMN10711878, study PRJNA513372) | rock metagenome | isolation source: Antarctica rocks | place: Antarctica: Victoria Land, Finger Mt sud | reverse complement strand
TTAGTGTAGTAGAAAGGGTGAATGGGGGTGGCGTTTCAGGAGTCATAGTGGACATTGAAGATAGAGAGTCGATGTTGATGACTGGCCCCGGGGGAAGTGGCTGATTTTGAAAGGTCTGATATTGAGGACTCATAGACAGAGAGGTTGGAAGTCCTTGAGATTCGAAGGTTGCTTCTTGGTGACAGATTTATCGAAGATATAAATGGGGTTTTCGAGGAAGCCAGATAAGGGTCAACGGGTCCCGGTGTGCTGGGTCAGGGCGTGAAGATGAGATATCGGTGTCATCTTGGAACCTTTGGTACTCCTAAGGGATTAAACCCGACCCCACAGTCCGTGAGCTTGGGTGGATGGTCCGAGGTGGCTTTGGAAGTGAATTGACCCGAGAAGTTTTTTTTTTGGCGACGAGTGGATCTCAATCTTTGGCAATCTGGCTTCGACCTTTTGAGAAATTTGATATCCATGGCTGTCATTTTGTAAATGGTCTCGGTATACGGCGTTGGTACTTCAAGGTGGGTTTCCCGGTTGTAGGAGAATTTGATGTAGGGGGAACATTTTTCAGCTTAGGGATTGAATGAAGCTTATAACCAGTCATGGCTAGCACAGACCCTTTTGATCTGGTAGTACAGCCGTTGAACTAATGTGTGACTGCGCAGATGCGTCGATTGCAAACAGCGAGGAATTGTGTACCTTTCAGTAGGCTTTAACGACCGCTTAACGTATCCAGCAATATAAAAGTTTGAGATCTGATGTTAGGAGCGATGCCCGGGCCTATTGCCAATACTTGCTCTTGGTCACTTTGAATATGGTCTGACTTTGTGGTGATTGGAACTTGTAGTCGCAGAGGTACGCTATTCGAACGGTCTGTTGTCTTTGGGCTTGCAAGCTAAGACCAGATGAAATCTTGGACTAGGCATGTCTTTCGTGAGGATTTATTGGCTCTGTAGGATATGTTTATAACGCCTGAGCGAAAGCAAATGTCCTTTACCCATGATGAGCTGTGTTCTTGTGCTTTGTGCACCAGGAGAGAGTTTAGTAAGTCATTGAATAGTAGAGTACGTCGGGTTTGGAAAATGATGTTGGGACTTCTGACGTCGGTAGGCCGAATGATCATTAAATTAACACATCAGAGAAGGGGCCTCGGATATGTTTAGGGAAACTGCATGAGAATAAGTAAAAAGCTGTAAGAGGAAAGAAGGGAGCCATGTAGAATTACCGCTAGAGAAGAATTTCAGTAGAGTTGGAGATAGGTATACTGAAGCTACGTGTCTGATGACAGATGTAGTGACATGAGATATCAAGGAATAGAGGAATAAGAAGAATTCCGACTGTCTATACTATTCCCATTACATACTCGCATGCTTGCTGTTGTAGGCTAGACCGGAGAAACAAAATCAAACGAGGTATCGAAAATAGGCAAAATGGCAAAGGATCAGAAAGCGTGGAGTGATGATCGTACTCTCCAACTGCATGTAATCCCAGGAACTGGATATCATCGCATGCTAAAGTCAACAAGTAAAATTGTCAGAGTAATGCAAGCTTACCGATGCAAAACAGATTTAGAAGTTCTCCCACTCTGTCAGGATACCCGTGCCAATCCCGTTTGTCCTGTAAGAAGTCATCCTGCCGCTATTTTCGCTGTTGAGGTAGTTACTGTTGGGGTTCCTCCGGATTTTTGACTAGACTTGCTTCCACACTAAGCTTCTGACACCTGCGTTTATCGTGTTCCGTTTTGATGGTGCTACCAAGCGCAGATGGAGGGCATGTGGTCCCTGAACGAATGGCTTCTGCACAGCGCTGGACAACCTCGGGCCAATGATGTTGACCGACACAGCATATGATCCAGCGATGAAACACATGTTAGACGTTGCGAGAAGAGATTTCTGTGCCTTGGTGGGGAACATGTAATGGAGACGAAGAGACTGTGCCAGTGATGGGTTTTGTACTCAGGTCGATGAAAACTTTGGCTGAGACCGATTCTAGATGTGTCGATATCAGGTACTTAAGGTTGAGTTGGATGAGGCCTTAGTGGCGGTGCCAGGCTGCTCTTTTGATGATAATTAGAATTAGGTCGTTTTTCTGAAAGGTCTTGACATTTCATGGCAACCTTTCGATGGAAAGACGTATAGTGCTTTGAGCCATACCTCTCTGAAGAGAGAGACAGACTTGAACAGACACTGAAAGAAGTTCGGTGTTGATGAGACTCTCTCAGGTTGTTGCAGCAGCGATAGCACAGATCACCATGAGCACCGCTAGTACAATTTGTTGTGTGTGAGTTACTAGACAGAGAAAGCTGTGGCAGACCTCTTCTAAAACAGATTCAAACAATGATGGAACGAGGATGAAATTTGGTGAATAGGCAGAGGTAAGTCAACAGGTCGCGACCGAAACAGATCGCGACGTGCGGGCTTGGCTGGCGGATCGTTATGTCGTCAATGTCCTTGACGTCGTCGACGTAGGAGCCTTCAAAAGTGTCTTAATGAGGTCTACTAACATCGTGAGGTCTCCCTAGCCGACCAACAGCTGCGGGAGTCTGAGGTTAAGATATTACTGCGGTATAGAAAGCTGATAAACTCACGAAAAATGCTAGGGAAGCATAGCTGACTTTAGAAACAACAGAAAGTGGTGTTTGACGCTAGTGGAGGTCTAAGCTTGATAGGCAGGCTCTACTGGATGCTTGGATTACTGTGTTATTGAGTCCATGATGGAAGAGTAAGGAGGTAGATGTGTGGGAAAGAACATGATAAAGAAGAGAAGGAAAGTACAAGACCTTAGGAAATATATGGGCAACAGCTGTCTATGACTCTGGCACTAGAATAATCCTGTGGCAATTCCTACCTCGTGCGTAAACGAGATTGGAAGTCAGGGCTTAAAGCTTTATTGATTTTGCTCTGCGGATCATTTTTGCCCTTCTAATCACTGACGACAGCAGAAGTCAGAAGGCTTTGTCCCAGCGAAGATAAGAGCGGTTAGCAATTGGATGAGAACTTCCTTTCTGGTTTCTCTGTGAGACCGCAGAACAAACACCACGGGACCCCCAAAACCAAACGAGAATCTACCCCTGATGGACACCCTCCGACTCACTAATCCATACACTTGCAAAAACTAAGAATGAGACTCGCCGCTAAGGTATGTGATGCTGCCCGTGATCATCGAGGTGAAGGCCAAAGTTGCAGCGCTGTTCATGATAGCCCCAAGATAAAAAACAACGGGTTGAGGTTAACGTGACACGTTTTGCGTCTGGTTGGTGCTGTGCTTGTCGTCAGTGTCCCAGCGCAGCTGTCAATCATCGGCCGCGGGCAGAGGTCGAATTGGGACTGGGAGAGGGGCTGCGGAATAGGATCATATAGACTAACGTTGTCACATAACCGCTTATTTCCATCTGAAATTGAGGATCGCAAATATCTCATGTCCAGTGTGTCCGTCTTGTTCCCCTAAAGTGCCATCCAGGAACTTGACATCTGAGACACGGGGCCTCGTTATGGATAAGGTTGATGTTTTTGTTTAGCTGTGGCCTACAGCGTTCTGACAAATCGAAGCAAAGTCCTCTTTCTCTTGGATTGTAGATCCGCATTAGCTGTTGCCACGTGTTGGGGCAATAATGCTTGTATAGAGGGCCGTCGTTGTGCCCGCAAGCAAAGAGGGTAACGTCGAACGTACACATGAAGGTGATGGTCTTGCAAAGTTAGAGGGATTGGAACGTGTGGTAGGTAGGTATTAGAGAAAAGTCAAGCCAGCTAGGCTGACATCTGTATTGGAATCTTGAGTAAAAGATCTCGATATGGACAGAGGAATTAACAGGTGGCAAGACTTGAAGAATGGAAGATCAGGTGACTGCGAAGGAGGCTTCAGATGGAAAGTACGAGATACAAAGAGTCATAATATAGTAATATCATTGCCAGCGGATCCCATGCTGGGAGCAATCTGATAGATCCTCATAACACTATTAGAGTCAGGAGTACATCGACGTTACACATACCGCTGTATGTTGTAATTGGAATCGTGGCTTCTGCAGGTCTTTTCAGACAGCTCTGTTTTGCCCAAGGCACATCTCCGGTATTCATAGCACCGCAGATAGATTGGCGTGATACGAACACTCAAATTGCTACGAAGCAATAGAATGTCACGAAGACTATGTCAGGTGAGTTGAAGCCACGAAGTTATTGCCTTCTTCTGGATAGAGCAAGCTTCAATTAATAAGGGAAACAAGGAAGGTAAAAGACAGTTACTATTGGCTGTCAGTACAAAGTAGACGCTCTGACGCTGATCAACCACAATCAAAAATGCTAGGCCTTGGGCAAACCTGATAACTTCTCTCTGATTGGTCTAGCGCGGGTATCTGAAAACACCCGTACAAATCTGCGCGGGAGTGCTATATTTGCAATGGTATCCGGAAATGACGGACACTGGGCTTGAGCGGGTAACGTCTAGAGCCAAAACACGAGCGGTGAAGATCGTGAAAAATCCCGTAGAATAGTAAATATATCGTGTAGGAAATAAGATCGCATGCTTAGCGTTCCGCTCCCCAGATCAGGGGTATCTGCATAGACAATAAGCCTCGCCAGCGCATGGATCCGCTTTACTGGTGGTCTATGCGTAACGCGTTCAACGCATCGTTAGCAGCGTAGTAGAACGCCGTGTTCCTAAGACCATCTTCAACTGATGTGCCCTGAGGCTGAGCAAGAACACGTCAATTCAAGAACGTACTGCTAAAATTATTCAGAGCGCTCTACTTGTACAATCAGAGAGTGTGTGGGCGCTAAATGCGGATAAAATTATATAAATGGAGGATATTCCAAAAGGACTCGACTCCCTCAATGCACCTTATTCATCCAACGAACTGATCCCATTCCCAAACCCCCAGAAACCAAAAATTACAACATTAGCATACCTGTCACCGCCACCAATGCGGCACATATCGATCCCTGGAAAACTCTTTCGGTCTTTAGAGGAGGGCTGTCACTTTTTTTAGTCTGGTCACCTTGCACAAAGCCTCCGACACCTGCTGTTGAAGTGGACCCAGCAGCACTAGAACTACCACTGGCGGAAGATCCAGATCCAGATCCTGATCCGGAACTTCCGCTACCACTACTGCCTCCATGGTTATTAACGGCTGGTCCGCCACCACTCAAGCCTGGTACCAGGGCAACGTCGCTTGATGCCGATGGAGACGCAGAGGTAGTACTGGTGCCAGACGCAGACGAGCTTGCGCTTGGAAAATCCTTGTTGGGGTCTGTGCCTGATCCAAGAAGCGACTTCAAAACGGTGTTCTCATCAGTCGTAGCAACAGAGAAATTATCGCCCGACGGTGAGGTGTATATATATGATGTCTTTCCTGTAACGTTGGCACCTGACGGCGCAGGGTAGCACTGGACGTTGACGTCCTTGAACATAGCGTAGTAATAGCCATTAGACTGAACGTCCTGACTCTTCCAGTCTACCAAGCCACCAGACCACTCTATTGTGCCTTTCCCGTTCTTACTTGATCCTGCAGGCCAGAGAGAAAGCTGTACACGCGCGGGGGTTTGAGGGTAATGGTATTGATTGGTCGTAGAGTTCCACGTGTCGCTCTTCTTTAGGGTACGGTGAGAATTTCCATCCACTGACCAGGTGACCTGATCCGGGGTCCAGTCCAACTCATAGAGGTGATAGTTATCGAAAGTGCTATTGTCAACCTTGACATCGATCTCATTGTGATCTATTATAATTAGGACAAGATCTCCGATAACATTACATCAGGTACTTACAGTCAGTGATCCCTTGGAAGTAATAGTTAGATTGCGCGGTCTGCAAATTCGTACCGACAAATTCAAAGTCGATTTCATCCTTTACATCTGATAGTAAGATGAACGCTGTCACAACCCCCTGGCCTCGACTTGTCTTTAGGTGCGCAGACACTTTTCCGTACCAGACGTATGAGGTACTAGCCAGTAAAGTCCCGGAACTGCTCTGTCCAGTTTCGGATAAGGTAAGGAGAACTTGATTCTGATATATCTTAGGAGTCCCACTGGTTACCCACTTCGCTTTTGATGCATCGCCCAGATAATCTGTGTTTGCTTGCATACCGTCTAGCGATGTTAATTGGTAATCTTGGCTGTTGCATACTGGCGCCGGCATGCAGGAGTTGAGTGAGTGTGAATGTATGGGATCACACCCGCCAAGACAGTAGGCTCCCAACCCGCACTGTCCGTATTCTATATTCAAACCCACGTTAGTCTTCATCCGTACCATCACGTAGAGGTATGCGTACGAGAGCAACAAGGCGAATCTGCTGGGCAATTGTTCCCTGGGCCACATTGAACCCCTCCACTATTCGTTGAACCACTGCTGGCTTGACCGAGAACTGAGGACGCGGAAAAAGCAGCCAAGGCTGCCGAAACCAGGAAGTGAACCATTCTCGGCCTTGAGAAGAGAATGTTCTTAACAATATATCTAATCCAGAGTCAGTTCTACTCCGTTTGGTTGATGGAAAAGGATGGATAATACTAAATAAGGTCGATGTCGATGTCAAAAGCCTTGGGGTGGTCTATTTCTTTTGTCCTGGGGTTTAACAAATATGGTGCAATGCAGGCATAGAAATTCGACAGCAAAAGAGCAAAGAAAACCCGAACCCAAAGAATACTAAACGATGATGTCGAGCGAATGTGAAGGTCGTCGTGGGGGTTGGCCGCCGTGATGATTTAATGAAGGGGATTGATTGCACCTGCTTCTTCGTGATACGAGACCCGCCGCCCCCTAGCCGTCGACTAAGCTTTTTTTAGACACGCTAGACATGCTCGACGCGACTCGGTGGCACAATGGGGTTACGGCTCCTCAGGCCCGGGCTCTTATCGATGCAATAGACGAACATCTGTAATTCAATAGCCAACTTGGATGAGATACTTCTGCCGTATCTAAGGCACAACATCTTGGGATGAACACCATACTGTCACCGCAAACTGGGAAGAGGTACCCCAACATCAACCAAGACCGTGTTACTAGAAGCTACTCCGTTTAGATTACCAGATTTGTTCGTTCGTTCTGCACGGTACGTATTTACAATTGGGAGACAGAAACTCGATTTTTATTTTCTATCTCCATTCTCGGATCCAGGGCTTGCTTTCGGGACCTGTGTATATAATAATTTCCCTCCAATCTGAACACTGCATCTCTTTAGTAGTTCCGGGCTCGATACTAACCTTTGCTTGAAACACTTCCACGTGCCCATGGTACTAATCTGCTCCAGCCAGAGATTGCCCTTACTGTTCCAGCCTGCTTGGCTTGCTCGAACATTCGAGGAGTTTTACCTTCTACAGATTTGAGGCGAAATGGATGGTCTGCTTTGGACCTTGTTACGCTTCATCTATCGAGTAGAGCCTCTTCCTGGTGTCTAATTGGTAAACTCGCTGCTCTATAAGTACGAAGTTTATGATTTTGGCTCCTTCCATCCAATTGGAATCAACGCAGCAGCTACTTCACCAACGCCGCGTTCTGTTGCAAGTAGATTGAATTGCGCAGCTGCGTTTCTAGTATCCTGTATGTCTACCCGAATGCCTAAGGAGTTGATGTAATTTCTCGTCTCTGGTGAAACTGGATGCATGTGGGGACCTAGTCCTAGAATGAGAAGATCTGGAGCCTTACTGTCAGAACTTCAATTTTCACAATGGGAGACCTCGAAACGCATAAATGTTCCAGGGAGGATTAGCATCCATACCAGGCTTCGGCCACATAAGATCAAGAATCCCCCAAGCTTCCTTCTCGACATCCCACTGCATTTTCTTGTTGATCATTCGCCCTCTTCCTGACCCTTCTGGTCGACTTCCCGCCTCCCAAGGCCTCCAACTGAATGCCTCTCCCCCGACCAGCAGACATCCACTACCCCCACCAATTTTCAGTCCGTTGTCGAGGTGAAATCCATCACTTAAACATGCATCAATAGCTGTAGTCGGTGCAGGTGTGCTACCCAGAACGTTCATAGAGCCAAAGTCGGTTTGGGTATCCTCCTTAGATGCAGGCCCGCGATCCGAGGACTTGGGAGCTTGGGAGGATCGATGTAACGCTGCGGAGGAAAAAGACCGTGAAGTAGGAGATGCGTTAAGAGCGACTCTAGAGTAGCAGCCAGCTGTTACTGTTGAATGTTTACGAAGCGAGCAGGGTGTTCGCCGGGCTGAACATGCTTGTGTAGTGGTAGTTTTAGTAAGTCTGAAAGCTCTGAGTAATTGGATACTTGGAGGTCGCATTGCTGGTGTACTTGTTAACTGCTGACCTACAGCCTTAAAGCGATGATAAGGTGCTGACTGTCGTTCACGTCATGGTTAGCTTCTACCATTGTAGGGTATAGCGCGATCTCTGAGATACTAGCGTTACTAACAAATACCAGCTTGCGCAGGCTCTAGGATTGGTAGGGCTGGCCACTCCAGTCCCTTCAATTTACACTGCCACACTGCACACTTGATATTGGGGGCGGAGAAACCCTTCATGATCCCGGTGGCCTTTAACATCTACCATTTTTTAGCAAGTTGTTGCGCTTCCGAATCCAGCTATGGCCCCCAGTACAGCCCGTCCTGCATTCGAAAAGGAGGTGGCTTCAGCCATAGACCCCAATATTGTGTAACTCGACCTCCACGTTCATCCTATGAAACAATAGAGAGAAAGCGCTGAGTCTTGCTGTTTCTAGGCTCTATCTCTATTTACAAATCATTGTTATAACGAGGCTTCTCTCATTCTTGCATTCTTCCGTAAAATCTAGTAGGCTAAGAAGTTCCTGTCTCGATTAATCTATACTTACGAAATCTTTACCAAATTCATATTCTTTATCTCGGCGCAACTTTGTGAAATTCTTTACTACACCTCCAGCCACCAAGCATAGTAAATCTCGAGGCAAGTGGTGAAAGTGCTCTAAACTAAAGCCATGGATCCTCTTTCAGCCATGGGCGTTGCGGCTTCTATTGCTCAATTTGTGAACCTTGGTGTACAGGTGGCAGCACGCTTGAAGGAATATAACTCGGCTACCACAGAAGTCCCAAAAGCACTGCAACATATCTCCGCTCAGCTACCGCTCTTAGTTAGATCCCTTGAACGAATCAAGACCGGTATGGAGGTGGAAAAGGTTGACCTTGACACAAGATGCATTCTTAAAGGCGTTGTTTCTGGATGCATGCGACAGGTGGAGAAAGTTGACCGGATCATTGATAAGGTGCTACACGTTCCCGGAGACACTTTGGTCAGCAAAGTCCAGAAAGTGTTTGTAGGGCTCAAAAATGATGAGAAGATATTGTCGATCGAAAAGAATCTGCAAACTTATATCTCGGTCTTGATCTTGCATCGTGTGATCCAGGGTCCAGACGCCTCTTTGGGGGTGACCGAAGATTCTTCCTATTTTGAAGTTCGCGTGAAGAAGGTGGCACCTTTCATCGATCGTGTCGAGTTGATGCAGGATCTCGAAGTTCGGCTGTTTCCTGCGGCAACTTCGCAAGTCCAAAATCCGATCGTGGTTGAACTTATTGGGCCGGAGGGAGCGGGCAAGACCCAACTGGCTGTGGAATTCTGCCATCAAGCAAAAGGCATTGGACAATTCCAAACCGTTTTCTTGGTGAATGCTGCCACATCTGAAAATCTCTGTCGCAGTCTCGAAAGTATCGCAGACCTTGTTCGTCATACAAAAGAGGGGTTGAATAATCGGGATGACAAGATTGACTTTGTGAAGTCTTTCCTAGAAAACCGATGGCATCCATGGTTGTTGGTCCTTGACGGCTATGACCATACTGCTTTCAAGGATGTTATGGAATTCTTACCCTCTGCAGGATCAGGCGCATTATTGTTCACCTCTCGTAATGGATTACTGCCAGATACAGGCCACATCGTACAAGTCCCAAAATTTCAAACCCCGGAGGAAATCGAACGCCTACGAAATAGACTTACATACACTGTTCGTCATAACCTTGATGTTGAGGAAGTTGAGTCTTTATTTGCTAATGGAGCCGATCCTAATTCTCGAGAGGATTCCGGGTGGCCCTGCTTACATCGTGCAGTGAGGGAGCAGAACGAAGCTCTTGCAAAACTCTTGCTCGCGAAGGGCGCGAAGTCCAGAATCCAAGGCCCTCCATTTTCTGGAGCTGATGGCTATGTCACAGCATTATATTGGGCAGCATCAAGCGGCAACACCTTAATTACTAAGATGCTACTGGATCATGAAGACGCTGCTGGTCTCACCCCCAAAGCCCCTGGTAATAACGCCGTATTGATATCAGCGGCTGCGAAGGGCCACGAGCAAACCGTGCGTATGATGGTCGAGCATGGCAGTGTGGATGTAGCAGCTAGGAATGAAAGAAAAGAAACTGCCTTGGGTTTGGCGGCCAGTAATGGTTCAACAGCTGTTGTCAAAGTTTTGCTCGATTTCGGAGCAGATGCTAACGCCGAAAGTGATGGCACAACACCTCTGCAGTTGGCAGCAATGAAAAATCACTTAGATACAGTAAAAGTTTTGTGTGCTGAAGGGAAAGCCAATGTGAACACCGGCTTTGTCTACGGCCAGTCGGCGCTTGGTGCTGCTGCTCAGGGTGATAGTTACCCTAGACCCTGGGATGACATGGTACAATACTTGTTAGAGCAAGGAGCGGACCCAAACCGATGCTCGGAGAACAAAGACGAAACACTTCCACTGAGAAATGCAGCATTTCGTGGGTGGAAGAATATAGTATTAATGCTTCTGGCTCACGGTGCCGACCCATTCCCCCCAAAATCCAATGGTGACTCACCTGTCAAAGGAGCGGCAGAGTATGGTCAAGAGGGCATTGTGAATATACTGCTACAGTCAGAAGTCAAAGACCCAGCCGTCCGAACTCAACAACTCGAACAGGCATTGCTTTTTGCCTCTATATCAGGCCAAAGAGACGTCATTCTGACACTCCTAGAAGCCGGGGTCAACATCGACTGCGTTGGCTACGGAGGGAAAACACCCCTCCTCTTCGCTATCGACAAAGAGCGAATCCCAACCACACGGCTCCTTATTCGCCGGGGAGCCAGCCAAGACCTCTCCGATAACGATGGAAGACTCCCTCTCTTCGTAGCTGCCGAGTATGGCGTCGATCCTGTAGTCAGCGAACTCATTCGCCAGAACGGGAGCAAGCACCCGGATTCGCGAAATGCCAAGGGAGATACACCGCTTTGTTTAGCCGCGGTCAAGGGCCACAAAAAGGTGTGCCAGGTGTTGTTGGAGGGGGGCGCCAAGGCCGACTTTGAGAACAAGTATGGCGACACGCCGATGGATTTGGCAGTAGAAAAGGGGCATAAGGAGGTTATAGAGTTGCTTGAGAAGTACTCCCGTTAAGTAACCAGCACGACTTATTGGTTATTCGAATCGAACCATCTTAGTCCCCTTTTTTTTTTTTTTTTGGAAAAGGCTTGCTTGATAGTGCAGGTAATGGGTGTTAGTACGATTAGGTAGTGATCTACGTTACCATTGAAATCAATTATAGATACGATAGGAATTTGTGAACAAGATCCTCTTTGCAAGGTGAGATGAAGTGCACTTTTGTGTAAGCATAGCTCAGAGGATCCTCAGTGTAACAGTATTTGATGGAAGAGGAAATGTGCATGAATTTCTGGACAGAACAAAAGCCGTTAGTCTGAAAGAGCCGATGTCGGCTCTTTCAGAGTCATTGTCCACGGAATGCGCCCACTATTCCATCCTGATCAACTTCTATCGGAAAATATCATTGCAACAATCTTTGATCAGCGCCCAAACTCCCAATTCGCGGCTGGATTGTCAAGATCGGATGATCGAAGATACTACGAGTTGTATCTGCTGAAAAAGTAATTCTCTCTTCCAAGAGCATTCAATTCCTTGCGGGACTTTTTGCTGTCCCATGTCATCAACTCTTGACTCTCATTCATCGCCGTTCTTTCTTTGTCATTGTCGATTGTCAGTCTAATCGTGATGATGCAGGATTCTCAGTCCCATGGCCGATCCTCAAGCTGAAGTACATCTCTCGACTCAAATCGATAAAATGATGTCTATCCGCAATGGATTGATCAGAAATCGAGGTAACTGTATGATTACACACATGAAACCGGTGTTCGACAATATTCTCATATTGCTGCATCCAACCCTCTTCGTGTCTTATGAATATTAGATAATGAAAGATGGGAGATGCTGTAGTTTGATAGGCCGTCGTTCTGAGATCATACGGTCGAACTTGATCTGGATAATTCCAGCGAAAGAATCATGCTATCCTTTGATATCCTCAACAACATGTTTGCTAATTGAACATAGGGCGGAATGTCGACCGCTTCGTTCGACGTGGAAAGGGGGCTGCCAGATGTGGAGAAGGAGGATAGAGGGCGTAACAGAGCGCATGAAGCGCCAAAGCCTTCCGCATCGTCGTTACCACCACCGTCAAACTTTGCAGGAAAGATTGGCAGATATACGAATATAGTTGAGCAGCGCTTGGTTCAGTACAACCTTGAAGCACGAGGAATCCAACGAGTAGAGCCATATGAAACCCACGACCTATCTTGGAAGCGGTACATGCAAGTGTTCCTCCTCTGGTTTTCGATCAACCTTGCAGCGGTGAACATCACCCTTGGCATGCTGGCTCCTACGGTCTATGCATTGAGCTTCAAGGATGCAGCATTATGTGCTGTGTTTGGATCACTCACTGGCAGCTTACCTGTGGCATACATTGCTACATGGGGTCCGGTATCTGGAAACCGTGCTATGGTGAGTCAACCAATGAGTAAGATGAACCATACTGATCTTGACGTCTTAAGATATTCGCACGATACACGTTCGGATGGTACCCAGCCAAGCTAATCGTCCTCCTAAACATCATCGTCCTCCTCGGCTACGCTCTCATCGGCTGCGTCGTCGCCGGCCAGATTCTCTCCGCCGTCTCGTCCCACGGCAGCATGTCCGTCGTCGTCGGCATCATCATCGTTGCCGTCCTCTCCTGGCTCGTCACAACTTTCGGCATCACACTCTTCCACACATACGAGCGCTACGCTTTTTTCCCCCAACTCATCGTCCTCAGCATCCTCTACGGCGTCTCCTCCCAGCACTTCGACCTGGCCACCCCCTCTCAAGGCGACCCCCGCACCATCGCCGGCAACCGTCTCTCCTTCTTCTCTCTATCGCTGTCAGCCGCAATCACCTACGCCGGCGGCGCCGCCGACTTCTTCGTCTACTACCCCCCCTCCACCCCGCGCCTTCCCCTCTTCCTCCTCTCCACCCTCGGCCTCGTAACCTCCTTCACCTTCGCCCTCCTCGTCGGCATCGGCCTGGCCTCCGCCATCCCCTCCACCCCCGCCTTCAGCTCCGCCTACGAAATCAGCCAAGGCGCCCTCCTCGTCGCTGGCTTCGCCTCCCTCGGCGCCTTCGGCAAATTCTGCGGCGTCGTCATCGCGCTCGGCCTCGTCGCCAACATCGTTCCACCTACCTACGTCTCGGGCATCAATTTCCAGATCCTCGGCCGCGTCCCCGAGCGCATTCCGCGCTTCGTCTGGAACTCCGTCGGAGTTGTCATTTACACCGTTTGCGCGCTCGCGGGCCGCGATCACCTGGCCGTCATCTTCACGAATTTCTTGGCCCTCATGGGTTATTGGGTGGCAATCTGGATCGCCATCACGCTCGAGGAGGATTTGATCTTCAGGAAGCGGAGGGGCGGTTACGATTGGGCGGCGTGGAACCAGAGAAGTAAACTACCGTTAGGCCTAGCAGCACTAGTAGCATTCTTAGTCGGATGGGCCGGGGCCGTGCTGTGTATGGCGCAGGTGTGGTATATTGGCCCGATTGCGAGATTGGTTGGCGACTTTGGGGCTGACGTAGGTTTCCTTTTCGTCTTTCGCTTTTTCCCTCCACCCAATCTTACCCCCACACAAACACCAACAAAACTAACTCACACACTCTCCCTCAGATGGGCAACTACGTCGGCTTCGCCTGGACCGCTCTCGTGTACCCGCCGCTTCGATACTTTGAGCTCAGGAGGTTTGGGAGGTGAGCGAACGGGAGTTGAGAGGTATGCGAGAGGGAGTGAGAGGTATGTGGATGCGGGGATGCGGGGACGGGGGTAAGGCGACGGGATTGGTAAAGGGGAAGTCGGGGTTACTGTTGATGTTGGGATATTGGGGTGAAGAGATTATCTGTGTTTCTTTGATTTGTCAATTTGGATCTGTGGGGTGGAAGTTGGCGGGAAGCAATCGAGGGGGATGGAATAAAATATGGTAACCACTCCACACACACCACCCTACTTTGGCCATACACCACCGGGAACTTTGCACATACACCACTCCCCGCACTAAACCCAATCGGGTAATTCGGCAGCCCCGTAAACAAACAGTCAAGGGAGCGCATGGGAAGATACTTGGTTTTGTGCCTGCCTGCCACCAAATTTCATGTATTTTCTCATGAATATCCCGGTGCAAATTCAAACCTGAAACATATCTTTCGCATGCTCAGAATCAACCTCTATTTGCACCTCTATTTTACATCTGAAATGTGCCCATGTAGGAGGCAGGGACACCGCCTGTTTGCCCCCTCCCCTTAGACCTCCCCCGGGCAGCTCCCTGGCGACCTCCTCGCCGACCTCGTTGGCGAGGACTAGGCGGCGGTGGTTAACTATCAGGTATCTGCGTGTCCGCGTACTCAAATCCGGAGGGCTCCCGCCGTGTAGAGTCCTCAAAGGTCTGCTGTCGTTGCTGCGAGGCAGTAGGACGCTGCGAGGCTCCTGCCCACACGCGATTAAGGGCTCCTGGTGGTCGTCCTTTAGCCTTGATCACCGTCGGCTCCTGAACGCGTAATATGTCGGCAGCGGAGGTGGTTAACGAAGGTGAAGGATCAACATCCATGAGCCCATCGTCACCGTCCTTCGGATATGTATGATCCTTCTCTTGCTCCTCCGCTTGTCGCACCGCCTGCCGTGGCGGCTTCACCGCCTTCGGTTTTGGCATGCTCATAAATGGCCTTAATAAGATCAATGAGTAATGGGTAAACACCCTCTTCAGGCGGTGCAAGGGGCATAGTAATGTGGTGAAAAGGATGATGTTAATGACGGCCGCGAGAATGCAAAATTTAACTGTCGCGGCGGCCGCGGTGAAGTAAACAATCTGGATCCCGAATTACCCTATTAGGCTTGGTGTATACCCGATTGGGTTTAGTGCGGGGGGTGGTGTATGTGCAAAGTTTAGGGTGGTGTATGGCCAAAGTAGGGTGGTTACCAAAATATATACGAATTTCCGAATCGGTGTACCAGCACCATGTGATCGCCTCTAGAAAAACCAGTCTACGCCTCACTCCGTAAGCATATAATTATATTACACCCCAACTCATATTTCTACCATCAACACCACTCTTAATACTCCAAACGCTCCACACTCCCATAAGCAAGATCCCCCCGACTAAAGAAAAAACTTTTACACACCATGAACCCAGCACCCCACCATCACCATCATCAAAACCTCGCGTGCCGGAGTTGCGGGCCCGTTTAGCTCTAAAACACTTCTAATTTCTAGGAGAGAAAAATGTTACATTACTCGTACAGCGGCGTCAAAAACATGAACCAGAAAAGCCTGGAGCAATGGCAACGAACTTGAGGTGTTTTGACGGAATGAGTCCAAAAGGCTGGACGAAAAGTACATAAGAAAACATCGGCCGTTGGCGGATGGAGATGGATGCGGTGGCGAGAATGATATAATTCCTCTCGAGGGTGGTATTCGTTGGGATTGAAGAACGAAGCAGAGAAAAGAATGGACGTGCATGAGGGTTCGAAAGCTAGTTCGTTCTTGAGGCTCTTAAGTTTCTTCAAAAATCTCCCAGCCCAAATGGTTCCACAAACGTAAACGCATTGCTCACACTGCCTCCTCGGTCACCCTCATCCTCTCGAACCGTAGTGTCCGCTGTTGTTGCGGTATTTTCGGCATCCTCCTCCCGCAGCTGATGGCTCGAGATCCTAGAGGATTGATGATGCGCAGACGGCGGTGGCGGAAGAAGAGGCAGCGAGTCATCCACGAGTAGAACGCCAGGGCCATGCTTAATAGCGACACCGACAGCGAGAACGATAGCGAGGGAGAATTGCCACCAGAGGCGGAGGGTCCGATGCGAAAAAGGTTCGACGCACTTTTCGCAGGGAAAAACTTGGGGTTCTTTTCTTGGTTTCGAATCTATCTCGGTGGATAATTGTCGGATATTTCGTAGATGGGGTGTCGCTTGCGCCAACCCCTCATACTTGTTCCCATGATCCCCCAAATAATGCTCCGCAGTCCTCCTCCGACTCGCTCTTGCTGAGTAGTGATGCCAGTCAAATTCATTGTTCCTCGAACGTCCATCTACTGTCCCCCCGTCAGCCGCGCGTTTATAATTTTCCCAGGGAGAACCGAAAACCAGACCTATAAGCCACCATCCAATTCCGCTCAGTCTCGCGGAACTGAGCATCCATGCGTTGTAGAGAAGCCGTTGGGCTAGAGTTAAAGGCTGTTGCTTTGTGCGGTTGATGAGGTTCATGAGTCTTGAGAATATTCCGAAAGCGTTTCGGGTGGCGAGAATAGATGATTGGATCGCTTTAGGGGGTGACGTGAGAGTAGGGTTAGGTCTAGGGTCTGGTTTGGGGGTTGTGTCCGATATGAATGATAAGTGTCGCTCGCGTAATAGGTGGTTGCGTAAAGGAGTATGCGAATGCAGAAGATCAAGTCTAATTGGAGTCATGTCCAGCTCGGTGCTTTTATCCAGGTCTACAGGTATGAGCCCATCTTCAAATTGCTCCTCAACGAGCAAATCAGCTAGTGCGAGCTCTTCCTCGAGATTTCGCGGTCTGAAACGTCTAGGTTCTCGCTCCTCTAATGGGCTCCCAATCTGTGATCTTAGCTGCTCCTCCGAACTTGGCGATAGCGAATCGGTAAATTTAGGCTGTCTATCTCTACCTTCTAACGATTTTAGCGCTTGCTCTTGTGCCCATGAAGCAGAATGCTGTCGGTTCAGCTGAGTAGGAGTAGAGGTTGGTGAGCTGAAGTCATGCCTGGATAAAAATGCAGTCGTCGGGCCCAGAGATATCTCAGTTATGTTCCGGCTCGGAGTAGGAGAAGACGGGTATATAGGCGCTGAGGCTGGTAGAGACGGTATGGTGGTTGCGGTTGGTAGAA
>JAABUO010004131.1_pt1 | contig 17108 bp, 16 predicted proteins | sample 5559291 | NCBI WGS metagenome assembly JAABUO01 (sample SAMN10711878, study PRJNA513372) | rock metagenome | isolation source: Antarctica rocks | place: Antarctica: Victoria Land, Finger Mt sud | reverse complement strand
GCGCACGCGTGCCGTGGCTGGCCTGGTCAACCGCCGTCTCGACCGCCAACAGCGGCACCGGGCCGCGTAACCGGGGCGACGGGGAAGGGGCCCTACCTCTCTCCTCCTATTGCTAAGATGAACTAGTGGGCGTCTACATCATCGACGACATCGCGGATGTCGCAGATGGTTGGGTGCTGAAGAGACGAGAGCACTGCCGACTCACGCGCAAACCACGCGGTAAGCTCACCTTGTTCCTCCGCCGGCGCCCCGCCGAGTCGCACAGCCTTGATAGCGCAAGGGCGGCCCTGCAGGCGCTCATCCCGACCGCGCCATACCTCACCCATCGCGCCTGTGGAAAGGGGAGCCTCCACACGGTATCGCCCCCCGATGATCTGCCCTACCATCAGGGCCGATGTAGCGGTACTCGGTCTCGCACGCGCGTAGGGATGGTTCGCTCCCACCGGATTGACAGCCATACGCATGCCACAAGACGGGCAAAAGGTATCGTGCATTGGGACAAGCGCACCGCAGGGTTAGCTAGGCGAGGGAAATCGCTCTCCCCCGCCCGCCTCCAAAACCGGACGTGCCACTTTCATGGCATCCGGCTCCTCAGTATCTGGCTACATCGTAAGTGCTGCGGTTGCACTCATCATCTTGTCAGTAGCACCTCAGGCAGAGGACCCATCCCGTGCCGTTTTTGCGTCATGGCAGTGCCCATGGAGTAGTTGCTTTTCATGCGTCCCGCCGTCCAGCCTGCGCCGCTTCGGGCTCATGTGATCGCGTTCGCGTCTATCTCCAGGGGTGAAGTACAGCCCGCACCAGGCACAGCGCCCGTGTTGCTTGCGCAGGAGGAACGCCACCTCCGCAGGCAGTTGGGGATGCCGTCCTAGTCGTGTGGCCCAGTAGACCCAATCGCCGTCGTAGGGGCTTTTGGCCCCTGTTACTTTCGCATGCCGGGTGATCGCTTTACCAGTATGGATGTACAGGTGTGCTCCCCCCTTGGTGTGAAAATCCCAATGCCCGCTGCTGTTCCGGTGCCAGTATTTCTCTGCCACCCACTGAGCAGTTTTGTTGGAGTGACGGCGTTTAGCCCAGCTCCAAAGTTTGATGAAGAGGAGGTGGTCCATCCGGTTGAAGACCTTCTTCGAGACGCTGGCCGCGTGATAATTCACCCACCCGCGAATACGGCGGTTGAGGTGTGTGATCAGGTCGGCTTGTGGGGCCGCTCTTTTCACCCTTATCAGCGCGGCCAAGCTTTCTCGATGCCTCTTCTGCGCGTCTTTGCTGGGTGTGATGATGGTCTTGAAGCCAAGGGGGTGCCCGTGGCTGTTCTTCCCGGTGTGGTACCTACCAACGGGATGTTGGTGGACGTGCCACCCCAGGAAGTCGAAGCCCACGTTTCCCTCCTCCGTGGGGACAAGGGTGTGCGTGATGCACGTCTTGCTTGGCTTCAGTTCCAGGCCCATGCCTGTCAACCATAGGGCGGTGCGCTGCTGCGCCTCCTCGATGACGCCTCTGTCGCGGTGCAGGATCACAAAGTCATCGGCGTAGCGAATGACGATGGGCTGCCATTCTTGCATCGTTTCCCCCTGGCGTGTGACGCTGCGCGGGAAGGATGCCCGGATGTCAGTTTCTAGTCCGTGCAGGGCAATGTTGGCCAGCAAAGGAGACGCCCCGCCCCCTTGAGGTGTCCCTTCGGGGGTGGGGAAAAGGTCGGGACCGTCCATCACGCCCGCCTTGAGCCATCCGCGGATGACTCTGCGCAGCGCGGGGAAGGTGTTGAGCTTTTTGAGCAGCGCGTCATGGTTGATGCGGTCGAAGCATTTCGCGATATCCGCGTCGAGGACGTACTTGGCCTTGTAGCGGATCGCGTTGAGGATCGCTTCGCGCGCGTCGTGGGCCGTGCGTCCCGGTCGGAAGCCGTAGCTGTTGGGCTCGAAATGGCCTTCCCACTCCGGTTCGAGGGCGAGGGTCACGAGAGCTTGTGCAGCGCGATCGTGCAGCACGGGGATGCCAAGCGCGCGCTTCTCCGTTGTCGAGCCTGGCTTGGGTATCCAGACCCGGCGGGTCGGTTTCGGCGTGGCGTCGATGCGCAGGACGGAGACGAGGCGGAGGCGATCGGCAGGGGAGAGACTTTTCATCCCATCCACGCCGGCCGTTCTCTTGCCTCGATTATCCTGGGTCACCTTCCGTACGGCCAGACACTTGGCCGACCAGGACGTCATCAGCAGTCTCTGGAGCGTGTGGACTGTCTTGGCATCGCCACGGCGTGAGGCTTGATAGATACGCTTTTGGAGCTTGAAGACCCGACAGTCGATCGCTCGCCAGTCGATGTCTTTCCATTCATACGCTGGCCATGGTGTCATCGCCGCGCTCATAACGTCTGCACTCCGACTTGCATCCCTATCGTCCAGATCACCGTGTCTCTGTCGGCGTATCCGTAGGCTTTCCCCGCGGCCTTTGCTTCTGAGACAATCCCATCCATCCTCGCCCATACGGGTGGCCCCTGCTCCGTTGCTCGACCGACAGCGGAGAGGGCGAGGCGGGTTATCCCGTTCCTGGCAGACGTTTTGCGCGACGGTAGGGCCACACTCTCCACCGGGTTTTACGGAGGTGAAAACCGATCGGGGACCTCTCCGTCGGTTCCTATCCCTGTCCTTTTGGACCGAGCCAGGTTCCCATTTCCATTGCTGGAGGCTCGTTTAGTCTAACGATGGGTGTTCGTGTGTGTTTGCTTGCGCTGTCCGTAGTCGCCTGCACCGGTTTATGCCCACGGGAACTGTGGGATATATCCGACATCTCCAGCTTCGCGGATTGATGGCCAGTCGCTACCGCGTGGAGAGGCATTTCCTTCTTCACCAGAAGGGCTGGGAATTGCGCCCAGCGTCGTCTGTCAAGTTTGCCATGGCACGTTGTAGTCATGGCCCCTTACGGGGATCGGGTCGCACAGGAACATGTCGATGGTGTCATAAATTTCTACTCGTCCTCGTCCATGTAATACTCGCGCCCACGGCTCACGCGTCGGCGTTGAGGGCGACCCGCGCCTCGATTTCTTCGGGATAGCTCTCGTCTGGTGTTTAGACTAAACGGGGCCACGGGAGCAGCGTCCCGTAGCCCGGTCGGGTATCCTCTGGTTGCACACCATAAAGGAGAACCCGATGGATACTACCATGTCTACGCCCCTGACTGCCCTGAGTGCCTACCGACCGGCGCTCTATGCCTGCTTCACCCGCGCCCGCGATGCGCTGTTCGACCTGTGCGATGCCCTGGCGACGCACCCCGAAGCGCGTTCGTTCGTGGCGTTGGCGCAAGCGCCATGTTTCCAACGCCAGTGGCCGAGTGTGTATGAAGCCCTGGAGGACGGGCGCATCGACCGCGCCGCCCGGCGCGCGCTCTTTAAGGACACGGCGCCGCGTCCCACCGCCGGGGCGCGCCAGGTGCTCGCGCTCGACAGCAGTCCGATCACCCGGCCCTACGCGCGCACGGCCCCCGACCGCACGCTGGTGCATGTGCCCGCCGCCGGCCAGGTGCTGCCCCCCCACACGGCGCCAGGGCGCCCCGGCTGGGTCTTTTCCACACTGGTCGTCGTGCCCCCCGCGCCGAGCAGTTGGACGCATATCCTGGACAACGCGCGCATCCCGAGCGATCAGACGGCTCTCACCGTCGGCGCCGCGCAACGCGCCGCTCTCGTGCCAACGCGCACGCAAGAGACGGAGCGGGAGGAGGGGCAGGGACAGGGAGCGTGACCTCTGCTGTTGGCCGACGGCCGCTACGGGACCGCCGGCTGGGTCGAGGCGACAGCGGACCTGGCCCTCGATCAACTCGTGCGGGCAGCCTCGACGCGCGTGCTCTACCGTGCGGCGCCTCCACCGACTCATAAGGCGGCCGCGCCACGCCAGGACGGGGATCGCGTCAAGGGCTCCGATCCGGCCACGCACGGGGAGCCTGACGCGCGATGGACCGGCCCCGACGCGCGGGGGCAGGAGGTCACGGTGCGCTGCTGGGGCAGCCTGCATCGCAAGGAGTGCCGCGCCGTCCCCCTCACGGCGGTCTGCCTCACGCGCCCCGCAGCCACCAACGCGCAGGGTGCCCCGCGTGAGATGTGGCTCTGGTGGCTGCGGGGGCGGCCGCTGCCCGCCCTCGACGAGGTAGCGCGCCTGTACCCGCGCCGCTTCAGCATCGAGCACGGCTATCGTTTCGACAAGCAGGACCTCTTGTGGACCGCGCCCCATGTGCGCACGTCGGAGCAGATGGAACGCTGGACGGATGTGGTCGCCGCCGTCCATAATGAGATCGGGCTGGCCCGCGTGCGCGCGCAGGCGCAACGGCTGCCCTGGGAGGATCCGCGCCGTCCGCGCCGTCCGCTCAGCCCGCGCCAGGTCCGCCGGGTCGTGGCCCGGATTAGCGCCCAGGAGGGCACCCCGGCGGCTCCACCCCGTCCCCGCGGAAAATCCCCTGGGCACCCCCCTGGAGCGGTCGTGCGCCATGCTCCACGCCATCCGGTCCTCCGCAAAGGGGCCGCGCGGCGTCCCACACGCTCCCGCGCGGCCTAACACGGCGCGTATCGGTTCCGCATCCCGGCTCTGCCCCGCTACTCTTTGGAGCGGTAGGCGCATCCCTCTACCCTCGCGTAGTCTAAACATCAGTCTCGTAGTAGCGGTGCGATATCCCCAGCAAGCCCTGGATCGCATAGAGCCCATCAGAGACGATCCCCAGCACGTAAAGACCTGGCTGCCTGGCTAGCTAGTCAACCGAACGTAGAATCATAGCGGGACTCAGCAGGCTGTTCTGTTCGTCACCTGCACGCGGCCGTAGGAGATGGCGCTCTTCCTGGCCCGATTATCGTGGGCCTGCTTTGGGGATGTTGACCCGCGCCGTTGCGCGATTATGAAGGGGCGGATCATGATTGCGGCGGCGTGTACCGTCCCCGGTCAAGCAGATTGGCGCGGATCGTCACACGCTCGGGATCGTTGAGCCGCAGCAGGGACGCGGTGGCGCGCCCGACAGCGGTGAGCGGGACGACGAGCGCGTCGATCAAGTGGAAGTGCGCGGACCATCGCTCCGCGCGAGGGTTAAAGAGTGTCGTCACCGCGCCGGTCGTGGGATCGAGGGATGCCAGATTCGGCCCCTTCAGGCGGTTGCACTGGAAGCAGGCGTAGGCGAGATTGTCGAGCGTCGTCTCGCCGCCGTGTTGCGTCGCGATGACATGGTCCGGCTCATGCGACGCCAACGTCTCCGTGTCCCCCATGCCGCAGTACTCGCAGCGACCCTGCGCCCGCGCCCTCACCCCGCGACGGAGGGCCGCCGGGACGCGCTCACTCACACGCTCGCCGTCCCCGTTCACGCCCCCGGTTGCGGTAGCCGCGAACGAATCAGCATCACGATGCGGTCCAGAAGGACCAGTTGATCCAACTCCTCGCCCTCCTCGCGCGAGAGCGTCCCCGCGGCGTTCTTGTCGAGCAGATCGCGTACGCGCTTGACCGTCGCATCGGACAAGCGGAACGCCGCGATCTCCTCGGTCGAGGGGGCGCGGGCGAAGAAGTCCGCGATCTCCTCGGTCGGGCGCACCAGCGATGCCTGGCCCATGATCGTCCCTCCATGCAAGCGGCGGCAACTTGCGCGAATCTATAAACGTGCGCCGCCGCCTGACCACCTGACGGCGCAGTCCCGCCCTTAGTATATGTAGTATATGCGTTCCATATCGGGCTGTGTCGCCGGTCTGCGCACGGCGCCGGCCACCATCAAGCTGCGGCGCCAGACCCGGACATTGTCGGCCTATCGGGGCGCCGTCGGGAGGCGCAGGGACAAGACTCGACCGAAAGCATCCGTTTCTTGGTCCGGCAAGCGGCGTCCAGTGACAGCTGTACTGGCTAACGTGCAGCCACCCCATCATAGACGGGCTAACACCCAATAGGTTAGAGTGATGGGTACTCGGGCACGCCGCATTGATCACGCTGTCCGGGGCGCGCGACACGGGGTGGCGCGTGCGGCTGGGGCGCGTGCGGGCGACAGGCGTGCGGGCCACAGGCGTGCGGGTCTGGCATCATGAATAGAGGCCAACGATGAGACAGACGATGGGTGTCGCGGGATGTCGCGCTCCCGGGCGCGTATCGATGGCCAACACATATGCGCGCATACAGCGGCGAGGGAGGGGTGATACATGGCAGACAGGCTGGACGGGACAGTAGCGCTTGTGACGGGCGCCAGTAGCGGCATCGGCGAGGCGACGGCGCGTGAGCTGGCCCAGCAGGGCGCCGCGGTGGCGGTCGTGGCGCGGCGGAAGGATCGCCTGGACCTGCTCGCGTCCGAGATCTCGGGCATGGGCGGGCGGGCGCTGGTCATCGAGGCGGACGTCACGACCGAGGAGCAGGCGCGTGGAGCCGTAGAGTCGACGGTGCGCGAGCTTGGGCGGCTCGACACCGTGATCAACAACGCGGGCGTGATGTTGCTCGGGCCCATCGTGGATGCGCCGATGGAGGAATGGGAGCGCATGGTCTCGCTCAACGTCCTCGGCCTGTTGTACACGGCGCACGCCGCGCTGCCGCATCTCCTGCGCGCGGCCGAGGACGCGCCGCGCCGGGTGGCCGACCTTGTCAATATCAGCTCGGTCGCGGGCCGGCGCGCCGCCAAAGGATCGGGCGTGTATAATCTCACCAAGTTCGGCGTCGGCGCCTTCAGCGAGTCCCTACGCCAGGAGGTCACGGGCCGGCACGTGCGCGTCTCGCTGGTCGAGCCGGGGGCCGTCGACACGGAGTTGACGACCCATCTGCGGGCGGAGGTGCGCGAACAAGCGCGGCAGCGCTTCGCCGGCGTGGAGCGGCTGGAGGCGGCGGACATCGCCGACGCCATCGGCTACATCGTGACGCGGTCGCGCCGCGTCGCCATCAACGAACTGTTGATCCGCCCGACCGAACAAGAGATGTAGGGCGGCGAGCCGCGTCCACGCGCCCGCGATGAGAGCCGGGCGCCCGGCGCCCAGGATGACCCCATCCCCTCGTCGGCGCTGTAGGCCGTTCTCCCCACGCCGGGGGCAGCGGCCGGGCATACGCACACCCTCCCCCGGAACGGGGACACATAGTGTTTCGTCAGAGGGAGTCCCCTGAGTCTGCGCTAGGTCGCTACGCAGCGATCAGGATGGGCCGCGGAGTGATGTGTCAGGGTGGTAGGACAATGCAACGACGCCTGACTTGAACGTCTTCGTATCGACCAGCATCAGCGTCATCGCGCTCCCTTCTTGGAAGAGGCGCTTCCCGCTCCCCAGCACGACAGGATAGACCAGGAGACGATATTCATCGACGAGGTTATGCCGCATCAGCGCCTGGACAAGCGCGCCACTGCCGGCAACCAAAATATCCTGGCCGGGCTGCCGCTTCAGCGTCGCTACTTCCTCCGCGATGTTCCCCTTGATCAGATGCGAGTTGGTCCACTCAGCCTTGTCCAGGGTCGTCGACACCACGTACTTCGGGAGGCTGTTCATCCGGTCGGCGAAGCCCTGTTCATCCGTCTGGGAGGGCCAGGCGGCCGCGAAACCTTGATAGGTCACGCGCCCCAGGAGTTGAGCGTCGCTCGCGAAGAGTTCATCTAACTTGAACGTCGCGATGTCGTCATTCCAGAATGGGGCGGACCACGCGCCGGGCTCTTCCATGACGCCGTCCAGCGACAGGAACTCGGTTACGACGACTTTCCTCATGCTGTTCTCCTTCCGCTTTTGATTGCCACCATGGGCATCATAACGCGGCGCAAGATCCCTGTCTTGTATAAAAACGACAGCTACGCGGGCCTGCTTGTACCGATGATGTGCGCGGGCGTGTGTCCGATCAACCGCTTGAGCGATCTGGTTAGGTGCGGCTGATCGACATAGCCGGCCTGATCGACAGTGTCGAGGATCGAAACGCCGTGCTCCAAGAGCGCCGCCGCCGCGCGCGCGCGTTCGATTTGCCCAATGGCGCACTGGGTCAAGCCGGTAGCGCGGACGACACGACGCTGGACAGAGCGAACGGACAGGTCTGGCGGGCGCCCGTGCAACGCCGCCTCGACGACGGGATCACGCACGAGCAGCCCCTCACGCACGAGTCGCTCGACAAACGTGTCGGCCGTGCCGTAGTCGGGGAATGGCCATGCCGCGCCATGCAACCAGAAGGATCGACGCGTCGCGTCAGGAAGGTCCACCGCTCCATCCACCAGAGCGTTGGGAGGCAGATGGGGCATGAGGGCGCCCAGTTTAAACGTGATGCCCACCCACTCAGCGTCCTCCGGGACGGGAGCAGGCGTCGCCTTCGTCTCGGGTCCCCGCACCGTAAGGGTGACTGCGCCATGCTGTCGCGTCACGACCATCTCCCACTGGCTCACGGCACGAGAGATAAACGAACCGGCGCGCTCACTGTGACCACGCCAGATTCGTTCGACAAAAGACGAATCCGCTGGTCTGTCCTCGACGATGAACTCGGCCACGGCGACCTCCTCCCCACGGAAATCACGCATCTTTTACGATCAATCTATACACTATCATGCGCTGGACGGCGCCGCATACCCCGACTATGTCAATCTATGTCAGCGGGCGAGCGTGGCCGCCAGGTGGGTGTAGGCGTGGTAGGCGTCCGTGGCGGCGCGCAGATCGCTCGTCGCGTCGGCGATCGCGCGGCCGTTGGTGTCGGCGTAGGCGGCGTCGCGCAGGGTGGCGGCCACGCGGGCGTCGGCGGCGAGCATGCGGGAGAGGGCGGCGTACGCGTCGCGCGCCGTCGCGTTCCCGGCGAGCGCGGCGGGGACCGGCGGCGCCAGCCCCGGACGACAATCCGCCCCCGCTGCCCCCGCGATGGCCTCGATGGCGTCGGGGCTGGCGCCGCCGGTCGAGATCGCCGCGAGCCCCGCGCTCAAGCGGTCGGCGTGGCCGTTGCAGCGCGCCGCCGTCGCGTCGAGGGTCTGGAGCCAGCGGCGGCGCGTGGCCCGCGCCGCGGCGCCCGCGGCGGCTGGCGGCGGCGGAACCACGGGACCGGGAGCTTTCGCGCCCGCCGCGTTTGTCGACGCCCCGTAGCCCAGGGCCACGACTGTCGTCGCGCCCGCCGCGTCGCGTGCGCCCGCGAGCGCGACGCCGCGCGGCGCGAGCGCGGGGGCCATGCGCGCGTCGCCCCCGACGTCGTAGCGCCAGCGCACGGCGCCGTCGGGTCGGACGTCGAAGACCGTCCCACCCTCCGTCCCCACGAGGACCGTGCCGGCCCCGTCGATCGTGGGCGCGCCCGCGGTTCCCTGACCCAACAGGCGGGTGTTGAAAAATAGCCAGGAGCGGCGGCGCCGCGGGTCGAGGCCGTAGACCCCGATGTCGCTCCCGATGTAGCCGAGGCCGCCGTCGCGCGCGACGGCGGCCCCGCCGTCGGTCACGTCGAGGGTGTGCCCCGTCGACCAACGCCAGTTCACGCGGCCCGCCGCGTCCGCCGCGATCACCCACGAGCGCGTCGCGCCGGCCACGGCGACGAGGCACGTCCACCCGCCCCCGCCCCCCGGCGTCGCCGCGATGGAGGGATAGGAGGGGCGTCCCGGCGCAAGGGGGACGCGCCAGCGCACGCGTCCCCGCCGATCGAGGGCGTAGAGCGCCGCGTCCCCGCCGGACGCGGACGCGGCCACCGCCACCAGGATCGTCCCGTCCGGGGCGACGGTGACGGGCGTGAGGCGACGTGTGGCGATGGGCGTCTCGCGCCAGCCGGGAGCGGGCTGGCCCCGTCCCCGGATCGCCGCCACCGCGAACGCCGGCTGCCCCGGCGTTGAGCCTCGCGCCGGCGCCACCCCATAGAAGGTCGCGCCGTCGGGACCCGGCGCCAGCCCGCCATCCGGCGTCAGCCCGCGCGCGGCGCGCCACAGCGGGGCCGATCCCGTCGTGACGCCGGGCGCGACGGCGGCGAGGGCGCCGTCCCGTCCGACGACGAGGAGCCGCCCGCCCGCCACGTCCAGGGCGTTGGGTGCGCCGTCGAGCGCCACGGCGCTGGCTGCCCCGCTGGAGGCCGACGGGGGAGCCACGGCGCAGACGGAGGCCGTGTCCAGGGACACCGGGACGCAGCGGCGGAGCCGGCCGGCAGGGTCCAGCGCGACCAGCGCGCCATCGGCGCGCGCGAGATAGACCGTCCCGTCGGCCCCGACGACCGGCTGCCGGAGGCCGGTCGCGCTCGCGTAGCGCCAGCGCAACGCGACAGGCGGCACCGGCGCCGGCAGCGGTGAGCGCCCGGACCGCCCCGCGTCGCCCCCGGCAAGTCCCCACGCCGGCGCCCCCCGTGGCGTCGCGGTCGACGATCGCGCCGGCGCCGCCGGGGATGACGACCGCGGCGCCAACTGCTGCGCCACCGCCACCGCGACGACGGCGAGCGCGACCAGCGCGGCTATGACGATCTGGATAATAGCGCGTGGCTTCCCCTGTGGCCGGCTAGTCATACCCGCGCTCCTGTCTTCACGGACTGCATTATTGGCCGGCCGTGAAGCGCACGCGCCATGTCCCGCCTGGCCACGTTGCTTCCATCACGTAACATGCGGCACGCGGGAGATAGATGGAGGAGAAGCCTTTGATGTTTGGTCGTCCCATCGATCCCTCCTACCGGCTAATAATATCTCGCCACCTATCATACAACGTTGCTCGTCTACAGGGTCGTCCGGCACGCGGCGTGCAACTGTCCCTCCTGACGAGAGGAGAAACACCGATGCGCCTTGGGTACGCCGGCGTCAACGTCACTCTCGGCCGCACAGTGCGGGGGCTGCGACTGGCCACGCTCCGCGCGCGGCCTGCCCTACCTGCAAACGCTGGTCGACGAGAACCTCGATCTGACGGCCGATATCCTGCGCTGGAACCGCGCGCACGACATCATGATGTTCCGCCTCACCTCCGACATCGTCCCCTTCGGCTCGCACCCGGAGGTCGACCTCGACCTGGTCGAGGTCGGGCATGGCCGCGACCTCGCGAACCTGGCCGCCGGGATGCGCCTCTCGATGCACCCCGGCCAGTTCACCGTCGTCTCGGCCGCGGGCGCGGTGTGGGAGAACAGCCATAAGGAACTGGAGTACCATGCAAGGGTGATGGACATCCTGGACATCGACGGCGACATCGTCCTGCACGGCGGCGGCGTCTACGGCGACCGCGCCGGCACGGCCGCGCGCATCGTCGCGCATATCCGCTCGCTCCCGCCCGAGATTCATCGGCGCCTGCGCCTGGAGAACGACGAGCGCGCGTGGTCGGTGCGCGAACTCCTGCCGATCTGCCAGGAAACGGGGGTCCCGCTCATCGTGGACAATCGGCACCACTCGCTCAACGGCGTCGAGCCGCTGGCCGCGCTCCCATGGAGCGAGGTGCGGGCCACCTGGGGCGCGCGCTTGCCCAAGCTGCACTACGCGGAGCAGGATCCCGCGAAGCGACCGGGCGCGCACACCGAGTACCTCAGCGCCGCGCGCTTCCGCGCGTTCCGCAACGACGTCGGGCGCGACGACGTCGACGTCATGCTGGAGAGCAAGGCCAAAGAACTGGCGCTGCTGCGTCTGCGCGAGGAGCTTGGGGGGCTCGACGATCCACGGGGATGCGAGGGGGTTGCGTGCGCGTCCTGCTAATGATCGGCAACGCCAACATGGGCGCGCGCGAGGTTTACGCGTCGGTCCTGCGCGAGCGCTACCCCGGCTGGGGCGTCTCCAACATGAGCGCGCTGCCCTCCAACCCCGCCCCCATCGTCAAGGGCTACAACGCGATCGTCTACGAGATGTTGCCCGCCGACGACCCGCGGCGCTACCGCGCCGCGCTGGGGCTGTGGGAGGAGATCAAGGGGCTCGACACGACAAAGGTTATCACGCGCATCGAGGGCCCGTTCCGCGAGGGGATCGTGGCCGAACTAGAAGGCCAGGGGGTCATCGTCGTCGGCGCGCCCTTCTCCCTCCAGGCGGTCGCGGAAGCCTTCGAGCGCGTCGCCCCGCCCCCGCCTCGATCCGGCAAGCGGGACCGAGACAAGGACAGGGATCGGGGCAAGGACAAGGATAACGCGACGACCGCCGACGACCGCCGGGGGGGCGGCCTGGGCCGCCGCCTGCGCGGCCTGTTCGGCCACGGTGGTCAGTCGTAGACATATCCGCGGGTACGCATTATCTCAAGAATAGCCAGATTATTCCTGCGAGGAGGCGTTGCGCATGGCCGAGCACCTGGGGATCGATTTCCGTGATTCGATGGGCGGCCGCCAGGCGTACGTCAAGGGATCTAGTCTTGCCGTGTGGGAAGTGGCGATGATAGCGCGCGACCAGGGGGGAGACGCCGAACGGGTTGCGGACTATCTCCAGTGGCCGCTCATGCGGGTCCAGGCCGCCCTCAGCTACGCGCGCGACTACCGTGAGGAGATCGACGCGGCGCTGGCCGACAATGACGCGGTCGATTTTGAGACGCTGCAGCGTTTGTTGCCCCACGCTCAACGCATCGTCGTCCCTACCGATAACTCGGCCGACGCGCCACGCTAGTGCTCCGCTTTCTCCTCGACGAGCAGTTGTCGCCTCGGATCGTCTTTGCCGTTCACGCGCAACAGTCGGAGACCGACATCGTGAGCGTCCACCACTGGCGTGAGGGGCTTTACCTGGGGGCCGACGATGCCCTCCTCTTGCTTGGCGACCGATGAACCGCCCACGATAGTGTCGTGTGATACCCTGTGGCCTGACGCGGGCATGCGGATGTGTGGGCATGCTGTCCGCTATGTTGCCGTACGATGCGAGTGTAAGGGGGCGTGATATGGCGAGCAAAGTCAGGTGGGGCATCCTGAGCACCGCGAACATCGGGGTCGACAAGGTCGTCCCCGCCATGCAACAGGGGGCGTACTGCGAGGTCGCGGCGATCGCCTCGCGCGACCTGCACAGGGCTCAGGCGGCGGCCGCGCGGTTAGGTATCCCGACGGCGTATGGCTCGTATGAGGAGTTGCTGGCCGACGACGCGATCGATGCCGTCTACAATCCGCTCCCCAACCAACTCCATGTGCCGTGGTCGATCGCGGCGCTCGACGCCGGCAAGCACGTTCTCTGTGAGAAACCCATTGCCCTGAGCGTGGCCGAGGCGCAAGAACTGGCCGCCGCCGCCGCGCGGCGCCCGCGCCTCAAGGTCATGGAGGCGTTTATGTACCGCTTCCATCCGCAGTGGCAGCGGGCGCGGCAGCTTGTCGCCGACGGCGAGATCGGCGACCTGCGCACGATCCAATCGTTCTTCTCGTACTATCTCGACGACCCGGACAACATCCGCAACAGGCCCGACAGTGGCGGCGGCGGCCTCATGGACATCGGCTGCTACAACATTTCGCTCTCGCGCTTCATCTTCGACGCCGAGCCGCGGCGCGTGCTGGGGCTCATGGAGTACGATCCGCGCTTCAACACGGACCGCCTGGCCTCGGGCATTCTCGATTTCGAGCGGGGCACGGCGACGTTTACGTGCTCCACGCAGCTCGCGCCGTACCAGCGCGTCAACATCTTCGGGACGGCGGGCCGGATCGAGATCGAGATCCCCTTCAACGCGCCCCCCGACCGGCCGTGCCGGATGTGGCTCCAGCGCGACGCGGAGGTCGAGGAGATCGTGTTGGACGTGTCCGACCAGTACACGCTGCAGGGCGATCTCTTCGCGCGGGCCATCCTCGACGATACGGCCGTGCCGACGCCGATCGAGGACGCCGTCGCCAATATGCGGGTGATCGAGGCTATCGTCCGCAGCGCGGCGGACGGCGCGTGGGTGTGATGACCCCGCCTCTTCACGTGGCTCTCCCGGCGGCCACACCGCGCGTGCCGTGACGATGGCACGCGCGCCTCCTGCCTACGGATAGAGGGGTAGGCGTCATTGCGACGCATAGTCGCGAAAAAGAGAAAAAATACGACGCAAGAAACGGCCCGGCTGACCGTCTATACAAGTGAACATGGAGCTAGGCGCGACTGCGGCGCGCCTAGCTCCAGTAAATTATACGTAATAGCTGATGAACGCGATGAGAGGGCTACAGGGTTGAACGCGGGGCAAGCGGGGCAACAGGTAGACCAGGGCACGATCCAACAATGGAGCATGACCGACACCTCCTATCCCCATGACGCCTGTATCCATCACCTATTTGCGGCACAAGCCGCGCGCACGCCGACGGCCGTGGCCATCATCCATGGCAACGAACGGATCGCCTACGAGACGTTGAACGAGGGGGCCAACAAGTTGGCGCACTACCTGCAACGGCTCGGCGTCGGTCCCGAGATGCTGGTGGGTCTTTATATGGAGCACTCGCCGGAGGCGATCGTCACGCTGCTAGCCATCCTTAAGGCGGGGGGCTCTTACGTGCCGCTCGACCCGGCCTATCCGGCGGAGCGCATCGTCTACATGATCGAAGACGCGGCGCCAGTGGTCCTGGTGGCGCAAGAGCGCCTCCTAGCCCGGTTACGGGTAGCCGACGGCGTGCGGGGCACGCGGGTCGTCGCCGTTGACGGACAGGAAGCCGCGGGCATTGCGGGCGAGAGCGCGACTACTCCGACATCGACTGTTGCGGCAGGCAACGCCGCCTACGTGATCTATACGTCGGGCTCAACCGGACAACCAAACGGTGTCGTGGCCTTGCATGGCGCCGCCATTAACCGCTTCCACTGGATGTGGCATACCTACCCTTTCCAAGACGGCGAGGTGTGCTGCCAGAAGACCGCGTTGAGCTTCGTCGACGCGGTGTGGGAAATTTTCGGTCCCTTGCTCCAAGGTGTGCCGCTCGTGATCGTCCCCGACGCCGTGCTTCGGGACGCCCATCACTTTGTCGAGACGCTCGCGGCCACCGGCGTGACGCGGCTGACGCTCGTGCCCTCCCTGCTGCGCCTGCTGCTGCAGACTTTCCCAGACCTGCGCCAGCGCGCCCCGCGTCTGACCTTTTGGGTCAGCAGCGGCGAGGCGCTCCCCGCCTCTCTCTGCCTGCGGTTCCACGAGCGTATGCCCGATTGCACGTTGCTCAACCTCTACGGCTCCTCCGAGGTAGCGGCGGACGCGACCTACTACGACACGCGCGACTGGGACGGACGGTTCGCCGTCCCGATCGGGCGCCCTATCGCCAACACACACGTTCACCTACTCGACGAGCACGGCCACCCCGTCGACGTGGGCGCCCTCGGCGAAATCTACATCGGTGGAGTTGGGCTGGCGCGGGGCTACCTGCGCCGTCCTGAGCTGACCGCCGCGCGTTTTGTGCGCGACCCATTCCACCCCACGACCGCCGCCCGTCTCTACAAAACCGGCGACCTCGGTCGCTACCGGCCCGAGGGCGTCGTCGAATTTTATGGACGCACCGACGATCAGGTCAAGGTCCGCGGCCACCGCGTCGAACTTGGCGAGATCGAGGCAGCCCTGGCGCGCCACCCCGGAGTACGGGAAAGCGTCGTCGTGGCGCGCGACGAGGGCAACGATGGGGGCGAGGGGACGGATGAGCAGCGCGTGGTGGCCTATGTCGTGCCCGACCGTGGGCAGGTTGTAACGGCTGTGGTGTTGCGCGACAGCCTGATGGAACGGTTGCCCGCGTACATGATCCCGTCGGCCTTCGTGCTGCTCGACGCGCTGCCCCTGACCCCGAACGGCAAGATCGACCGTCATGCGCTCCCCGCGCCGGACGCCGCGAGCTTCTTAACGGGGGGACCGTTGGTCGCGCCGACGGACCCGCTACAGGAGCGGCTGGTAGAGATCTGGCAAGATCTGCTGCGCGTACAGCCCATCGGCGTCACGGACAATTTCTTCCACCTCGGCGCGCACTCGCTGCTTGCCGTCCGGCTTATCGCCGTCGTCGAGCAGGCTTTCGGCCAGAGGCTCTCGCTCGCCACCCTTTTCGAGGAGCCTACGATCGCGTCCCTAGCCGCCGTCCTGCAAGCGGGGGGCAAGGGCGCCGACCGGACCGGTTTGGTAACGGTCCAGGCCGGCCGGCCCGGCAACGGACGCCAACCTCTCTACTTCGTACACGGCGATTTCTGGGCCGGCGGCTTCTACACTCTCAACCTGGCCCGGCACATCGGGGAGGATCAGCCGTTCTACGCGTTCGAACAGCATGGGCTGCATGACGAGGAGGTTCCGGCCACGATCGAAGAGATGGCCGCGCATCATGTGCGCACGCTGCGCGCACACCAGCCCGACGGCCCCTACCTGCTGGGCGGACACTGCGGCGCGGGGCTAATCGCGTTCGAGATGGCGCGACAACTGCGCGAGCACGGCGCGCGGGTCGACCTGGTCGTCCTCGTCCACACGGCCGTCGAGAGCGCCCACTATGCGGCGGCACGGCGTGTCGTGACATGCCTGGCTTCTTTGGTACGATTTGATGAGGCGCGGCAAACAAGGCTGGCCGAGTCACTGGGGGCGTATCCGCGCCGGTTGGACCGGATAGTGCGCCTGGACCATGCCGAGAGAGCGGACATCGTGCGTCGGACACTGTGCCGGCTGCTCAGCCATCTTGGCGCCACAAAACAAAGCGGCGCGGCGCCGACGGGAGCGACAGCGGGAACGACGGTTGAAGACGAACTCGATGACGGTTTGCGGGCGCGACGCCAACAGGTCAACGCCGCCTACATTCAGGCCAATCGCCGCTACATACCGCGCCCGTACTCTGGCCGCGTTGCGCTCTTGGTGGCGCGGGACGAGCGCGAGGACTACCGACGCGACCGCACAATGGGTTGGCGGGCCGCCATTGGCGATACGCTTGATGTGGAGTTCGTTCCCGGCGACCATGTCACCTGTGTGACTGACGACGCTCATGTCCGGAACGTGGCCTGCACGCTACGCGACCGGATGTAGCCGGACATGGTCTAGCGCCGTTCGGCGCGTTACGCGACGCGTCCCAGCCGTATGAGTCGATAGTAGCCAACGCCGCAGGCGAGTCCAGCGACCGCGCTTAGCGGCATGATCAGGCTGTCACCCCCCGCAATCGCCAGGTGGGCGTTGACCCGCGCGAGTAGCGTGGGCGCGCGCGCTCCCACGACGAACGCCCAAAAGAGAATGGCCAGGAGGGACGCGCGGCGTTGGTCTTGGAGTAGTTCATCTTAGCAATAGGAGGAGAGAGGTAGGGCCCCTTCCCCGTCGCCCCGGTTACGCGGCCCGGTGCCGCTGTTGGCGGTCGAGACGGCGGTTGACCAGGCCAGCCACGGCACGCGTGCGC
>JAABUO010004130.1_pt1 | contig 17109 bp, 24 predicted proteins | sample 5559291 | NCBI WGS metagenome assembly JAABUO01 (sample SAMN10711878, study PRJNA513372) | rock metagenome | isolation source: Antarctica rocks | place: Antarctica: Victoria Land, Finger Mt sud | reverse complement strand
AGGTACAACAAAGCATTTGGTTTGTGGTGAGCGATGAGAGGCATGATGCATCAGTCACAGTCAGTCAGGGCTGCAGCAGATCATGCTGCAAAAGGCCCTTATAAATGAAAAGGGTATGAGAGACCATTCTGACAGGTATGGTGGGAATATGCAGGCTCTTGGCAAACATCAGCGCTCTTTGGCAAAGCTGCTGGACAAGTACTGCCAGGTCACCACAGACAAGAGCTTCCAGAAAAGTGACTGGAGAGTCAGGTCCGCTTTGCAGACATGTTAATCTGTCCCCATATTGTGCAATGCCATGCTTGCTTGAAATCACACTGCAACCAAGACCTATAGCATGTCAGCACGGCTTGCGATAGCATTGTCCAAGCTCAATGATTTGATCGTGGAAGACTCCATACCCTCACCTGATGTAGATGCATTGTACAATGTGTGTATCTTTATACACTGCTTGCATGTAATTACAATACATGTGTGTATCATTATACGCTGCTTGCATGTCATCACGATACACGTGTGTATCACTGTTTGCTGTGTGCATGTCATTACATTACGTGTGTGTACCATCATGTTAGATGTGTGACACAGCTTGCCATGAACTGCCATGCGTCATAAGAGGGAATGAGTGTACAAATTTGACAGATGCATATCTTGTGCAGGCCCCTCAGTAAAGCGCAGCAAGCCTATGCTCAGCGTGATGCACACTACCTCTTGTACTTGGCGCACGTGCTGTATCAGGAGTTGGAGGCAGAAGACAAGCTGGGTTCCAATCAGAAGGACAAGTCCAGGGTCATGCAAGCCTGGGACAAGTGTCAGAGGGTCAGCCTGAACCTTTACCATAAGCCCCAGTCACAAGTGAGCCACCCATGCTTTTAAACCAGGCTGATTATGCATGAGGTTCCTGGTTTCTATAGATCTGCCCTGTGTATGGTCATGTTGTATCGGTGTCATGTAACCTGCTGAGAGCAAAGGTAGGTCCCCCCCTCCCTTTTTGGGCTGCAAGGACGAGGGAAGCTTGGGCCCAACTTGGGATCACCTCAAGCTTCTCTACGCTGACTTGCCCAACAGCGTCGTCTTTTCTTTTATCTGTTTTGGGTCTCCTCCTGTGCATTGCATCTTGCAAACTATCACGTCGCGATGAATACATTGCAGCAGTTGTCAATGGGGGTTAAAATGAACAGGCGTGAAGCTGCAGATACAGTTTAATTCAGAACATGCATGGCTGCTTTGCTATGCCCTTCGCCGTCCACAGCTCATCAGCATCAAAGCAACTAATGATCAGTCCTTTCTTGGAACGTGTCCAAATGGATCCCATGGGTCGTGAAGCAAGCATATAGGATCAGGTGTGTGAGCCAAGCTCCACAATTCTGCAATGAAGGGTTACTGAGACAGGGCTTCTTGACTCTCTGATTTGGTTGAGATTGAAACTGCATGCAGGTTATTGGTGAACAAAACTCGACCAAGAGCCGAGGGTGCTTGACTCACCATGATGACAATCAGAGTGGTCTTGCAAACTTTGATTGTCACTGAGAATCCACATTGTGGTGATTTATGTGGCAATCTTTGCAGGCAGCAGTATCAGCAGCAACAGCTACAGTCTTACGCAATCAAGTTGCCTCACCAGCTGTTCTGGCAGACATCGCCATGAACCTGCCTGGTCGGGACCGCCAGCAGGTTGTCACAGAGTGTGTGCATGCCCTGTGCCAATGGAGGGATGATGTGGCGCGAGACAAAGATGAAGGTTGGTACTGCAGCAGACATCTGCATGATGACAGTACAGTCAGCATAACCACACTGCTGTGATTCCTGTCATCTTGTGATTGTCATACATGCCTGTTGCTCAGCTCCCGTGGAAAGTACAAGCTTTCTGTTTGGCTATGTTTATGATGCTGCAATAGCCTGTATGGTCTCGGGGAATCCTACATTACCGGTTTTAGCAGCTGCTTGGTATCTGTTGTATTTGTCAGACAGGAGGCTCGCTGATTCAAGAACTGTATGCATGCCCTTTGTACCTGTACAGACTAAAGCCTCAAGCGCTAAAACTTGTTACAAGTTGCATGTAACACAGCGTATAGTACAAACTGTGCAGTATTTGAATACGTAGAATCTGTGTAGATTACAAAGTGTATGTGCACAGATGCACTTGCACCAGGGTGCATGTGTTTGCCTGAAGGGAGGATTTGTGGTGTAGGCTTACAAGCAGTTCTGCCAGATGTTGTCCTGATGCCTGTGGCTGCCGCCCGTCCCTCTACATCGTCAGCCCTGATCTCTTGTGCCCAAGGAAGTCTGGATGCACTGCATAGAGATGTTGCTCAACAGCAGAAGGGTGCAGCAGCAGCACCTGGTCATGTCCCAGTCTGGCTGCAGCGACATGCATCTGAGGTCAGCAACCTTCATCAATGCATCGTTGCCTTTATGTCATTAGACTTTGTTCCATGAACTGTTTCATAACTGATTGCAAAAATGCAATGCATGTATCAGAATTGCTTGCGTAGAATAGATTTCCAATTTTTTGTCAGGCGCTTGCCAACTGATCTTCATGATGAGACAACCCTGTTTTGCATGCTGCATGCACTGGCATCTTGGAAAGTTGGACACCTTCATGAGGGCATTGCAATCATACCCGAAGGCTGCAGACACACTCACAGGCTTGATGCTTCATGCAGGTGTGCAAGTTACTTGCTGATGCAGCAACAGGACTTGGCACAAGCCAGTATGATGCTCCTGACAAAGCAGCCTCAGGAAATGCCAACCAGGCCAGGCAGCTGCAGACGCCTGAGCAGCGGCAAGCAGCTCAGAAGGCTCGTCTGGTGAAGAAGTTCAGTGCCAAGTCGGCAGTGTATGAGAATTGCAAGATGCTGTCTCAAGAAGGGGAGCTGCTGTGCTTCTGTGACCTGCGTAAGCTCACATGGTATGAGGTGAGTTGCTCTCAACACTGACTGTTCAGTCGTGCAGGTCACTCCTGTTTGGTCCTGTTCAGTCAGGCTGTGCACTCTTCTTCTCACCGGCCATTTACATGTGTGCGTGCGTGCGTGCGTGTGCGTGCGTGCGTGTGCGTGCGTGCGTGCGTGCGTGCGTGCGTGCGTGCGTGCGTGCGTGTGTGTGTGTGTGTGTGTGTGTGTGTGTGTAGGTCTGTTGCTTTGCATGCCGGCACATGCAAGTGCATAATGATATTTTGACAATCTGTGGCAAGTCCGTCAACAGATGCAGCGTATGATGTGACAGCTGTTAGTCCAGATGTTTTGTTAACATCATAATCACAATCTGCCAGATGGCGGAGTGCTGATGGCATGCATCACAATTGCACTTCAGCCTGCATGCCCTAAGCACTGAGGGGTCAAGCAAGCACAGGCCAGGTGTTTTGTGCTTGCTTTGACCATGGTTGCACGGGTGCAGTCATAGCATGTGTTGCATTGCAAGCATGTGCACTAAGCAAAACAAATTGTTTGATGCTGCAGAACAGAGGGCTGGCAGATCGCATCAGTGATGATCCTCCCACCATCAGATTGAGCTTCATGCATAAGACAGGGGATCAGGAACGTGGTGTAGATGACTACTACCTACACAGTAAGGAGAACAAGTGCGTATCCTGCGGTGAGGCAGGTCACTACCTCAGATATCGCGTCGTTCCTGCCTGTTACCGGCGTAACTTCCCTGTACAGTGGAAGAGCCACCGCAGCCATGACATCGTCCTGCTCTGTGTGGACTGCCATCATGTGGCGCACAGAGCAGCAGAAACTGTCAAGCGGCAGCTTAGTCAGCAGTATGGAGTACCGCTTTTCCCGCCGAAAGTCAAACCAGAGGCTATCGGCGGGAAGGTCTCTGAAGCTCATCCCTACAATGTCAGACGGGCAGCAGTTGCTCTGAAGCAGCATGGCAAGACTCTGCCTGAGCATCGACGCAAGGAGCTTCAGCAAATGGTCAGAGGCTTTGTGAGGCAGAATGATGAGCCAGCAGATGATGATGTATGGTTGAGTCAGGTAGAGCTGGAGCAGGGGCTGCTGGTAGGCTTGGCGCCACGCCAAAAGAGGCGCATGCTGCGACAGCTGGCTGCTGAACAGGCGGGAAAGGCAAATGACAGCAGCCAGGATCCAGCGGACGATGACTCTGCTCAGCCAAACAGTCAGGAGGAGGGTAGCACCAAGGCTGGGCTGGATCAGACAGCTTCTGCACAGGATATCGGCAGCTTGCCTGGTTCTGATACAGCGCAGCACAGCAGCAGGTTGCAAGGGTCTGACGCAGTGCAGTGTGACAACCAAGCAGCTGCCATGTCTGATGAAGATGAGCTTGCCGACACCAGCACAGATGAGTCAAATCAACATCAACAACATGCAAACAGCAGACAGGGCTCTGATGAGCAAGATGCAGGCACCAGCATTCAGCAGCTGTCACGGCAGCGGCAAGGAGTCAGCAGCCAAGGTGTATCTGATGAGGATACAAATGGGCATGCGTGGCATGGAAGGCAGGTCGTCGCAGCTGCACTGGCTGAAGGTGGTTCTGACTCACTGCTGGTGCTGATACAGAGGTTTCGGCAGTCGTTCACAGACGCCCTGCATCCCAAATTTCTGCCATCGGCTTGGCACATCATGCACAGGTACAGTGTTTGCAGCCTTGTTTGCTTGTGTGCATGCTTGCTCATTGCCTGCCCAATGCATTGACATAGTGTCCAGTAGCTGCATTTTCAATTTCAAAAACAGACTGCACTTGCATGTGACAAGGACCCTTTGCTTTGTGATTTGCCTCATTTGGTGACACAAAATCGGGAAATGCATGCCTGCCACCAACAGCTTATTGACGAGAACGCCATGCTGTGGTGCAGTGCTGATCGAGACTTTGGGGAGCATTCCATATATGCTTCTTCCAGCACCATGTAATCAAGAGAGTCGTGACTGAATAATTTATGCAATCCCTGATGTCGTCATTCGCAACATTTGACATGCTTTTGTTCATCACGGACTAGACTGATATCATAACTTCTGAAGGTGCTGTATATGCTGCAGCCGCACTCCTATGGAGCTGTCACTCCAGATGTCATGACATGTCATGCACTCAGCAATTTCATATAGTCTACTGCCACGGCCCTGCCTCTGGTGTTCACCAGCAGTTTAAGCTCGTGAATCTCAGCATTGATGTCTTCCACAAAATGGCAGATGAAGTCAATCAGCTTTTGCTTATTGAACTGCTGGCAGTGGAAGTTCGTGATCAAGAATGACACATCATATCCCTCGATCGGCACTCTTCGTAGGACACCCACTGCTTCTGCCCTTTGCATCAGGAAGGCCATATACTTCTTCACCAGCAAAGCATCTAGCTGGTCTGTTTGCTTGATCTTGAAGCTAACTCTAACGGAGTTTACAGAAGTCTCAATGAAGCACTTCTCATTTTCGCTGCGGCATATCAGGATGGGCTTGAGTAGTAGCTCGCTGTTGTTGAACTCGACCTCCGGTTTATTTTGTCGCTCAACTTGCTGGCATGGAAAGTTCTGCAAGCAAAGAGCTGCGGATAAGGTGGTTTGGATGCACTTCAGATACGGACGATAGCTGTCAGCCATAGCTTCACATCTGCAACAGCCTACGAAGGTACAAAGACCCGAGCTTGGGCATCAATTAGGACAGAGTGCCTTCCCGCGCATATGTGTGCATCGTCTGTACTTGCATGTGCGTGCGTGCAGGCAGCATTCCTGGCCTCAGCCATGCCTGATCTCGTTTGCTCGGTTTTAGGCATGATCAGGATGTGCAGTACGATATTCAGACATTCCCACTAGATTGAAGAAATGTGTAGCTGCCAGACACAATGCCAGTCTGAGACTACATCAACGGGCATGGGCGTTCGCAGCAAAGCCAATGCTATGTCTGGATTGGCACCTCAAGGCCTGTGCATGTGTTGACAAAGTGCCATCCATCAATAACAAATAAACTTGGTCGAGGCCAGCTCAGCAGCGTAAGTTGAAAGTAACTCTCTGAAGCTGTGTGCGGAGTGAGATACAGGAAGATAGACCTCACAAGTACAGTGATTCAAACAAACTGCACAGACTACTGAGAGGTTTGAACAGGCACTGAGGCAGGAGAAGCAGCCTTTGTCGCATCCTTGGCTTTGGACTTGCGGCCGCCACGAGGAGGCGGCTTGGGCCCCTTGCCCTTTGCCTCCATTCGCTTCCTTTTGATTTCCTTCTGCCTCTCAGCTTCAAGGGCAAGACCTGCCATTCGCCTCTGGCTGTTCCCAATGGCATCATCCCAGTCAAATTTCATTGCCTTCTCATTTTTGACGGAAGCCCAGCCATCAAACTCACTGACTAACTGCTCATTCTTCCCGCTTGGAAGTGTGTGACTGCAAAGCGCTCGCAGCACAGCAGGGTCAGCCCTCTTCTTCTCTGGTGACCCCACAATCAAACTGTGCACCCTGAGACTGAGTTTGTCTTTGGCGCCAGAAAGTTTGCGCATAATGTCCTGCCCAGGCTGTCGCAACTCGCCATCTGAAACCAGCAAAATGTCCGAATTTGCCCATTTGGCATCTGTCAGGCGGCTCAGGCATCGGCGAATTGGCTCATTGAAGTCTGAACCACCGTTGAACACCTTCTCAAGGAAGGTGAGCAGGTTGTTGACGCTCTTCATATCAGTACCAAGCTCAAGTTCTTGCACCTGCACTTGTCAAGTCGTATCATCAGATGGCTGCAGTATGACTTTGCCACTTCCTGCTAAGTGATGTTGCCACTACAGAGCACCTTCTCATGCTCTTCCATGCTCTTTCTTGCCTCATGCATGGCAAGTCAGCTTCATAACACACAGAGACTCTGGTGCCGCAGGGGTGAAGAAGCAAAAGATTCTGTATAAACAGTGCCATTGTGAAACAGTGCCAATGACACCATGTCGCTGCGGCTAGGTGTCTTTCAGCACGCAACAACACGCAAGAAAAATGCATTCAGGATCGTTTTGCGCGTCAGCTCCAGTGAAGGCAACACTTGATTATTGTTTGTCACACCGCACACAGACACAGACGCAGACACAGACATCGGACAATCACTGCTGACCTCTTGAGGGCCGGCGAAGGCAAAGACGAAGCAGCCCCTCTCCTGTGCCTTAGCAGCCCTCATGCACTCCAAAGCCAGGGCCTTTGCCACTGTCTCCCTGGGCCCCCTCATTGACCCTGCGTCCACAAAGCAAACCCCCATTTGCACACAAGTTGGCAACTGCTCCGTAAACCACGCCTAACTGACTGCTGCGTTTAGCACATCATACTGCATCTCACTGACTGAGCTGAGGCCGTTTAAACCTCGGTGTATGCTGTGCATGCCCTGCTCTGCTGACATGCAGCCTGACTTGCTTATGTTTAGGATGAAACGAAAGAGCATTTACACCTGGGACACAAAGTCAGCTTAAAATAACATTTACATATGATCATCTTGTCCGCCTAGCCACTGACAGCATCGGCAATCACTGACATGATGGACATCACGCCTTGTAGGACAGACAAATGGACAACTTGGCATGCCAAACAGCACATTTACATGTCTCTGGTACTCTGGAGGGTGCAGTCTATACATTACTGCTGTTGCTGCTGCTGCTGCTGTTGCTGCTGCTGCTGCTGTTGCTGCTGCTGCTGCTGCTGTAAGTCTCACCTGATGTGTCAACACAGAGCAGGATGGGGCCCCTGTCAGCAGTGGGCCGGATTTCCCGCCTCTCCACCACTATTTGGGTGGGAAATTCCCCCCAGCCATCACGCTCATATGTCTGCAGAGCTTTCTCTGCTAGCTTCCCATAGAACAGCAGCTTGGACTGGCGCACACTTCTTCCTCTGGCCAGAGTTGCTGCCTGCACATGCCACAAATGTACATGAAGTCAGTGTACAACATGGCCATAGCTGCTGTAACAGGTGACAACTTGCTGGGAGAACACTGTTGTAATGCAACCACCATTGTTGCCCAATTATGTTCTTGCATGTTTGACAGGATCATGACATGTCTAGGAGGAGTCATCGAACGCATCAGGCACTATACTCAGCAGTGTCGGTATGGGACAGAAGTAAGCAAAGGCTGCTGAGCTCATGAATGGCAGAACAGAGGAGCAGACGCTGTGTTACCACAGCTGTTTGCAGCAGTCACACATTGCCTGCTGCAGCCTTTGACGAGCAGTAAACAGAAAGAAGATCAGGGCAGAACTCTGCGGCTATGACACAGAGAAAGAACCCTTTCTTGTCCAATCAAGCAAACCAAATGAATTGGCCTAAGAATCCCAGGCGATCACTCAGCCAAATACTAGCTGAACCCCAAGACGCTGCCAAACAAGCCCCAAAAGAATTGACAAACCCCAAAAGAGCTCAGAAGTATGTTGCACAATGATCGTTCCTCATGGCAGGTAAGTCTGCCAACCATCTACCTGAAGTGGAACCAGAGACAAAATAAGACACAGAAGACATCAACAACTTTAGTAGACCCCCTTGTTTTTTGCTGCTTAAGAAAGTCCTGAGCAACCCTAGCCATTTCTGATGTCAAGGCCCTGACAATGGGTACCTCAGATGGAAGGAGCCTAGAGATGTCATCTGATCTGGTCAACCCCCTGGTTTCCTGCTGCTCCAATATAGTCCTTAGCAACCCTGGCCGGCCCTTCATGTCCAGGTACTGCACTGGGGCCCTCCTGAGGGGTCCCCAGCCCCCACCCCTCCCCAGGGAGCGCACCAAGTCCCTCAGCTCTCTCAGGTCTTCCAGCTGAGCTCGCATCTTGTCCATCTCCTTCCATCCCTTGCGCTGCCATAACGCCCCCTGTACGAGTGTTCCTGTCAGTGCTGATGTTGTTGACCAAAATTCTAACTACCTCAGGCACATGGGTACGACGTAGTGGGTTGACTGCACATACATCCTGCTCGTCCTCTGTTGGCACTTGTGATAGCAGGTATAACCGACAGCAACAGCAACAGCAACAGCAACAGCAGCAGCAGCAGCAGCAGCAGCAGCAGCAGCAGCAGCAGCAGCAGCAGCAGCAGCAGCAGCGAGTAGCAAGCAGCAACAGATTCTCAGTGGAAGGCTTGCTTGCTCAACCTCATGCTGTTGCTCCATGCAACTGTCTGCACATGACTAGCAGACCACCTGCTTGTTGTGACAATACAGATATGATGTGCATCATGTGCAAACTGTATGCTTCGCATCACCAAACAAAACATCCAGTACAGTCACAGTGTAACTGGTACATTGGCCAATTTGCGGGTTCAAGAAAGCGGGTGCACACTGCTCACCCCCAGATCGAAGCCACCCCCCTGTGCCCCTCCCAAAAGGGCTTCCAACCCCTCAAAAGCCTTTCCAGCCCTGCTCAGAGTTGAGATTGGCCCATGCCACTGCTGCATCACCTTCCCCACCAGAGCCTCAGCGATGCTGCGCTCGCGAGTCCAGCTTGCACGCTCAGCTGCTGAGTCCTCCTGTTCTTCTTGATCCTCATCATCAGGAAGGGCTACTGCTGCCACTGAGGGCAATACTTGGTTGCTCCTCACTACAGGAAAGACACAGCAAGATTGAAGGCATGGCATGCAAAATTTGCTGACGGTTGCGCCCTGAAAGCTATGAAATCTGCAATAGGGAAAGATTGAGCAGCATGGTACAAAAGCCAGGCACCTCAGATGCTTCCGAGTGGGGACCAGTTTGTATGCAAAACATTTACAAACTGTTGAATGATTCACTCCTTCATTCAACAAACACATGAATTGAGCTCAGCCTGGACCATGCAGGAGTGCACAATATGAGAGGGCGCAAAACCAATGAGAGCATATAGCAGTGAAGAAGAGACAACGCAGACCTGCTCTGCGTCGAGCTTCTTGCTCTTGCAGCTCCTTGATAGTCATGTACTTGTTGCCATCTCTGTCTGTTGCGCGTTCTTCCACTGCTTCAACCTCCCTGCATGCCGTAGATCAATCATTCATTGGCTGTTATTAACTCATGGGGCCATGTGGCTCATCTTACATGTGCAGTGTGGCACATGTTCTGCAGCTCAGCAGTGTCTGATGTGATTTGATTTAAGCAGTGCCTAGGGTTTGCGTCAGTCACTGATGGCTATGTGACAAGATGAGCTGCTGAGGGTGGTGAAACCTGCTGCTCTGGAGCTTGTATGTGGCAAGTAACAGCCCTTACATATTGCATGCAACAGCTGAAGAGATGAGACAAGTACAGGCAAAAAGCATGCAACAGCTGCAGAGCTAAGACCAATACGGGCAGGAAGCATGCAAAGAGCCAGGAGATGGGTGGGGAGGGCAGATGCCTTTGAGGCAGGGGGCTCACCCGAGGAGGGCCTTGTAGTACTTAACTGTGACCTCCAGCAGGCTGCGTAACAAGGCTGTCATGACGGCTGGATACTTCTTGGCAAAGCGTGCTACATCCAGCTGGGACAAAGAGCCTGCATACAAGCAGACAATATTAGTGACAATGACAATGATCACGATAATAATGATAATAAAAGTACCAATACTACACTAACAGTAACAGCAGTGGTGAAAATAATACCAACAACAATGCCGATAGTAGTGACCAGCAGTAACAATAATTTTCTGACATGACTGCCTGTGTTCCTCAAGTGTTGAAGGGGCGTAGCTTGAAGACAGCCACATGAGACACACCAGGCTATGACCAACACGGCCACTTGTGCATATGTGCACGGGAAGCAAATCAGCTGCATGAAATATGTGGAACACATGATGCACTGTTGAAATGACAACAATGTAGATTGTGCTGCCCAGGGGTGGCAGAGGGAAACTTGACTGCACAAAAGGCAGTACTCCCACAGGAGACAAAATCAGGCTAGCCTGTTCTGATGATGACACAAGCGTAGTAAGGAGGCAAGGCAGCTTACGTATAAGGACCATACGCAGGTCAGCATCGGGCCATTGCATTGACTCCAAGCTGCGGCCATGCACTATGCTGTCTGGCTCTATTGACAACTGCCTGAGAGTGTTGTCATCTGGTAGAAGGCCTCGATTCAGGGCTTCCTGGACATGCGAATTCCCATGGTCAGCATTTGGGGTGCTGACCAGATTTGGTGCTTTGTACAACTTGGTTACTGCATTGTGATGACCAATATGTGCAATGCTGCAGCAATCACATCGCCCGCACGCTGGGTTAGCATTGACAAAGCACAATGCATGCATGCAATTTGATAGGCAGCAACAGCGATGTACCTCCCATAATAGCACTCCTCTAGCACTGTCCCTCAAAGCCACGTTGGAGTCACCTCCTTGCACTGTTGACCTGCGCATGAGGATATGTTCAAGGCATGTTTGATGCGCTGCAACTGTCTGTCTTTGTTGGCGTGCTGCCTACCTTATATGGGCTAGACGCAGAAGCCACGGCATCAGTGTTGGTGGGACGTCTCCGACTTCTCCCAAGCCATGCAGTAACGCTGCATGACCCTGTGCAGTTCGTGCTACGGGCGTCGCAGGTGCTTCAGCTGTGAGTGTGGCTTGACATCGCACGTGTTGTCTTGTGGGTGCAATGCCTTGTGTGGAGCTAAAAGCTGCAGTCTCTGTGCTTAAACATGGTGCCCAACGCGATGGGCGAGCTGTCGATGGCTGCTGCAACCGCTGCAAATGGTGTGCACAGCATGCAGGCTGCGAGTGCAACGCATGCCCCGACATCGAGTTCGTTCACAGGCCGACAACGTTCCTGCCGGTCGTTCAAAGGCAATTTATGGCCGGACTGTAAAGCTTCGGCACAGCGAAGCAACCCAACATGCGAGCTCGACGGGCAGCATGATCACGGGACTGTCAGCTTCTTCAGGATAATTGGATAGATTTGACGGATATTGCAGTCGAGCACGACCGTTTCGAAGTTTCAGAGCACAAGGTTTGCGGCGCTATACGTCGCCAAATCAACGTTCACATGGCGCACAGTATGGCAGGCTTTCTCGGCGTCACCAGGCAGGTGCCCACTTGTGTCCTCGGCTCTGGGCAGCCTGCATACAGGGCGGCACCTCAAGCACATCCTCCTGTTCGCAGTTGCCAGCACTCTCAAACTCGTACTCATCGCCGTCAACAAGCATTGAATGCCTGGATCTTGCACGCCGTAAGGTCAGATCAGCAGAACACACAAGTCGACAACAGTGTGCTACAGCTGATCTCTGACCTCACCAACAAGGTAGACACAGAACATGCAGCTATTCTGGCAGAGAATGCGCGAGGGCTCGAAGGCATGGTAGATACATCATCCGAGGGACTAAAGCAGAAAGTCCAGCAATCCATCCAGAAGCTACAAAAGGGCTTGCTAGAGCGCGAAACAGAGGTGCGCAAGCATGTTTCCTGTTGTCAGAACTTGTTGGTATGGCTTCCACTTTGCAAACAATCTGTTGCAGCAATCAAACCGCGCTTCTTGCGATTGCATGTGTCATGATCCTGCTGATGTCTGGTATTGTATTGGTCACCATCCAGTGTAATCATGTGCATTTGCATGTATAGCAACGCTCAGCTAGCTCACAAGAGCAGCGTGCTGCAGGTCAGACTGCTATTGCTTGCTGGCCTTGCCAGTGAACATCTCCTTCTGCTGGGCCCTCCTGGAACAGCCAAATCTGAGCTCAGTCGCAGACTCAGCAAGCTGACAAGCGGCAAGTACTATGAGAGGCTGTTGACTCGGTTCTCAGTGCCTGAAGAGCTCTTTGGGCCCTTGTCCATGAGAGGTAACACTCCACTGTCAGCACTCACATGGCACAACAGCAGTCAGTGACATTCAGACCTTCAAGTCTGGCATCACAGCAGGCAGCACGTCACTACGCATGCAAGCAAAAGCAGGTCGATTCATGATGTTGGGCTGCAATGTGGTGACAGCCTTCTATGCAAGCATATTGAATTGACGCATGCATCGCACATCCTGCTGAGCCATCTGGACATACCATACCGAGCAGCTATCATGACCACAGCAGCAGCAAAAGCTGGACCACAGTTTCCTGCTCAATGAAAGACTACAAAGCCCATAGGCAATTATTACCCTGGTCATGCCTCACACACTTTAGCAGGCCTGCAGCTCAGCAAAACCAGGAGCTGTGTCCAATCAAGTTTCATTTCAGCCAGTCTGTGTGGATGCTGTGTTCCGTTGCATTGCTTGGAGGTCCATGCATTGCCAAAGAGCTGCCAATATGCATGCACAAGCAACTGGGTCAGAGCACGGCACTAGGATGTACATCTGCCCAAAGTACATAGTGGCATTTGACGTCCCCTTGGTCTTTGGCTGTGAGTACAAGAAGAAGTTGAAATTCTAAAAGTTCCAAATTCCCCATACCATTTTCACCACAAATTCACTGCAAATTCCACGCGCAGGTCTGGAGAATGATGAGTACACCAGGAAGACAGATGGGTACCTGCCAACAGCCGAGGTGGCCTTCATTGATGAGATCTTCAAGGCCAACAGCGCCATCCTGAATGCTCTGCTGACGCTGCTCAATGAGAGGCTGTTTGACAACGGCAACCAACGGCTGGAGGTTCCACTGCTGTGCCTGGTCAGTCTTACTGCCTTGTTGCACAGCCCTATTTTATGTTGGATGGTTTTGCTTGTTCCCTTTTGATGGCATGACAAGGCATCCTTGGGCTCAGTCTGACGCCCCACTCCCCATGGCTTTCACATCAAGTGCTGAATGCATTTCATGGTGTTGGTTGTTGCCTCCTGAGGGCATGACAATGCATGTTGACAACAACATGGGGCTCAGTGTGATGCTCCGCTCCTGCTGAGACCATCGGCTCTCATCTCTGTGTTGTATGTGACTCTGCTTCTATATGTAGCTCTGCTGCCTGTTGTCACAGCAGAACAGTCCCATTTCAGACCGCGCATGCTTCCATCATTTGTAGCAATAATCAGTTTTTCCCGAACCCTGCATGTCTGGGCTAAACGGTTCAATTGTTGCAAAATTTGGCTGTATTATACAGCAGCAAGGGTGGTTTGTACATTAACTTGGTGTAAAGTAGTTCACCAAGTGAAAATTGAAGCTATCAAACATACAAAAGCTCTGCATGTTGGTTGGCACAAGATGCTGATTCTCTTACAACCCATGTTTGATCACAGGTGGGTGCATCCAATGAGCTGCCAGAGTCAGAAGAGCTGGATGCCCTGTATGATCGTTTCCTGATCAGGCGCTCAGTGGCTCAAGTCTCAAGCTCACAGCTCGGCAACCTGGCTCGCTTGGCAGCCGGCACTCGTCTGGTGGCTGAGTCACCATCCAATGGGGCTAGCAGCAATGGGGCTGCTACCCCCCCTGCTGACCCCGAGGCAGGCCCAGGGCTAGACCTGGAGGACTTCAGGTCAGTGCAGTTTGATCAATGCCTTTCATGCAATATGTGTATGTGTTTGTGTTTGTGTCTATGTCTGTGTCTGTGCATGTAGCCGTGCATGCAGTGGCAACAAGCAACATTGGGGCTGCTACTGATGCAAAGGCAGGCCTAAGATTGACTGTTAGGAGGATTACATGAAATGGTCTTAGCTTCGACTGCCTTGACCTTGCATGAGAGGCAACTGAAGCTGATTAGCATGTGATGGGATTGTCAGTGGACCAGGGTTATACCAGCGCAATGACCAAACAAAAGCCACGACGCTGAGCTATCAACCAGTCTTGCATATTGGCTGCAAGCATGCCTGGCAAATGGCAACAGATGATCAATCAACTGACCTGCTATGAAATACCAATACGACGTTTCATGTGAGTTCCAACAACTGCTGCTGCTTCAATCCCTGCTATCATCTATTACTTTTGCCACAATTTTCTACATCGCTACATTTCCTTTTTGTTGTATCACTGCAGGTCCACTGCAGGCAAGGCTGTGGGTGCAGTCGATGTACCTGAGTCTGTCATTGATGTGCTCACCAGTTTGAGGGACTATCTACAAGACAAGTGTGAGCCACCCATATATGTGTCAGACAGACGCTTCATGAAGGCCCTCAACTTGTTGCAAGTGGCAGCTTATGCAGATGGCAGAGATGAGGTCAGGGTTGCATTGTGCATGCATTTGTTGCATGCTGGCGGCTGCAACATTGTGATGCATGCTGGCTGCAGCAACACTGCAGGCGCTTGTTTACATATTGCAATGCTGCATTTGTGCAGAGTTCTGCAGACACCATTGCCTGCATGCGCTGCACGTTGCTGGTTGTGTCATGACAGGTATTAAAGAAGGAGGCCTGTCTGGTCTGCCGCAGCATGTCTGAAGAGACGATTGTGCCTGCAGCTGCTGTGACTTGTTGCACGTACCTTGAGTGCTGCTGTTCCTGCACAATGTGTGCAATTTGGATTGCTGCGCTTGATGCCTGGGCAGATTGTCCATGCTGCAGGTCAATTTAGAAACAGGGTTTAGGGTCCGTCTGTTTCAGGGAGCTTCTCAGAGCTGTACGTACCTGTCCCTAGGGGGAAACACGTGTTGAATGATTGCAGGAAGGAGCTGACTTGCATTGCTGACTGCATCTGAGGCCTGTTGGCCTGCCTTTTAACTATTTTTATCATTTTTATCTTTATCGTTAGTACTATCATTACTAGTGTTCATGTTAGTGAATTTCTGCACATGTTCTGCACTCTGAAGGCTTAGGCTATGAGCAGTTGCCAACACTTCTTTGAAGCTGGGATCATCAATGGATGGTGTGTGCGTGTGTGTGTGCAGGTCAATGAGTACGACTGCCTGCTGCTGGAGTTTGTCTTTGGCAACAGGCCAGATGATGCCCAGAAGGTCCGTGCGTACGTGCTGGAAACGATTGCCTCTGACCCAGGGCTGCAGCAGACAGAGCTGGTGTTCCTGGGTCTCTTCGGCCGGTCCTGCCGGATTCTGGAGAACAAAGACCGGCAGGTGAGATTATTGCAAGCAAAATCCGATTCATCTGCAAAGGCTGATTGATACAAAGCCAACAAGTAGCCATCCTGCAGCGGGCAACAATGATTTGGCCAACGAAAAGCCACCACAGCGTGCTGGTGTGGCAGAAACAGCATTGCCCTCAATGTTCGACAGTCTCTTACCCTAGACAATTTCGTTGTTTGTTTTGCAAGAATTTTTTTTGTAGGTCACCAAGAGGGCAAATCATTGACCAGGTTTGTGGCGGCAAATGCCGTTTCTGCACATGCTGCTTTGACGGTGCTGCAATGCCTCACTGGTGAAGAGCTGGGCATTACCATGTGGTTAAAGTCATTCAGCAAGTGACTTGATACGACAAGCAATGCATTCATCCCATAAGAGTCACAAAATTGTTGTCTAAACCAGTGTTGGAATATCACTAATCATTGCACTGGCCAGCGCATTTGAGTTGCTGAGACTGTTCAGCAATGCTTTTGGTCTTGTCTTTCACTACATGCTGGCACCTCGTGCAACACTGAACATCACATTTTCTGACACGTGGTTTCCATCTTTGTGTCATGGAGAGACACCACCAAAACCAAGAGATTTCCCTCCCCCCCCTTCAAACCCAGTTGGCAGCAGCATCAGCAAACTAGACAAACCCTAGAGACCTACCCCTAAGGCCATGTGTTGATGCCTTGACTCCCAAAGGCGTCTCAATCCAGCAGAGGCTGGTCACAAGCCGGTTTGATGACGAGGACAATGTAGATATTGTCACCCAGACAGCACTGCTGCTGCTAATGCTATCTGAGTCACTGTATCTTCGTTGTCCACATTATCAGCCTCTTTGTCAGCAGTGTCTGCTGGGGTGGAGACACCTTTGGGAGGCAAGACATCAACAGCTGGCTTAAGAATAAGACTTTTACCAGTTGGAGTACTATCAGTGGAACAGGAAGTCTACAATGTGCGTGTACATCAGTAGATGTGATCTATTGGTGGATAAGTCAAAGTCTGCAAACTTGGATTCCAACAACATCTGGCTGAAGAGTGTCACCCCAGGTCACACTGAATTTGGAGTAATATGGAGCAATGCTAGTCATCTTTTTGATTGCTACATTGAGCACTCCAGATGACACTGAACATAACTACCAGAAGCTACTCAGCAACAAGGTTGATCTTGTCTTTTGCTCCAAGTTGGTAGTACGTGCAACAGTGAACACAGTCATCACACCCTCCTCAGCAATGCTGCTAGTATTGCTCACTGCTTACCCGGCAGCACCACATGTATCACAGAACACAGTCAACCAAACCTGCTCAGCAATGCTGCTCATTCAGCTCATGCCAGCG
>JAABUO010004129.1_pt1 | contig 17110 bp, 19 predicted proteins | sample 5559291 | NCBI WGS metagenome assembly JAABUO01 (sample SAMN10711878, study PRJNA513372) | rock metagenome | isolation source: Antarctica rocks | place: Antarctica: Victoria Land, Finger Mt sud | reverse complement strand
GCATACACAGGATTCAATGATAGTTGATGCGTGCAAGCTGCTTGTTGCCGCTCTGCTTCTTACAAAGCAGCACGTATGCAGGTGCTCCAGGCATGTGCTCAAAAGTGTCTGCGGTCGTGGCCTCAAGCCCTCCATGCCAGTGACCACGGAGCCTGTCTGAGGTTGAGCTCCAAGTTTGTACATACATCTGACTCTGACAACTCTCTCAGGTGCTGCGGGTTGTCACTGACAAATTTTGGAAAGCGTCCTTCTGCATAGCACCTGGCAACTTGCTCCAAGCATGCTCAGTAGGTCTGGGATGATGATGCGCCCTGGCATTTGCTGCTGCCTCTTGAAGTGAGTTGTTGTTTCTGTGAACCCTGGCGCTGCTTCGCTGATGTGGTTGGCTACTATGGCATACAGCATACACTCTGTATGCCCAAAGCCCCTGGCAATCAGCTGCTGCAGGCTACATTCTTCAGCTTCATCAGCTGCTTGCCCTCCAAGCGTATGCTGTGCCAGCTGTTGCCTGCTTTGGTAACAGGTGCAATGGCCTCTGTGCTATAAGACCTTAGGGCCAGCTTTTCTAAAACAGGGCAACACATCTCCAAAAACCCCCTTTCTGAAAGGTCTGGCAATGCAAGAGCTGGTCAATGCTTCTAATCTGGACCCCGACATCCACTTAGCCCGGGGTCTGTCAAAATGAAGCATCATGCACACAGCAGCAGCATGCACACAGCAGCAGCATGCACACAGCAGCAGCATGCACACAGCAGCAGCATGCACACCATAAAGCCGTCAGGTGCACTGTAAGAAAAGCTTTAAACATCTACTGAACAGTGCTCTGGTAGAGCGTCAGCTGCTGCAGGCACGCATCTACTCGAGCTTGAGCAGCCTACAACGCTTATACCATTGCTGAGGCTTGCACACATATTGATTAGGCTTGCAAATTTTATTGCAAACAGCAGCAGAATTACAAAAATGAGATTTTCAATCATGTCTAGACCTACCAAAGCTAGAGCTGCCCTGCTGTCAGCTGCAACAAGGTGGACACATGCATTGGGTCTAATGCCTGGCATGAATGGTCTGCTGACAAGAGACACACAAGTGCAACATTTTCACCTGAACATGCCAAAGACTGCGTGCAAAATTGACAACCACAAGCTGATGCGCTACAAAATTACGAGCCTCTAGCAGGCAAGTTGGCTTCGCCCTGGGGTGCAGGTACCACACAGGGTTGCACATCCCAGATATCCTTTGCATACTCTGCTATTGTCCTGTCAGATGAGAACTTGCCGCTGCCAGCTGTGGACATAATGGACATGCGTGTCCATTTGGCTTTGTCCTTGTACGTCTCGTCCACTTTGGCCTGCATTGCACAAGCCCAATATTAAGCAATAAAATCTATCCATGAACCGGTTATCTTCTGGCTGATTTCTTGAATGTCAGAAGCAGCAAAGTAGAGCTCTTGCTGAAAGAACTGAATCTGCCGGCTTGGAACAGATTCTTGACCAGAACTCCTACTCCAAAGCGCCATGTGCCCTACTTCAAGCTGTTACAGGCTCTGAATATGCAAGATTCTGCCTGAGACTCTCCACTAAACTGTTTCTGCTGCCAAATTGCCGTAACTTCGGCTCATTTGGGCCCAATTTGCCCATATGCTACTAAAGGTACCTTGCACAACCTCAGCAATACATTATCAGTCACTGCAGTGAATGCTTTGTCTCAACAATGATTGCTGAAATGTAATGTGCACAGCCCTACATACACCTGATCTTGTGCATCTGTTATGCTGTACATGTCAACAAGCTCTAGGCTTTTGTGCTGCTTCAGGAGAGCATCCACAGTGGTTGTTGGTGAGAGCAGTCATATACTGGCAAGGACATACTGCAGCGCGGCATGTACTGCTTACCTGTGCTTTGATATATGATTGGAAGTCATTGGCCAGCAGGTAGTAGTCAGATCCATGTGTGATGCTGTCCAAAACATCAGAAAAGAAGTCCTCGTAGCCAAACACTCCCCGCCTGATCACGTCCACTGTTGCTTGAAACTCAGGATCCAACTGCAGTCAGTCAGAAAGAATGTAGTATTGGTGCATTCACTGGGTTCAATGGTGTCGAGCTTGTACTGTGATGACCAGACAGTCAGGGTGTAGCTTGGAAAGCACAATTTGCTGTGGGGTCTGGCCAATTGCGACATTATGCCTCATTTGTTTTGAGCAAAGGCAATACACAGCGCTTACTGAAAACAAGCCAAGGAATGTTTCCCTGCTGTAGCAGGATAGACTATTCCAGCAGCATTGAAATACAAAGGGCAAGCTCACAAAGCACCAAAGGTTTGGCAGCATCACAGGGTAATTTGCCAGCATGCTGCATTGTCCAATGACGTTCTGGCCCAGCAACGTGGGTACATAGACAACCCAGACCCACACTGAATGACAATGCAGCAAGCGCCCGTAATCAACAGCTGTGGTCAACAAAGGCCAAGCTGGTGATTGGTCCTGACAAGATGCTTGCCTGCAGAGTGTGGCGCTGGGTCCTGAGCTGAGGCACCTCATCTGCGCTGTGCCCAAAGATGAACATGTTGTCCTGCCCAATCTCCTCAGCAATTTCCACGTTGGCACCGTCCATGGTGCCAATGATAAGGCTGCCATTCATCATGAACTTCATGTTGCCTGTCCCTGAAGCCTCTGTGCCGGCTGTGGATATCTGCTGAGACAGCTCTGTGCCTGCAAGACACATGACAGGGTGTTGGTGAAATCACAAATCATTGAGGTGTGTGGTGTGTTGCTCCTTTGCACTGGTGACTGACAGGCTTTGAAAGTGTTCAGCACACAATGCAGTGTTGCATGTGTACAGCTTCACAATCAAGAATGATGCCACATTAGTGTGCATCAACTCAGTGACATTTAACTTCAGGTTCTGAGGCACATGCAAGCTCACTACACAGCCTTGGCAACAGCTCTGAGTGCTCGTTATGCAGACAGCACGCACTGGGTGTGTATACACCAGCACCAAGGAAGCTAGAACAAAGCAGGCAAGGAGATACTGACCTGGAATGAGGATCTCTGCCAGAGAGACATTGTAGTCAGGTACAAACACCACCTTGAGCAGGTCGCCCACATCAGGATCGCTGTTGACCTTGCTGCTGACCGCGTTTACCATCTTGATGATCTTCTTGGCTCTCTCATACCCAGGAGCTGCCTTACCACCAATCACGCATGCCCTAGGCACCATCTGCATTGCAATACAGTCTATCACCTGCTGCCCACAATTGACTATTGAAGCAACGTGCAAACAGACGCAAAACATCTGGTAGTTGCAATGAGAGCAACTGGGTATAGGAAAATTAGCTTTGAAAGCTGCAAGTAGAGCTGTCTAGTCTTGCAACGAGGGGAGTCAATCATAGCTGTCATGGAACGGAAGCACAATTTGCTGCTTGACTATTGACTGGACTTTGACACATAAGCTCAATGGTGACTACACAGCAGCTGTTGTGCAAGCGTGCAAGTAAGGCCTCCAGGTAGCTGGCGTCCCTGTGCTCTTGACTGCACAATCCAGTGCAGCAAGAATGTGGTCACAATGACAAGTAGCAAAGTCTGTCAGTCAAATAGAGACTTTCATGGTCGCCATGACCAAAGGTCGCAGGGACAAGCTAAGACCAATTGACACAAGTGCATTAGTTCCATACATAAATAAACAAAATTGTCTGAAAATTTTCACAACAAATAAAAGCGCGAGAGCTTTTGTGCAGAAAGATGGCAGCACTGTGTGGCAATGAAAGAGATAATGAACGAACATGGAGGAAGCATACCTTCTTGCGCTCCTCAGGGCTCAAGCTCTTGATGTGCTGGTAGCGGTGCACAATGCTGAGCAGGTTGAGCAGCTGGCGCTTGTACTCATGGATGCGCTTCACCTGGACGTCCATCAGGGCCTTGGGGTTCAGGCTGATGCCTGTCAAGTCTTGAATCTTCTTCACAGCCTTCTCCTTGGCCTGCAGCTTCATGGTCTGCCACTTGCCCTGGAACTCCTTGTCATCTGCCTTCTTCTTCAGACCCTGTCAGCACATCCAGGGTGGAGCAATTGTAGCTTGATGTGGCAGTCACATGCCAGGTTCTGCTCCTGGCAATGCACCTCATGTTGCCTTTGGGACAATCTATGGTATACCTGTGCTTCCAGCGTAAAACAAGTTACAAGAGCGCAAAGGAGATGGCACATAACAATGTAGGTATGCATTGCATTTGCAAATCCCCCTGTAGGTGTTGCACATTGAGCCAGGCATGCAGGGTGCTTCATGCTCTTTGGGCATGGGCACATGATGCATGCGCACAAGGCTGCGCATCACCTTTGTCTTCAGGGTACTGCCTCTGTAAGCAAGTTGCAAAAATGAGTCACCTGAAGCAGGTTGAGATCATTGATCCACTTGTCTGTGCCCAGAGTATTGCTGATGAGCTGGCGGAGGGGTGGGTTGCAGAAGGCCAGCCAGCGGCGAGGGGTGACACCATTGGTCTTGTTCTGGAACCTCTGGGGCCAGAAGTCAGCAAAGTCCTTGAAGATGGTATTCTTGATGATTTCACTGTGGATAGCTGCAACTCCATTGACAGAGTGACTGGCCACAATGGCAAGATAAGCCATCCGCACAAACCTATGTACACAATATACTGTCAGAGCCAGGTGCTGCAGATATGGAAGAGCTGCTTCCTTTTGCCTGTAGCTGTCAGCACCGGCATGTCATGTACAAATGACAGCAATTTGCTGGTGTTACTTGCCACCATGATGCCTGGTGATGACCTTGCAGATTGCTTGCTGTCCTGCTGCATGCAGCAGCAACCAATCATGACCGGGCTGACTCACTTCTCTCCGTTGACCTCTTCAATGACAGACATGCGGGAGATTTTGTCCCAGTCTTCCCCTAGGCGAGCCCGCAAGTCTTGCAGGAAGCGCCAGTTGATGTCGTAGATGATCTGCATGTGGCGAGGCAGCAGCCGCTCCACCAAGCTGACTGGCCACTTCTCCAAGGCCTCTGGCAGCACTGTATGGTTGGTGAAAGCAAACACCTGCACACCAGAGTGGCATCGGCTGCTGCACTGCTTGATGCAGCTGGGATGCATGCTGTCTTGTGTCAGAGTGTTATAAAACATGGGGAGTTCCTGCAGATTTGTTGCAGCATGCAGGATGTCTTGAGAAGACTATGGGCGCATGCTATTACATACTGGCACAAAGCCGCAGAAGGTGCTGAATGACTGCAGAGAAGGCACACTGAGAACAATCTCATCCTGGGCAGTCATTAACAACACGACCAAGCCTGACTTGTGCCGGACACGCCAAAAAGCAAACATGGCATAATTGCTTGCACTGGCGCTGCATGCTGCTTAAATGCTAAAACATGTTGTCTATGACAAGATTTTCCAGACAGCATGCTGACAAGACATGGAATGACCTTGGTGACAATCTCCCACGACTTGGTCCAGCCAATACCATGCTCATCCATGAGCACCCTCATCAGCTCAGGCACCCCAATGGTGGGGTGGGTGTCATTCAACTGGAAGGACACCTTCTCTGGGAAAGCATCTAGGGATCCATGAGTCTCCTTGAATCGGCGTACCACGTCCTGCAAGCTCATGCATGTCATAACCATGAACATCCTCTCTGGTCATACATCAATGTAGGATGGTATTGGAAGCAAACAATATGCGTGAGACACCATGAATGGATGCCAACACCTGGGGTGGGATACTAGGATGTGAACCAGGAGGATCATGCTTGCACATCACAGACAGGCTGTTGTGGCCAATGCTGCTGGACTTGCAGCATGCATCAGACTCGCTTACCTGGATAGTGGCTGAGACAAAGAAGTACTGCTGCTTGAGACGCAGCTCCTTGCCCTCGTATGTGCGGTCATCTGGGTACAGCACGCTGCTTAGTGTCTCTGCACGCTGCTTGGACAGGATAGCCTACACCAGCGTACATCAGCTTGAGACATGCTTGTCAATGATGTGGCTTCAGCGTGTAGCTTATCATTGTTGTAGCGTGTAGCTTGAGACACGCTAAAGATCAGACAAGCTCTAGACCAACAGAGGCATCCATTGCAGGCTGACACACATTGACTTGCATGATGCTACTGGCCAGCAATGCCAGATCTTATTGCTCAGAGGAGCTACTCAGGACTGTACAGACCTGACCCTACAGGGAGACATATGTTTGATGAACTACACGAGCAATGTGATGCAGCCAGTCAGGGTGTGTGAAAGGCTACCTGTACATAATCTCCTGTGTTGAAAGCCTCTAGGTCAAACTCCCTGTCTGGCTTGGCAGCCCACAACCGCAAGTTGATTGTGTTGTTGGTGTGAAAGCCAGGGATTGGGTTGTCGTAAGCAACTGCAGTCACCTGCAGGCACCTTGCAGCTTTACAGCCACAGCCAACCAGACCAAGATACGTGTCCTGGCCCTGCCAGATTCACACTGATGAGTTCTGTGGATTGCAGATGCCGGCAGACAGCTTGTGTGCAATTGAATGGTACCAGCGGCTGTCTCTGCAAAATCAGTTGTGTCATTCAATGCATTGGGCATCCATGATAAAGCCAATTGCATATGAAAAGTTCAAGATCATTTTTGTTCATTGGCACTAGTTGGGCTCTACATGCGTGCACAACTGTATAAAATGACACAAGCTGCACAAGTCCACTCCAGTGTGTCACACATGATGTTGCAAAACAGTGTGCAAGACGAGGAGAACTCACTGACTCCCCAGGATTCCAACGGAAGGTTTGACGCCCACCCTCTTCTTGTACAGACACATGCCCGTAGAACTTGATGGTGTATGCAATGTTCAGCCGCTCAATCTCCCAGGGGTTGCCGAAATTCAGCCAGTAGTCAGGCTGCTCATGCTGGAACCCATCATGGATTGTCTGCAGCATTATACTTTGCCATTCTGTGCATGGCTGCGCATTGTACTCTGCCATTCTGTGCATGGCTGTGCATGGCTTCTGAAGGGTCAGGCTCGTGTCAAGGCAAAGCTGACAAGATGTTCAGTGCAACTGTTGCGTCTCAAGCATATGTGAAAGTCAGCCACACTGGGTAACATGAACATCAGGTAAAAGGCAGACTGCCGCAAGACAGAAAGCAACCCATGCATGAACACAAGAGGATGAGGTCCCCCTCATGTTGGGTAGCATGATGGTCATAAGTAGCACAGCTCACTTGTCTGAACATGCCATACTGATATCTGATGCCATAGCCCCATGCTGGCAGATTCAGAGTGGCCATGGAATCCAGGAAACAGGCAGCTAAACGTCCCAGGCCACCATTGCCAAGGGCAGCGTCCCTCTCTTGCTCTGCCAAGTTCTCCATGTTATATCCTAGCTCTGACACAGCCTGGGTGTACTCGTTGTTCACCCCCAGGTTGTATAGGGCATTGGTCAGAGACCGTCCCATCAGAAACTCCATGGACAGGTAGTAAACACGTTTCGGGTCTGAGTCTCTGCACTAAGGACAAGAGCATCAGCAGAATGGCATGAGGGCTGATGCATATCCGCTGGGCCTTGGTCAAACATGTTTGTGCCACAATGGAGGTTCCAAACAACACATGTGAACAACCTGCAGCATGGCAACAGAAGACATGTCACATGCAGATGCAACGATTATGTCTGTGAGCAAGATAGGAGAATAGCTTACTTGAAATGCTGCTGAGTGTCATTCCAGCTCTCAATCAACCTGTCACGCAGACTCAATGCCGTAGCAGAGTAGGCTTCTTGGCTGGACACCTTGTACCGGTTACGGGCAAGTGTGTACTCTAAGTGGTTGACAATGCTCTGCTCAATGCTGCGTACATCGCTGGTGAGGTATGAATCTGCAGAAGAGGCAAGCTACTATTGTCGGTCTCTCTCTCAACATCTTTGGGAGGCAAAGGGGCTGATGGATCGACATCATTACGCCAGATCTTACCCATGAGGGTGTACAAGAAGTTCTTCTTGTCCTCTGCCACGCTCTTGTCAGCATTTTTTAGCTTTGGCCGTTTCAGACCGGTGGACTGGGAAGAGACAGCAGATTCAAGTGCCTGCTGTAGTGTCTTCAGCTCCTCTGCGTTGTCTACTTTTGTACCATCAGTATGGCATACAAGGAACTTGTTTGTTGAAGTGCCATCGCTGTTGTCCACAGTGGCTTTGCAGACATCAAGGTCATACTGAGCAAGTATATCTGTCAACCCTGTCAACAAGCCTGACCGGCTCGGAGCTTTGATCAGAATTGTTGAGTACTTCTTGTCTGCCTTGTTGTCAATATCGACAGAAGCAGTGGACGCATCGGCTGAGGCCTTGTCTATGCTTGCTACTGCATTGACCTGAAACTGATGGCGACTTCTGGCACGCTTCTGGCACAAGTGTGCATGGCAACGAGCTTTCCGGAAAGCACCCGATCTATGTTCAAATATACTATGTGTTTTCAAAGAGGAGCATCCAGACCGCACGCCGGTCAAGCTTGTGCCCAGCGTCAGGGAGACCATCGTTGCGGTGCCGAGACCGGCTAGTCAGCATGCAGCATGACCAGCACTTGAGTATCAGGCTGTCACTGATGCTGCTATCACACGCAGTCCTCACTACTGTTGTCAGGCGCACTTCAGCATGATCAGGCTCGTAGCTAAGCTTGGCATTTGCAAAAGCGAAAGATGGCAATATCCCTAAACTTTGCATTAAATGCAGCTGTCAAAGCATATGTCAAAGCCCAAGCTGTGCTGACCGTGTTGAACCTTTCGTTGAACAACCGCTGAGGTGTTGGTTGGCACAATGAAGCATTCAGTAACAAACACATTTGCGATGGCATCCTGGTACAGGGCGTGCAGAAGGCTGATCTCGTGAACTGCAAGCCATGATGTTTACGCCAAGCAAATTGTTCAAGAGCGTGGCTAGCAAGGTGTGTCGCTTTTGGAATGACTCCCAAGACTTTTATTTTGCCGACACTTCTGGGCAGATCATGCAAGCACTGACTTCATTCTTTTGGATGACTGTTTTGCTGCTGGTCTTTAGGTGACTAGGAGGTCAGTTCAGTCCACGTCTCCAAACGGTACGAAATTTGGCCAAATGTCATAGGGACTTCAACCAGCGTCTGGTCTTTTACATGCTGCAGCTTGCAGGTGCTCAGTCCACTGCATCACCTAAGTCGCCCATAGCAGCTGCAAGAGGCGCAGAGCAGGAGTCCCCGACAGGAGAGGTCTTTGCATCTCCAACTCAGGTATGAGACAGCTGCTCAGCTTTGTGTTTGCTAAAGCAGACTGACCGCAAACAAATACTGTTGCCTGTCACCTGACACCGAAGACCTATGTGGCAGGAGATCGCTACATCTCAGCAAGGAACCCCTGATGATGCTGTGAATCATGGCAGACGCACTTCTGCAGTTGGCCTCTTACAGCTTGGGTCCGTTTTGGCTGGTGCTGCGCCCTTACAGCAGGGGCAGTCTGTTACAACGCCTAGACAGCCTGATGCAGCACAGGAGCTGGCTGTTGACATGCCGGCATCTTTTGAGCAAGCACTTGTGCCTGCCTCTGATGAATACAGTTGGCCCTACCAATCTGCCAGTCTTGCGCGGCAGTACCCACTGCCCTCAAAACGATCAGCAATTGATGATGCTGTTGATGCATTCCTGGAGTCAAGGCAAGCAAAGCGTCAGTGCACCGGTGCATCTAGTTCCTCTCAGGCATCTGATAGACAGCTAGCAAGGTATAGCACAGTAAGGTCCACTCCCACGGCATATCCACGGCTCCCTGCTCCAGTATCAACAGCAGGCCCACCCTTTCATGCTGTTCATGCTCTTCCCTTGCCTTCTCCCAAGCCAGCAGCTGCAGCAGCTTTGCCTCCTAGAGGGCAACGTTTGCCTGGGCCATCCCGCTTCTCACAGCAAGCAGGCTCATCTGTTGCCTTTGCAAGGCCAGGCCAGGGGCAGTCTGCCTTTGCGCGGCCTTTGCCACCCTCAGCAAATCCCTTTTCAATAGGCGCCGATGGGAAGCGCAAACAAGACACTCCACGATTTCAGCAGCACAAGTCTGCTTGCTCAAGACTGGATGCTGCACATGGTGGGAGGTCTCCCTTGATTGCAACATCAGCTAAAACATCAGATGCACCAAAGTACCCAAGATTCAGGTGAGCATAGCAAGCTATTTTTGTAGAAGCCCAGAGATGTATTGTAATAAGCGCGCTTTCCTCTCAGCAGGGTGGCGATGCGGAGAGATCATTGTGCAGTCAGACTGGCATCTGAGATGCTCTTGCAGCTCTTGCGGTGCAGGATTTAAACTATGCCACCTTGCTAGTCTGTGCAAAGCATTTGTGAACCATGGGTATCATGTTCATTGCTGCCCAGTACAAGATGTGCTGTATTTGTGTAACATGTGGATGGACATGCTTTAAAGCCATCACTCTGCATACGCTAGTGCACATGTGTCACGATAGCAATGTACCAGCTTCTCCACGCCTGCTTTTTCAACCACGCCTTGTTTGCAGTTTTGGCGCAGCGCAGCAGGCGCCTATGCTTCAGGGGGGCCAGAGTCCCATTCCCAGATCTATCTTCCCTAGTCAAAAAACTGCATTTGGGTCGCCATTTCCAGCTCTGCCGCCATCAATGCAATTAGCATCGAGTTCACATGCTCAGCAGGCTTTATTGCCACACCCAGCATCACCACAAGGGCATGCCAGTCAGCAGACCGCCTCACCACAGCAAGCCTCTGGACCTGCTGCCAAACAGAGCCCAGCAGGAACATCAAGCGCACCCACAGCTGCTTCCATGGATGCTTCTGGCTCTGCCTCCGGCCAGTCAGCAAGGCAAGACAGCACAGCAGCGTACTGGACACCCATGAAAGCATCTGCCGATCTGCCTCACCAAGCTCTGGTGGACAAGGTGACGAAGGGCAAGCAGCTGCTGCCCAACTCCCTGATTGGGGCTGGCCTGGACCCGGCTAGACTTGCCAGCACGCCTCGCCCCCAGGGCCCCAGGCGCTTCCAGGGTCAGCACCACCAAAAGCATATAGCCAAGCATGCTGTGGCCTCCATTGCGTACTCAATACTTGCACAAGCCTGCTTGTCTTTGGGATCAAATGCAAGATGTTGAAGCTCTGACCAGCTGAAAGTGCACGCTACCTGCATCGACATGTAGCATTGCATCTGCAGTAGGCGCCACATCACGTCTGGATGATGCCATCATCGTTGGGCATTTTGGGAAGGCTGTTTCTTTCAATCTGGCAATTAGATGTCAGCTGCATTGAATCAGGGCACACCAGCAAGTCAGAGTTGTATTAGTGTGTCTTGGTGCAATGTTGCTAACATCGAAGTGTCAAATTAAAAGAAGCAGCCTAACCAAAACAATCTACCTTCTAAATTGCTGGGCATTATTGTGTGGCATGCATGTTGAGGATGAATGTGCTTTCATAAAGGTGTGACACCCAAGCAAAAGGCTGTTGAGCTGGAAGGCTCTCATGAGCAGGATGCAGCTGTTCAGGAACAAGGTCGGCAGAAGCAGGTCAGACCTACATGCTGCTTGGCATGCCCTGCAGCTGACAGAAATTCCACTGCATGTGCATCGATCTGGTGCAAGGCAGCTGCTTACAGCACACAAACTCTTTTTGGCATGTCAATGTGCTCATTGCTGACGCATAGCATATAGTAACCTTTGTCTTTGGTGTCACTGCTGTGCTACCAAAGCAACGCCACAGTCTGCTCATATAACTTCGCGAAAGTGTCTTCGTGATGGCCTGTCTGCCTGTAGCAAGCCTCGTGCATCTGCTGCATTTTACCACAACCTACCTCTAAGGCTACACGTCTCCTAACAGGCCAGGACTGCTGCACCTGAGCCAGCTGCAAGCCACCAGGCCAGGACGCTCGCCTTTGCCCCTCCTCCTACCACCCTGCTGGGCTTTGCACCCCCATCGCCTGCAACTCCATCATCGCCAGTCGGCCTGACGACCAGCAATGCTCAGAGAGCAGCTGATGCCAGCACGGCAAGCCAGATTGCGGATGCAGTGCCTATGCCCACAGCCAAAGAGAACCAGACTCAGAAGAACTATGGGGCAGTATGGATGGCAGCAGCAGCACAGAACAACAAGGCCACAAGCAGCCCTTCTGCTACTGCTGACATGCCTTCTGACATTGCCAGTCCTCCCTTCACAGATGCTGCTCCAAAGGGCACAGGCCAGAGTGCGCACGAGAACCCAGTTGCACCCTTGCCCAACTACACGCCACCCAAGCAGCGCTCATCCTTTACAGACAGCCTGGTCAGACAGATCCCTGCTTCCCCCAACTTTGCACCTCTAAAATCGACTGCTGCTGCCTCACCCACCCCTCAGGCAACCCCCCAGGCGTCATCATTTCCCTCAATGATCCCTTCATCACCTGCCACACAGTCTGCCAAACCAGATGCGTCGCCTTTGGCTGGCTCTGGCTCTACTCCTGCAGCATCGGCATCTGCACCTTGGACAGTCACCACCGCTCATGCATCCCCCTCTCAATGGGGGACCAGGCAGCAGCCGCCACAGCCACAGCTGCAGGTCAGCACCACCCCCAAAACGCTGCTCAACACTGCAGCCATGACTAATGGACCATTGAAGCAGGCTGAAGACCAAGATGATGGCAAGGGTGAAGCACAGGCTCAGCACACAGCAGCGTCCACATCATCTGAAGGGTCAGGGGACACCAGGGAGGAGAGGCTATACCCCTTCCCTACCCACCGCTCAGCACAGGACAGGCTTGCTGGCATTGTCAGCTCTTCGCCATACGCTGAGGAAGACTGCAGTCATCAGTACGTCTTTGGCAAGAGGCAGCGGACCTTGGCTGATCGGAATATGTTTGGTCAAACTTCTCAGGCTGTGCCTGTGCCAGACTTGAGCAAGCCTGCTGATGGCATGTCTGGAGCTGCTCAACAGGTGAGGCAAGGCTTGCAGCTCATGGCATCTGCTGCCAAAGGATTTATCCAGATTAATAAGGATTGCTTGATACTTCATAGAACAATGGGTCTTACTTTAAAGATGCACGTTGTAGGAACAACAGCAAAACTGCAATGCTGGCCTGGTTTGCAAGGCTGTCATCACCAATGACAAAGTATGGTATAGTTGGCAGTCTTCATGTCAGGCCTGTTTTGCTCCTTGATGTGGCGCCCAGATTCTATGCCAACCTGTGCCTCAAAGAGTGTGGATGCTGCAGTCTTGATGCTGGTGTTGCAATCTGCATACATTCAGCCCTGGGCTGTGCTGCTCATTCATGAAGATGACATTTGCTTAGTGACAGTGGTGATGCTGTGCAGGATGGTTACCTCAGCCCTGGGGAGGCCAAGCGCCTTCACACCATGTCCACTACCGTGCCTCTGCCCTCACCGGGACTCGAGTCTGACTCAGAGCCTGAGGCGCATGAGGCAGCTCATGATGACATCAAGGCCAATGGCAAAAGTGTGACTCCTGACACAGACGGGGCTGCAAGCGATGCTGACTGGATACAGACCACGGCAAGCGCAGGCCCCAGCACCAGCAGCATCATTAGTAGAAGTAGTAGTAGCAGCAGTAGCGATGACAATGACATTGATGATGGATCTGATGTCAGCGTCATCAGTGGCATGGGCAACTCAGATGATGGCAGCATGGCACCTACAGAGGTGGTGGATGATGAAGAGCAGGATGCAACCATTGTGCTAGGTGAATCTGCTTACAAGATATGCTGGGTTGTATGTATCTGCAACATATGTTGCGTCTGCTTTGCCTGGAGTGTGTAGACTGTGTACGTCATTGCCATGCTGGCTGGCTGTGTGTGTGTGTGTGTGTGTGTGTGTGTGTGTGATTGACTTCATGCAGCTGTCAGTGGCCTTTGTCTGTAGCTATTGCATTGGTATCTGTGGTGTGTCAGTGCCATCCTGCATTTGCTTATTCCAGTGGGAGGTCTAGCACAGCTGAGTGATGAACTCAGCAACTGAGCTGAGCATACACATGTTGGGGCACCACCTTTGGAGTATTGGGACCCCTCAATGATATAGACATGGCACGCTGATTTGTGTGCATGTCAATGCAGGTGCACAAGCTTCTGCTGCGTCTGGTTGGGACTCAAATCTCCTCCAGGTCAGTCGCAACTTGCTCTAAAGGTCTGTTTGTCATTTACGTACATTGTGTACAAAGTTTGAATGCGACTCCGTTGAGATATGCAGTGCAATCAGACCCGTCACAAGCAGCACCAACAGAGCAATTGCGAAAAAGCAGTGGCTTGTATACCATGCCTGAGTGGTGACCAGAACGTACTGATCCCTTGCGATACGATTTTGTTTGCATTATGACTGATGTTCTGTACAATCTGTATCTGTACAATGTGCACTATGGACGCAGCTGACCAGCTGACCCAACCACTGAGCGTGAATGTCAATGCAGAAGCATTCGGCTGCGGCACAGGAAGCTGCTGCTGCAGAAGCTGTCCAGAAGGCAAGCACAGCTCAGCAGGAACATGTGGCAGACATAGCTCAGCAGGCAGAAGCAGCAGAGCTGGCAGTCATGCTGCCAGCAGTTGCAGTCCAGCCAGCTATGACAGCGCAGCAAGAGCCAGGTGTGCCACTGCAAGCTAGCAGGCAGGCAAGTGCAGCAGCACCTGAAGAGCCTGCGGCAAGCAAGCCTGCACCGGCAGGCAATGCCCCACTGCCTTTGTGGCAAAATGCTCAGGCAAGTGCTAAGCCACGCGTGTATCCATACAATGCGTGAGACGATGCATGAGACGAGCATTTGGTTGTATTGCAGATGTCATGGCAACGATTGACACTCATGCATTGAGCTTCTGCCAGCTCTCCATGACTGTATCGCTGCACTTGAAATGCAGCTCACTTTAAAAACTCAGCACATGGCCACATGACCCAAATCAACATCTGGCAGGGCTTCTGTGACAGCCCCTCAAGGCACTGGGTCATCACACCTACACTGCATGACAACTTGACAAGACGCTGTTGGCCACCGCCCTTCTACAGCAATTGGCTGCATGATTGCCTTTCTCAGGCTGAATATACAAAATGTGCAATGCAGCCAACATTCCCAGCCAGCAAGCCTTTGAGTAGGGTGTTCATGCAAGCCATTGATGCACCTTTGCCAGATGACGCACGAGAGGCGGCTGCTGATGCTGCACTGCCTGTTGCCGACCCTCCTGCACCCGCTGTACAGCCCATAGGTCAGAATACTCGCATGCCTGGTCTTGTTTCAAAATTTTCCACGCAAATCGTGTGACTTGTGCTATATGGCAGCCTACCATATATCATGTGCTCCACAGGTGCATCACTGCTCTGTCATCACCTTGATCTGTATTGACAGTGTGGTGTGGATGTTTGTGGCATCTGACTAAAGCTTCACGCTGTTGCATGCCGTGCTGATACAGCCTGTGACGTCTGACTTGTGTGTGCAGAGGAAGGCGTGCAAGATGCAGCAGGTCCGCAAACCAGAAGGCGGCTCAAAGTTCGTAGAAATAGATAAAGTACAGGTTGCTAGAACGAACAAGATGCCCTTTTATGGCAGTCTGTATTTCTGAAATATTTCCACAGCGTGCCAAGTAAGGCAAAGCTGCTGGAGGCAAATCTGCCAGTTGTTAGTTGCTAATGCTTGCCATTAAATGTGTGTCATTGACCCTTCCAGCTGCTGAGAGGTGCCATAGTATATGTACATTTACTGCATAAGCAAGTCACAGACGCTTGATGCAAGATAAGCAGGTAATGCTTCAAAATAATCGTGTCAAACACCCAACAATATCTGTGCTAAGACATTTATCACTTCAAGTCAATAAGAGGCTGTCATCACTGACTATATACCAACTTCGACATGACGATGACACAAGGTGAAACACATACCAAAGGGAGTTACATTGCCACAAAGGCACAGTCAAAGCAAGTCAGACTAGGCTTGCTGCTTGAGCCTAGGCCTGATTGCTGCTCGCTTGTGTCTATCTTTTTCTGGCTTAGTACGGTTATCAGGACTTTGTTCCCAGGTGTGCCCATTTGCATCCTTCCAGAAGGCTATTTTGTTGGACTTTGACAGGACCTGCTCAGGCCCAACACCATTCTTTGCAGTGTCATACTCTGCAGCCAGCGCAGGGTACAATGACGGCAGCGAGTTGCAGATGCAAGCTTTTTTTGTTGGCACAACAGGGGCAACCGCTGTTGTGGCACATCCAGTTAGAGGGAGGTGCCACAAACAGGTGTGGTTGACCTTTTGGGCAGTTAGTACAACTCCAGTGCACCATCTTGCGGCTTCCTGCTGTGGTTTTGTCAGGATCAAGCCATGCTGTCCGATTCCGCAAACTCCATCATTGCAGGGTGCTTGCTCTGTGTCAAGCTTGGTTGTCTGCTGATTGAGTGTGATTGGATCACTTTTGAGCACTTTGGGCACCCACTCATAATCCTAACTTTGCCGAATACCATGGCTTGCCAGCTGTGACCACACAAAGGGTTTGCTTGGATGTGATCAGCACATCAGCAGCCAAGGTTCTAAGTCTGAGGGCTACAAAGTAAACTGTATGCACACAGATCTGCTGCACCTATGAAATGTTGGCGCAACCCTGGACAACAAACACCTGCTGCGCAGCAGGTGGCATGCCAGAGCCAAAACAAAACGTAACACAAACAACTACAACATGACAGTTCAGCTGTACAACAGTAAGTGCTGAGTCATGTCTGCACACTGTGCCCGTCACATGTATCCTGTTGCAGAGCAAGGGTAGTGTCAGTGTGTGTTGGTATGCCGCTGAGCTGCTGGTACCTAATACAGTCTGCACAGGGACAGCAGCAAATGCATTTGAGGCCGAAACATAATGTAGTGATAGTGCACATAGCTTACACGCCAAGAAGCTCGTGGGGGACTGTTAGGTCCATGCAGCTTGCACATGTACATCAGATGTTCCTGTATTGCCTCTGTCTGATGAGCTGCTACATTTCTGTCAACGTGTATCATAGAGTGCTTGCACACACCAATGTGCACACACCAATGTGTCGGTGAAGCGTCTCTTCTGGCATAGAGTCAACTGTGTTGACATGATTCCAGCCCAACAGTACGCTCTGCACTCATACACTCTGTGCCAGCGCAGCTCCCCGTTGCGCAGTGTTGCAGGATGAAGTACAGAATGGCATACTGGGGCCGTGACAAGGCCATAAGC
>JAABUO010004128.1_pt1 | contig 17110 bp, 13 predicted proteins | sample 5559291 | NCBI WGS metagenome assembly JAABUO01 (sample SAMN10711878, study PRJNA513372) | rock metagenome | isolation source: Antarctica rocks | place: Antarctica: Victoria Land, Finger Mt sud | reverse complement strand
GATTTTTGGTCGGATCGAGGAGCGATGAGGGAGCAACGCCGTAGCGTTGTGACCGAAAAGCGACGACGAGCCGGCCGAAAAGACGAGCGAGATTTCGTAAGCGAACTTCTGGGTCAGCACACTAGCGAACGACCGCCGAGGCTTGCGTCCCGAGCCACGCCGCAAGCGTGGTCTTCGAGGGCGCGGTGCGCCCCGTCGCCAGCTCCCGGCGCAGCTCCCCGAGCGTCCCGAACGCCTCGGCGATCGCGTCGTGCTTGTGGATGGACTCGTAGTTCGTCTGCGAGGCGAGCACGAAGCCCTCGTCGCCCACGGCGGGCGAGGCCTCGAGCACGCCCGCGAGGATGCCGCGCACGACGTCCTCAACGAACTTGGGATTACGGTGCGCCTTCGTGACGACGAAGAACTCGTCGGGCCGCTTGAGCAGGCCGTACGTCTCGCTCGACATCGCGCCCTCGACGAGGTCGACGAGCCGGTCCAGCCGTGCCGGCGTCCCGTCCGTCGTGCCGACGAGCACGGAGCCGCGCCCGCGCTGGTTGTGCGTCGCGACGGGCAGCACGGCGAGCGCCCGGGCGGCGTCGGCCGGGCTGAAGCCCGCGGCTTCGAGATCGCGCTGGCTCTGCTCGCGGACCATGCCCTGCGCGCAGGGGCAAGCCGTCATGCCCTCGGCCTCCACGCCGGCGACGACGCGCGCCTCGCCGTCCCCGGCGTGCGCGATCGCGACGAGCGCGTAGGTCTCCGGGGCGAGCCGGCCGCTCACGGGCGTGTACCGGTCGAGCGTGAACTCCGCGCGGACGCGCACGTCGGCACGCAGCGCCCGCTGCGAATCGACGATGGCGCGCGCGACCGAGGCGACGAGGACGTCGATGGCGCCCGAGGGGGCGCGCGCGGCGGCCTGGAGCGTCGCCGCGGCGAGCAATTCCGAGAAGCGCGACATGTGCACGCCGGCCCGGTCGGGCGCGAGGTCGGCGACCATCGCAAACTCGCCGAGGCAGCGCACGGTCCGGTCCCCGATCTGCAGCGCGAGCTCCGCCTTCACGCCCGCGACCCCGACGCGGTCGATCGAGAGCGCGACGTCGGGAACGTCTTCCTGACGATTCGCGCGGAAATCGAGCGCTCGCGCCCGCACGACGAGACCGGCCGCCGGCAGGCGCGCCGCAAGCGCGCCGAGCGTCTCGCCCGAGATGGGCTCGCGGAGGTCGGGCGCGAGCTCCGCGAGCGGAACGAGATCGTACGGGCGACCCGCGAGATCCCGCTGCGGCACCGCCGCGCCGGCCGCGTCGGCGACGAGGTCGCCGTACATGAGGATCGCGAGATCGATCGCGCGCGGCATCAGGGGCTCGCGCCGGCCGCCGCCGACGGCGAGCTCGATCTCGCGCAGGAGCGCCGCTAGGCGCGTGGGCGACTCCCCGGCGCGCAGGCGCGCCACCAGGTTGAAGAACGCGCCGCCCGTCGCGCCGTCCTGCGGCGGGCTCTCGTACATCGACGACACCGCGACGACGTCGGTCGCGGCGCGCAACCGCTGCAGCGCGCCGAGGACATGGGCGCGGCGATCCCCGAGGTTCGAGCCGATCGAGACGAAGACGTCGTGCATGAGCGAACCGCTGGGTTCGTCCGAGGATGCGTCGGGTACTTCGAGGCGAACGCCGTTCGCTCGGAGCGGTTTGCCTTTGGAGGAGCCTCGTGAGCATTCACACGTCCCCGCGGGAGAGCGAGACCCCGATCCCGGTCCTGATCAAACGCTTGATCGCCGAGATTCGCACGCTCGTGGGCCAGGAGCTCACGCTTGCCAAACTTGAGCTCAAAGAGAAGGTCTCGCACGTCGCGACTGCCGGCAAGATGTTCGCCGTCGCCGCGGTCATGGGAATCGCGATGTTCGCGACGATCACGGTCGTCTTCATCGCCGCGCTCTCGCTCGTCGTTCCGGTCTGGGCGGCGGCGCTCATCGTCACGGCCGTGTACGGCGGCCTCGCCGGAGCGTGCGCGCTCGTCGGCATCCGCGCGATCAAATCGCTCTCGAATCCACTGGAGAAAACGATCCGCTCGGTGAAGGAAGATGCTTCGGCCATCAGCACCTCCATCGCCCGCGGCAGATAGGATTTCGGCGTGCACGACGATCCGGAAGGCGTAGTCGACGATATCGCGGAGTCGCGCGCGCGGCTGCAATCGACGGTCGAGGCCCTCTCGTTCAAGACCGACGTCTCGGCCCGAGCCGAGGACGCCGTCGAGGAGATCACGACCGAGCTCACGCTCCGCATCGAGGACGCGAAGACCGCGACATCCGAGAAATACGACGAGTTCGCCGAGGTCGTGGCCGAGCGCGCGCGCGTGCTCGGCCACGAGACGGCAGCGCGAGCGCATGAGGCGATCGATCGTGCGAACGACGCGCTCGAGCGCGCCGGCGAGACGACGGTGGTGCTCGCGCGCGGCATGACGCCCGCGCACGTGGCGAGAGCGGCCGGCCGCGGCATTGCCAATCGGCCGCTCGTGCTCGTGCTCGTTGGGCTTGCGTTGATGCTCGTCATCGACATGCTCCGTACGGGGCCACGCTCGACGCCGGACGAGCCCTAGCCGCACCTTCGTTCCGTCCGGCGCGCGGGTTCTGGAAACGAGCGCCCGAACATCCCCCCGGTGTCCCCGCGTTTCGTCGACCGGGTTCTCTTTGCAAGTGCGATCGCTTCGGTCGCGGCGTCCTTCGGCGACCCCTTCGTAGAGCTCGTCGGGAACGCCGGCGCCTTCGGCCCAGGCTACCACGACGTCGATCACCTCGGCGTCGCGCCCGCACTCTGCACCGGCCTCGTGGTCGCGACGATCCTGCTGGTGCGCCGGATCCTCGGCCGGCTTGGCCGCCGCCATCGCGACGAAGCGCTCGCGTTCGTCCGGACCGCGGCCGCCCCGAGCGGCGCCGGTAACTTCCTCGGGATCGTGGCACTCGAATTCCTCGGCGTCCGGACGATCGAGGCTTTCGAAGCCGTCGTCTCCGCACCGGCATCAGCCCACGCAGCGGGGCCCTTCGGCTGGCTCGGAGCCCCGGTGCTCATCGCGCTCGCGATCCACGTCACGATCGTCTGGCTCGCGCTGCGATGTGCGCGCGCGCTCGCCGTCGCGTCGCTCGAAGCCTTGGCACGCTTCGTCAGCATGTTGGACCGGCTCGTCGCCTCCCTCACGCGACCGGTCGTTCCGCTCAGTGCCGTCGACACGCGCCCGGCGAGCCCAGCTCGGCCGCTGCCGGAACGGTCGTGGCGCGTTCACGGCATGCGCGCACCCCCGAACCTCGTTCGCATGTAGCCCGAAAGCTTTTGCGATCGCTTGGGCGCGCGACGCGCTCGATTGAGGTTCACCCGTGAGATCTCCGCGTACGGCGCTGGCCGTTCTCGCGTTCGTTGCGGCCGAGCTTGCCCCGCTCGCTCCGCCGGCCGCATCCGCAGCCGAATCCACGACCGGCGTCATCGTCGGCACCGTCGCGACCGCGGCGGGCGTGCCGATCGCCGGCGCTCGAATCAACGCCGCGTCGCCGTCGGGCACGTACTCGACGACGACCGACGCGCGCGGCCGCTATCAGATCCTCGGCGTCTCGCCAGACACGTACATCATCTCCGCCGAGGCGCCGGGCTACGCGGAGGTCTCCGAAGCCGGCATCGCCGTCCTCCCGAACTCGACGCGCTCCGATACGATCGCGCTTTCGAAAGAGCTGCGCACGATCGGGAAGGTCAGTGCGACCGCAGGCGCCTTCGATCTCGGCTCGACGGCGGACTCGTTCACCGTCACCGGATCCACGGCGCGAGCGCGTTCCCCGGTCGCCAATGGCTCGGGGCTCGGCAGCTACATCGCGGGAACCGTCCAGGGCGCGATCGCGAGCGTCCCGGGCGTCGATCTCGACGGCTTCGCGAATACGATCCTGCGCGGCGGCGAGACGAAGGACGCGATCTTCGACTTCGACTCGATCCCGATTCCGCAGGGCCTCATCGCCGAACCGGGCGGCAACGTCGTGGGCGCGCAACTCCCGACGACCGGCATCGCGTCGACGAACGTCACGCTCGCGGGCTACACGACGCAGCTGCAGAACACGCTCGGGGGCGTCGTCGACCAGATTCCCGCGGTGGGCACGTATCCCGGGAGCACGACGCTCGAACTCGGCATCGGCTCGCTCGCGCAGTATGGCCTCGCGACCGAGGAGATTCTCGGCGCGACGCCCGATCTCAAACTGCGTTACGCGCTCTCGAGTACGTTCGGCAGCCAGTACTTCAGTTACGGCGACGGCAGCACGTTCTATCCCTCAGAAGCCGCGACGTACGGCCTCGCGCTGCAGAATCGCGGCGAGTTCTCCGTCACCGGCAACGTCCACGTGAAGCTCGACGCGAAAGACGACGTCTCGGTCCTCGGCCTCGTCGGGCAGGCGACGTATCGGCAGTACGGTTCGCCGTACGCGGGGGAGACGGTCGGCGCGTTCGACGGCATGGCGACGACGTATCCCGGCGAGACGAATCCCGCGCAGCCCGTCACCTCCGCCTCGGGCGTGCGCGGCACCTACGACATCATCAAGGCGCAGCTGCTGCGCTCGGGGGCGACGTCGCTCACGCGGATCCAGCTGTATCAATCGCAGTACGGCTCGAGCGCCGGCGGCCCGTTCTGGGACGAGAACGGCTTCCCGAACGGGGCGTTCTCGCTGCGCACGTCGCAGAGCACGCGCGAGACGGGCATCACCTACGACGGCGACTACTATTTCGGCTCGCTGAACCGATTGCAGCTGGGCGGCTCGTTCCGCAACGATCGTTTCGTGCTCGACCAGGTCGTGCCGACGGCGAATGAGTTCATCACGTCGAACCCGGTGCTCAACTCCTATCTCGCCTTTCTCGGCGACACGTTCCGGCCGACCGAGCAGCTGACGCTCACGGCCTTCGGCCGGGCGACGGGCACGCGCGTCATTCCGAGTACCGGTCCTTCGTACAGCACGGGTGCGCTCGATCCGCACGCCTCGGTCGCCTACCGCCTCGGCCGGCGCTACGCACTGCGCGCGAGCTTCGATCACAATACGATCGCGCCGGCGCCGCTGGAAGCGGAGCGCATCGATTCGCCCAATACCGCGCCGTTCACGCCGCTCGCGAACTCGTCGTCCAACGACTTCACGTATTCGTTCGAGGGCGGCGGCGCGACGCAATTCCGCGCGACGTATTTCGCGAACTACGACAAGAACCGCATCGACGTGCTGCCGTTCAACTTCCGCTCGGCTGCGGCTGCGGTTGCAAACCCGACCGGCGTCGGCGTTCCGACCAACGCCGGTCAGCTCGTGTCGCACGGCGCCGAGCTCTACGTCCGCCGCGGCGGCTTCTCGTTCGATGCGAACTACGTTCGCGCGCTGTCTTCGAGCGCGTCGCAGTTCGCGTACAACAGCCTCAACCCGGCGGTCATCGAGGCGAACCACCTGCTGCCGGCGAGCTACGTGCCGGCCCTGACGGCCACGATGTCGTACACGCTACCGCTCGCGCGCAATCACATCCGCGTGACGCCCGAATTCTCGTTCGAGACCGGCTATCCGTACGGCAACGGCCGCAAGATCTTCAAGCTCGATCCGGCAACGAACAAGCCGATCCAAGTCGAGAACGATAACTTCGTGAACCCGGGCTTCAATTATTATTTTCTCCGAGATCCGACGTTGCCGTTCAACGCGACGAGCAATCCCTCTATCGCAAATCTCGGGACGCCCGAGGGCAACGATCCCAATACCCTGACGTCGCCGCCGCACACGCTGCTCAACCTCCACATCGAGGGCGATCTCACGCCGCGGCTAACGGCCATCTTCGACGTCACGAATCTCCTCGGTGACTTCACGCCGACGCAGCTGCAGGGCAATCCCTATTTGATCGGACCGCCGGGGTACGCCGGGACGAACGATCCGACGTCGCCCTATGCGAACTACGAGGCGAGCGCCGGCGCCGGCACCCCGTACCTGCTCGGCAACGGCCTCCCGACGAACGACGGCGTCACGCAGGCGGTCCCGTGGCAGTACGGTCGAGGCGGCTACGTTGCCGAAAGCTACCCGCTCGGCCGCACGATTCAGGTCCGGCTGCGCTACCGGCTATGATCTGCACGAGCCCGTGGCGTGCCAACTTCGGGGCGCGCCGCGGGTTCTACCGAACATGAACGAACAAGCGATCAGCGAGCGGGCGACGTTCGCAGCGGGCTGCTTCTGGGGCGTCGAGTCGGCGTTCCGCACGATTCCCGGAGTCCTCGACGTCACGGTCGGCTACACCGGCGGCACGTCGCCGCAGCCGACGTACCGCGAGGTCTGCAGCGGTCGAACGGGCCACGCCGAGGCGATCGATGTGCTCTTCGATCCTGCGCGCGTGAGCTATGCGACGCTCGTGAAGGCCTTCTTCGAGATCCACGATCCGACGACGCTCAATCGTCAGGGTCCGGACGTCGGCTCGCAGTACCGCTCGGCGATCTTCTACCACGATGCCGCGCAGCGCGACGTCGCGAACGCGACGGTCGCCGAGCTCGATTCGGCGCATCGCTTCCGTCGTCCGATCGTCTCGCAGGTCGTTCCGGCCGAGCCGTTCCACCCGGCCGAGGACTATCACCAGCGGTACTTCGAGAAGAACGGCATCGCCGGGCACGCCTGCCCGGTCTGACCCCCGGCGCTAGGCCTGGAGCTGCTTCTGCGTCTCCGGCTTGTGACCGCGGTAGCGCTTGACCGGGCGGCGCTTCGGCGCGCTCGGCCGGCGCTTGCCGTGGGGATCGCCCGTCTCGATGCGGGCGCTCGCCGCGGCGATCGCGTCGGGCAGGCTCGGAGCCGTGACGAGGTCGCGCGGCGGGTTACGGCCCAATCGCAATGAGGCGACCCACACGTCGCCGCGCAGCGTCACATCGACGACCTGCGCCTCTTCTGAAATCGAGCGTTTGTCGACATCGAGCATGCGCATGGCGAACGCGTCCGCGTTCTCATGCGGCGCGACGCGCTTCGCCGTCTCGACGTAGTGCGCAAACTTCCCCGAGAAGCCCGGAATCGGGCGGCCCTTCCGGTCGCGCGCGGTCCGCAGCGCCGGCCGATCGAGCCGCCAGTGCTCGGGTGAGATCATCTGCCAGGCGACCGCACGATCCGGCTTCGAGGCATCGGCGACCTCGCGGAGCGCGGTCTGGATCTGCGACCACGTCCGCACGCGCGCGGCGCGCCGCGAGTCGAGCTTGAAGAGATGTTCGTAGCGCTCCGCCACGTCGGAGATAATCTCGCCCTCGGCGTCGATCTGCGCGGGGAGACCCCAGAGCGTCGGAAGCGTCACGAGCTGATGGCGGCGGGCCCGGTCGACGATGTCGATGATCGTCGCGAACGGCTTCCAGCTCTGCTCGATCACCTGGCGCCGAGCGTGGGCGACCGGCAGCTCGGAGAGCACGTAGGCAAAGTCGTCGAGCGGCCGGAGCCCGCGGCCGGTGACCTGCGTGTAGAGCGTCGTGGACTTCGTCGGCCGCGCGTTGATGATCGCCTGAATCGACGGGACGTCGAAGCCCTCGAGGTAGAGGCCGCAATTGACGAGCACGTCGAGACCGTCGCCGCGAAACGCCGTGACGATCTTCTCGCGCTCGGCCGTCGGCGTGTCGCCGCTCGCAAACGCGGCCGACACCCCGGCGTCGACGAAGAGCTTCGCGACGTTGCGCGCGTGCTCGACGGAGGCCGTGAAGACGAGCGTCTTCTTTCCGGCGACGATCCGCTGGTACGCCTCGAGGATCTTGAGATTGCGCTCGTCGTTGTCGACCGCATCGGCGAGCTGACCGAGCACGAAATCGCCGGCGCGCGACGCGACCGCATCGAGATCGACGTCGCTCGTAACCGCGTAGGACCGGACGGGAACGAGGTAGCCCGCCTCGATCGCGGCACGCGCGTCCATCTCATAGACGATCTCGGGGAAGATCGCGTTGAGCTCGACGCCGTCGCCGCGCTGCGGCGTCGCGGTAAAGCCGATGACGAGCGAGTCCGGGCGCTTCTGCTCGATCTTGTCGAGGATCGCGCGATACGTCGGCGCCGCGGCGTGGTGCGCTTCATCGATGACGAAGAGCGCGATCCGGCGACCGAACTTCGTCGCGAAGCGCTGCAGCCGCGCGCCCGTGAGCGTTTGCACCGTGGCGACGACGATGCTGCACGTCTCCTGAGCCGTACGATCGGCCTTCTCGATGCCGATGACGGCGTCCGGATTCTGCGCCTGCAGCTTTTCGACGAGTTGCGCGATCAACTCGTCGCGATGCGCAACAACGAGCGTCACGTCGGTCGGCCGTAACTCCAAGAGCTGCGGCAGCGTCGCGATGACGACGGATTTTCCGAGCCCCGTCGCGAGCGAGACGAGTTGCGCGCGACACCCGCGGTCGCGAGCGGCGACGATCGCCTGCTGCGCCTCGAGCTGGTATGGCCGAAGACGAAGGGTACTAAAATTCAAATCGGGCGTTCCATCACTGCGGATGCGGGGCCGGCGGAGCGGGGGCTCGACGCGTGAACCGACGCGAGCTATTCGCTCGTGTCGGTCACCTCATCAGACGGTCGAATGCTCAAATCCTTCTCGGTCGCGAGCCAGGTCGCAAACCGACGCTCGAAGAGATCGGGCCGCAACAGCATCTGATCGCGGAACGCCTCGAAGCTACGCTCATGATACGTCGCGTACTTGCCGAGGAGTTCCGTGCCGGAGATCACACCAGCTTCGATCATGAGATCCGCGAGCGCGCGCATGCGAACGCGCAAGAAGGCGATGGTATCGAGCATGTTCGCGAAGAGCTCGAGCCCGACGGTCTCGGGCTCGTCGATCGTCGGCAAGGCGTCCGGCTCGGCCGAGGCGGGCGGCGGGGCCGGGTGGGCGAGCGCGATGCGCCGCAGGTCGCCGAGTGTCGCGAACGTCTCGCCGAACGCACCCCACGTGAGCGCGCCCGACGCCGCGATCGAATAGCTGAAATTCTGTCCATCGAGAAGATAGGCGATGAGCTCTTCGTCACCCGCGACGAGCCGGTAGTCGTCGGCGGTGAGGATGCTTCGCCGAGCGACGTCGAGCGACACCACGACCGACGGTTCGTTCATCGCGACCCCATCACCGACGGTTAGAGTAAGGCGCGGCGGAGGTCGCCGAGTACCGCGACGAGCGTCGCATTGAACCGCGCCGCGAGCGCGCCGTCGATCACGCGATGATCGTACGAGAGCGAGAGCGGGAGCATCAGCCGCGGCACGAACGCGGCGCCGTCCCACACCGGCTGCATCGCCGTCCGGCTCAGGCCGACGATCGCCACCTCGGGTGCGTTGACGATGGGCGAGAACGACGTGCCGCCGATCCCGCCCAGACTCGAGATCGTGAACGTGCCGCCGCTCGCGTCGTCGGCGGTGAGCTCGCCCGCACGCGCCCGAGCCGCGAGCGCCGCCGTCTCGCTCGCCAGCTCGAACACACCCTTGCGGTCGACGTCGCGCACGACGGGCACGACGAGCCCGTTCGGCGTATCGGCCGCGAAGCCGATGTTGTAGTAGCCCTTGCGCACGAGCGTGTCGTCGTCGAGCGAGCTGTTGACGTCGGGATGCTCGCGCAGTGCCGCGACCGCGGCGAGCATCGCGAACGCGAGCAGCGTCACGCGGGCGCCGGGACGCTCGGCGTTGAGCCGCTTCCGAAGCGCTTCGAGCTCCGTGACGTCGGCGGCATCGTGGTTCGTGACGTGCGGGATCCCGAGCCAATTGCGGTGCAGATTGGCGCCGGCCGCGCGCCGCAGACGCGAGAGCGCGACGCGCTCGACCGGACCGTAGTTCGCATAATCGATCGCCGGTAGCGGCGGGAGATCGGCGCCGATGCCGGACCGGGCCGCGGCCGGCGGCGGCGCGGGCCGGGCGAGCCGGTCGCGAACAAACCGCTGCACGTCTTCGCGCGTGATCCGGCCGCTCGGTCCCGTCCCCGTCATGTCGGCGAGCGGCGCGCCGAGCTCGCGGGCGAACCGCCGGATGGCGGGGCTAGCGTGGACGTTGCGCTGCGCGGATCCCGACGCGACGGCAGCCTCCGCGACGGCGGTGCGCTCCGGCCCGGGTGCGGGTGGGGCGACGGCGGCGGATGCGGACGGCGTCTCGGCGGGCTCGACGCTCGGCGTCGGTTCGCGCGCGAAGGCCGGCATCACGCTCGAGGCGATCGGCCGAGCGGCCGGTGCGACGGCGTCCTCGGCGTCGCCGACGATCACGCTCCCGAGAACCGAGCCTTCGCTCACGAGGTCGCCCACGCGCACCGAGATCTCCCGGACGATGCCCGCGCGGCTCGCGGGTACCTCGATCGTCGCCTTCTCGGATTCGAGCGACACAAGCGGCGCCTCGACGGCGATCCGATCGCCCGGCCGCACGAGGATCTCGACGATCGGGACGTCGGCGAAGCCGCCGAGATCGGGCACGCGCAACTCGGCGACGGAGCCGGGCGCGATCGATGCGAGGTCCGCGCGCGGCGGCGGCATCGTCACTGGCGGAGAGCTCGCCGCGGCGACGACGTCCGGGATGGCGGGGGCGGCCACGGCGGCACCGTCGGCGGCGGAGCCGACCGTCGCGTCCTCGGCGTCGAGCATGAGGATGACGGACCCCTGCGAGACGGTATCGCCCGCTTTTACCACGACGCTTGCGACCACACCCGCACTCGGGGATGGCACGTCGATCGTCGCCTTCGCGGATTCGAGCGTGACGATCGGATCCTCCACGCGCACGACGTCGCCCGGGCCGACGAGGACGTCGATGACGGGAACGTCGGCGAAGTCGCCGATATCGGGGACGCGTATCTCGAGCGTCGTCATACGGCGGTCGGCTGCGCCTTCTCGGGATCGATGCCGAGCCGGGCGATCGCGCGTGCGACGACCTCGCGCTCGACCTCGCCGTCGGCGGCGAGCGCAGAAAGCGCGGCGAGCGCGACGTAGCGGCGGTCGACCTCGAAGAACGACCGGAGCTTCCGGCGATAGTCGCTGCGGCCGTAGCCATCGGTACCGAGCGCGTAAAAGCGCCGCGGGACAAACGGCCGGATGCCGTCGACGAAGGCCTTCACGTAGTCGCTCACGGCGACGACCGGCCCGCGCCGCGCGCCGAGGCAGGCCGTCACGTACGACACGCGGGGGTCCTCGAGGGGATGGAGCATGTTCCAGCGTTCGGCCGCGAGCCCGTCGCGGCGCAGCTCGTTGAAGCTCGTCGCGCTCCAGACGTCGGCGGCGACGCCGAAGTCCGCCTCGAGGAGGTCGGCGGCCGCGAGCGCCTCGCGCAGGATCGCCCCCGACCCGACGAGCTGCACGCGCGGCAACGCCGCGTCTGCCGCGCTCTCGCGCAGCAAATACATGCCGCGCACGATGCCCTCTTCTGCGCCCTCGGGCATCGGCGGATGCGGGTAGCTTTCGTTCATGACCGTAAGATAATAGTACACGTCCTGTTGGTCGGCGACCATCCGCCGCAGGCCGTCGCGCACGATCGTCGCGAGCTCGTAACCGTAGGTCGGATCGTACGAAATGCAGTTCGGAATAAACGCGGCGATCGGCTGGCTCTGGCCGTCCTCGTGCTGCAAACCCTCGCCGTTGAGCGTCGTGCGCCCCGACGTCCCGCCGATGAGGAAGCCGCGCGAACGCATGTCGCCCGCGGCCCATGCCAGATCGCCGATGCGCTGGAATCCGAACATCGAGTAAAAGATGAACATCGGGATCATCGGCTCGTCGCTCGTCGAGTAGCTCGTCGCCGCCGCGATCCACGAGCTCATCGCGCCTGCCTCGTTGATCCCTTCCTGGAGGATCTGGCCGTGGACGTCCTCGCGATAGTACATGAGCTGCGCGCTGTCGTGGGGCTCGTAGAGCTGGCCGAGGGGCGAGTAGATCCCGATCTGCCGGAACATGCCCTCCATGCCGAACGTCCGCGACTCATCGGCGACGATCGGGACGACTCGCTCGCCGATCGCCTTATCCTTGATGAGCGCCGAGAGGATGCGCGTGAAGGCCATGGTGGTCGACATCTCACGATCGCCCGACCCGCGCAGCACCGATTCGAACACCTCGGGCGACGGCATCGAGAGCGTCTTCGAGAGTCGGCGCCGCTGCGGAACATAGCCGAGCGCGCGCGTGCGCTCGCGTAAATACTGGGCCTCGGGGCTATCGGAGGGGGGCTTCGCAAACGGCACCTTGGCAAGGTCGCCGTCGGAGATTGGGATACTGAACCGGTCGCGGAACTGTCGCATGGCCCGCAGGTCGAGCGACTTCTGCTGATGGGCGATGTTCTGCGCCTCGCCGGAGGAGCCCATGCCGTAGCCCTTGATCGTCTTGGCGAGCACGACCGACGGGCCGCCCGTGAAGTCGGCCGCTGCGCGGTAGGCGGCGTAGATCTTCTCGGGATCGTGGCCGCCGCGGTTGAGCGCCCAAATTTGCTCGTCCGTCCAATCCGCGACGAGGGCCGCCGTCTCGGGATAGCGGCCGAAGAAATGCTCGCGCACGTAGGCGCCGTCGTTGGCTTTGAAGCGCTGATACTCGCCGTCGAGGCACTCGGTCATGAGCTGCACGAGCTTCCCGCTGCGGTCGCGCTCGAGCAGACCGTCCCAGCCGCGGCCCCAGATGCACTTCACGACGTTCCAGCCCAAGCCGCGGAACTGGCGCTCGAGTTCCTGGATGATCTTGCCGTTGCCGCGGACCGGACCGTCGAGCCGCTGCAGGTTGCAGTTGACGACGAAGATGAGATTGTCGAGCTGCTCGCGTGCCGCGACCCCGATCGCGCCGAGCGACTCGGGCTCGTCGCACTCGCCGTCGCCGAGGAAGCACCATACCTTGCGGCCCTCGGTCTTCGCGATGCCGCGATTCTCGAGGTACTTCAGGAACCGCGCCTGGTAGATCGCCTGGATCGGGCCGAGGCCCATCGAGACGGTGGCGAACTGCCAAAAGTCCGGCATGAGCCACGGGTGCGGATACGAGGAGAGCCCGCCGCCGTCGACTTCCTGACGGAAGTTCGCGAGCTGCTCCTCGGTGATGCGGCCTTCGAGATAGGCGCGCGCGTAGACGCCGGGCGCCGAGTGACCTTGGAAAAACACGAGGTCGCCGCCAAAGTCGGCCGACGGCGCGCGGAAGAAGTGATTGAAGCCGACGTCATAGAGCGTCGCCGAGGAGGCGAAGCTCGCAACGTGGCCGCCGAGCTCGGAGCTCGCCTCGTTCGCGCGCACGACCATCGCCATCGCGTTCCAGCGGATGTAGTGCCGGATGCGCGTCTCGAGCTCGGTGTTGCCGGGCATCCGCGGCTGCTGCGAGCGCGGGATCGTATTGACGTACGGCGTCTGTACGCCGAGCTCGACCGTCGCGCCGCCCGACTGCGCCCGCTCGACGATGCGTTCCACCAAGTGCCGCGCGCGCGTGAGGCCCTCGTGTTCGAGGACGCCGTCGAGGGCCTCGAGCCACTCGCGCGTCTCTTGGGGATCGCCGTCCGCCGGCTGAGGAATCGTCAGCATTCCCGATCCGTTTGGCGCTCGGCGACGCGATTCATTGCGCCGAGCCGCCCGTTATCTGCCGGCCGGCCGCGGCGGGTTCTCCCGATCCTCGTGTTCTTCATTGCCGACGTCTTCGTCGGCAATCCGGGACTGCACGTCGCAGCATGGGTCGTCGTGCTCGCGATCGCGGGCTTCCTCCTCTGCGTCGAGGCGGCGGCCGAAGTCGAAGAGGCGGCCGGCGTCGCGCCCGGGGTTCCCTCAGCGGCCCCAGCGCAACGCCGGCGTCTCGATCGGCTCGTCCCAGAGCGCCAGCATGGCGTCGTCGACGCGCATCAGCGATACCGAGCAACCCGTCATGTCGAGGCTCGTGACGTAATTTCCGACGAGCGTCCGCGCGATCGTGACACCGCGATCGGTCAGGAGCCGCGCGACGTGGCGATGGGCGAGATAGAGCTCGATGAGCGGCGTGCCGCCCATCCCGTTCGTCAGCGCGATCACGCGTTCGCCGCGCACGAGCGCCAGATCGTCGGCGACCGCGCTCACCAGCGTCTCGAGAACGTCGTCCGCCGACGTCATCGCCCGACGCTCGCGCCCCGCTTCGCCGTGGATGCCGATCCCGATCTCGATCTCGTCCGGTCCCAAAGCGAACGTCGGTGAACCCTTCGCCGGAACCGTGCACGACGTGAGCGCCATGCCCATCGACCGGCTCGCGGCGGCGGCCGCCTCGCCGATGCGGACGACCTCGTCGAGATTCGCGCCCCGCTCGGCGGCGGCGCCCGCGAGCCGCTCGACGAAGAGCGTCGCGCCGACGCCACGGCGACCGATCGTGTACGCCGAGTCTTTCACCGCGACGTCGTCGGCGACGAGCACCGTCTTCGCCGCGACGCCAGACGCGCCGAGCAGCTCGCTCGCGAGATCGAAATTCATGACGTCACCCGTGTAGTTTTTCACGACGAACGCAACGCCCGCGCCGCCGTCGGCGGCCTGCGCCGCCGCCTCCATCTGATCCGGCACCGGACTCGCGAAGACTTCGCCCGGGCAGGCCGCGTCGAGCATGCCGACACCGACGAAGCCGCCGTGCAGCGGCTCGTGCCCGGCGCCGCCGCCCGAGATGAGCGCCACCTTGCCGGGTCGGACCTGCGCGGCCCGCACGAGGTAGCGCGGCTCGCGATTGAATCGCACCACGTGCGGATGCGCGAGCGCCATGCCCTCGCACGCGTCGTCGACGACGGTCTCTACGCGATCGATCAGCTTCTTCATGACCGAATCATGCCACGAATCGCGCTAGGCGCCCACACCCCCGCGGGAGTTGGCCGTACGCGCCGTTCTGCGTCATCGTTCGGACGCGATCGAGCGAGTACGAGCAGCGACCGGAAGTCGTCGCCGTGCGAGTGCGTCTCGGCTTCAAAGCGATCGAGTCCGGCGATCGTCACGCGGTACTTCGCAAAGCCGAACGGGAACGACGCTTCGCGCCAGAGCTCGGAAAGTTTTCACTTCACCCCTCGAGGTCAACGTTGGCGCAGCCAATACGCCGCACTGAACCGCCCAGTCTTCACATTGTATGGGCGTTAATGAGTTTCCAAGACTATTCGCACACCTCTACGAAATATCGAGACGATTACCAGGGGACGTAAACCACCGGTCGCACGCGGGAACTGGCGCGCAGCGCGTCATGTCCGGGCCGTGTTTGAGCAGAACCGGACGCTTCGCGACGCGACGCGGCGCACGGCTTCGGCGCGGGCGCTCACTGCGCGAGGGTGCATGGAGCCGACGATCCGATTTGAACGGACGACCTGCTGATTACGAATCAGCACGACAATACGAGATAACGTTGCGCCGTAAGGGTTTCCGCCTCGTAACCTGTGTCACTTCTGTCGCACAGGTCACCTCTAACTCCCCCCAAAAACTCCCCCCAAACTTCGATCAACCTGAACACGAGAGGCGGTAGCGAGCATTGGAACTATCGCGTGGCGATACGGCGCGAGTAGCCGGCGACGAGCGCGGCGGCGGAAACGAACCACGCGTAGAGACCAGGTCCCAGCCCGAAGAAGCCGTACGAGGATACGGCAAGTAACGTAAGCACCACACCGATCAGCGCCCCTGCCGCGGCGAGCAGCGGGATGGCGCGATGTCCGGCAGTCAGCGCGGGCCGCACGAAGGGTGCGCCGGCAAGCACGACAAGCGTGAGGAACGCGAGCCAACCTGCGAGGCCGAGGTCGTAGAAGCGCACGTCGCTTCCACCCGAAAAGAACGCGATCATCGGTGTTCGCACGATTGGCAGAACGGCACCGAGAAGTGTTCCGCCCGCAGCGACGCCGAAGAACACTCTCTCCGCTCCTAAGGCTTCGTAGCGCGCGCGTAGCTCAGCTGCATCGAATTTCCGTGCAACCGGGTCATCGTTCACTGGGCTTTCCAGCCATCATTCATGAGCACCACCATCGCGGACTCTTCGTTCGTGCCGGCTTTCTGAAGCTGCTCATCGATCGCAGGAAATGCCGCTCGCATCGACGGCATGGACGTCCAGTCCGCCACCCCAACGGCCTTCGCGTGATAGTAGACCTGCGAGACCGTCGCGCCCATGATCTGACTCGGCTCGCTGTAATTGTCGATGTGATCGACCTGCAACGATGCAAAGCACAATTGGCTAACGCTGGTGGCTGCGCCGGGGTTCACCGTCCCATTCGCGTACTTTGCAAACGCAGGGCCGCGGTCATACACATCGGCCCGCACGTTCACCGTGGTCGGGATTAGGCTATAGTGAGAGAGGTACTCCTGCACTTTCACCGTCGTCGTTCGCTTCGTCGCCAGGCCGGCCGTCACGAGCGCCTCGAGCTGCCGGTGAATCGTCGCATCGTAAAGCGTTACGTTCGGCGGATTCGAAGATGTCACGGGCGGGTTTTTGATGAACATTTCGGTTGGCAACGCCGGTTGATCGCTAAACAAAGCGTTTTCGCCGCCGAGACAGAGTTTGGCCGTGGTTCCGAGTTTCGCGTCGATCGCATGCGCAAAGTTCTCTTTGCTTGCCGCGCGGGGATTGGCACCGCAGCCCGCGGCGAACGTCGTCGCAACGAGCAGAGTACATGCGAGAGCTCGACTTCGCATGATCATGGTTTCCATCGCGCAGTCCAGTCTACCGCGACGACGTGATTGGATCGACCGCCAACGTCATCGCTCGAGGCCGCGTCCCTGGTGCTGCTGGATCGCGCGGCTTCGCTCGAGCTCGGGCGACATCTGGTGCACCGCCGTCACATGGACGGCAACACCTTTGTTGCCGATGCCGAGTTCGAGTGTGTTGCAATCGCGCAATGCGTTGCCAAGGGCCGGCCGCTGTTCGGGAGGCGTGATATCGAAGAGTTCTTGCCGACCAAACATGGTCAGTCCGCGTTCCACTGATGCGTCTTCTTGCAAGCCGATCAACCTGCCATAATTGAAGACTTTGCCAGTTAGGTGATCACCCACGCCGAGCGTTTGGGATTCACCGTTGCGAAAGACGTGAAGCTCCGGATGCGAACCGGCGGCATGCTGATGGTTGCCGAGGGAGTGCCCCCGCGTCACATCCGCGTTCTTCAGTTGCGAACCTGGACCGATGGTCCCGAGAACGAGACCGGGAACTGCAATCTGAGGAACGCCATACTCTTGAGAAAGTGCATGCGCGCGATCGTGCTCGATAAGGCGTTGCTCGAAACGCGTGC
>JAABUO010004127.1_pt1 | contig 17112 bp, 15 predicted proteins | sample 5559291 | NCBI WGS metagenome assembly JAABUO01 (sample SAMN10711878, study PRJNA513372) | rock metagenome | isolation source: Antarctica rocks | place: Antarctica: Victoria Land, Finger Mt sud | reverse complement strand
CCTCCCCCCTCAAAAACCTCATCTCCACTTCCCTCCGCCACCTCCCCATACCCTCCTCTTTACTCACAGGCACCTCGTCTTCCATCTCCGCCACAATCTGTCCTGCCTCATCCCGCTTGTTCGAGGGGTTCGCCAGCGCTTGCATTTTGGCTTCCGAGCGCCATAGATCCGCTTCTAGGGTGCCGGAATAGCCCTTTTTGCGGCCTTCGGCTTCGCGCTCGGAGGGGGTTTGGAAGCGGCGGATCAAGCGGTCGTAGGCGAGAGGATCTTGGGAGATGGTGAGCATGCGACGTTGGAGGGACACTAGGGGAACGGCATCGGACCTGCGAGCTCGAGGGATGGGGAGGAGAAGTAGGCGGGGTGGGTGTCTAGGTACCGTTTTCGCCGGTTCTTCACTTTGATGCGGGCGGTCGATGTGGGCGAGATCGACCGCTGCTTGACGATTTGGAGACGATCCTCGGTGCCATTTCCGTGCTGATGAAGTTCGATGGGTGTTACTGGTAGTGGATCAGACATTGGAAGAAGAGGTAAGTGGCGGTGTGTGGGGGTGATGGTTTGGGGCACGGTTGACAGGCGCGGCCCGCTGCTCTATGCCACATGGCCATCCGTGCCTCTTGACCGCTTTCTTTTGTTTACATTCTGAAGATCTCATCTTCCAGATCTGAATTCTTTGAATTCACAGATCTCGGCACAGCCTGGTTTCCTGAGAATAAACAACAATAATACATTCAACGGTCTAGGGATAGATCGATCCATGTGTTGAAGCTATTCTATCAGTTCAGTTAGCTGAGCTAAGAATGGCTCCAAAGCGCAAAACGCCCGGGGAAAGTGCAGAGCGTCAGGATGCGTCACAAAGCCGTTCAATCAAAGCAGGCGCGGGCATGACCCCGCATAATGACTTGCAATTATACCTCAAGGCTGCTGAGCTCTTGATGCTCGCTGCTGTATCTTCGCCGATCTCTCAACTTTCTCTATCTCCGGTATACGGTTCTATCCCCCCGTCAGCTTACCACTTGCGGATGACGGCTGTTATAATCTTCTTGGCTTGGGCTGCAAGGCAAACGATACCTCATTATATACCAAGAATGATCCTCAATTATCTGCCTGCCTTGGCCTTCTTCACGCCAACTATTCAATATTCCATTTTCAAAAATAGTGGAAACCTTGGCCCAGTGTATGGCCCACTAATTACAGAGCTGTTGACTTATTTTCCACTACTTTTCATCTCTATTATAGGTGTGGCCACATATCTCAATGAATTCGAGTGGAAACGCAAGGCTGGCGACACAATGCCCATGATTGCTGCTTATGGCTTGTTCAGTGTATTTCAGAAGACTGCAAGTCACTACATTACACGGAATGTGGGCTCTAGCATGATCTTTACGCGTTCTGGACTGCAATTTGTTGTTGCTACCTTCTATGCGTTACTTCTGCCATCGAAGTTCATCATTGTTGCTGTATTACCCATATTACATTCCGCTATCTACAATCCTCATATGCCCCTTCAACATAATTCCGATCTTCTCAATGCCACGCTACAGACGCATGGCTACTCGATTGTGGCTCGTCAGGAGTCGCTGACAGGGTACATTTCTGTACTTGATAATATAAAGGATGGATTTCGCGTATTGCGGTGCGATCACAGTCTTCTTGGCGGAGAGTGGCTGCATCATCAAGGGAGTTCCATCTCCAGATTGAGAGAACCAATATATGCTATTTTCGTGATGCTCGAGGCTGTCAGGCTGGTTGAATTTCCGGCTTCGAAACCCCAACCCGCTATTCCGGATAATGAGAAGCATGCACTGGTCATGTGAGGCTTCTTGATCGAATAGACACTCGAAGTCATGCTAATGATCTGGATTTCAGTGGATTGGGCATTGGCACAACACCGTCTGCGCTTATTGCTCATGGAATCCAAACCACTACAATCGAGATTGACCCAGTGGTACATGAATTTGCTACACATTATTTCAATCTTCCATCAAATAAAACGTCCATCATCGAGGATGCCGTTACTTTTGTTGAGAGGGCACAAGGGCAGGGAACGCAGCATCCTATTTACAACTATATTATTCATGATGTCTTTACTGGTGGAGCGGAACCAGTAGAATTGTTCACGGAGGAATTTCTTGGAGGCTTAAGTAAAATGCTTGTCTCTGACGGTGTTATTGCTATTGTAAGTTGGGACTCATAGTCATCATATCCTGTGGCTGCGTACTCATTCTGCAGAACTACGCAGGCGATTTACTCTCCCCGTCTGCTAGATTGGTGGTTCATACCGTAATCTCAGTCTTCGCAAGCTGCCGCTTGTTCCGAGAAGACGCTGGACCCAGCACATCATCGTCTCCCAGTGACGGGTCGGCAGGGAAAGACTTTACGAACATGGTTATGTTCTGCCGTAAAACGAAGGGACCTTTTACCTTTCGAGCTCCAGTAGAGGCAGACTGCCTAGGTAGCCAGGCGCGAAGATACCATCTATTGCCGCAGCACGAAATTGATGCTAATTATTTTGCTGGGAGGGTAAGTGGTGGAGAACTGGGTACACTCAAGCGAGGGCAGACCCAAAAACTGGAGGCCTTTCAAAGAGAAAGCGCCGTGGGGCATTGGAGGATCATGAGAACTGTTCTGCCGGATATTATTTGGGAGAACTGGTGAAGAGGAATCTACAGCAGAGATTGTGGAGAGGAAACTAGTTCGATTGCTGTAGAGGTGACCCGAACCAATTGGGTAGTAGAGCGATCTCTAAAAGCACAGTACCGTATGTACAACATCACGAACAGATCTATAGATTATTACAGTATCCTTTCCTCCAAAGGACTCCAATCCCTGCGCGACCGAAGGATCGGGATTGCTGGCTGAAGATGTTTGATCTGCGCAAGGATGAAAAGCAATAATCCACATGCAGGCGCCAGGTGTTGGGGTTATAGAGAGTAGCGAGTTATATAACAGGCCGTTGATGGTAAAATCAAGGATCGGTGGAAATTTGAAAGACGCCTCCTCTCAGTCACGGAAATCGTCGAAATTGGTAGAAGATAAGACACGTCAGACACGTGGTAGAACCTGCAGATTCATTCCTATCTACTTCATCACTTCTTCAAGTCACCCTGCAGCGAGCAATAGAATTGTCCATCACACTCCCGCAGCACAGAGTGCTTGCTGCAAGCAGAAGGATTTGCCGGAGCATCGCCGTGTCAGAAGCAAATAAAATGTCGTCTCCTCTATTACCGTAGCCTTTTTTACAGAAAACTTTGACGAAGACATGATACCGCGATGAATGTTTTAGTGTCATCACGACGCTGAGCACTGTCCAGGCGGATTAACATCATGAGCGATTTTAAAGCGCGGTTCAACGGACTCATGCCACTATTCCGACGATCCTCTACTTCCACGACTACCTCAACCACCAAATCTTCTTCCACCGCCTCCACCAACCCAACCCGAGCCAAGGGTAACCGAAGTAAAACCTCTCTTGTGAGTTCGAAAGCGAGGAAACCATCGGCAGGCCATTCCGTCGCCGAAGAGAGGGATTTAGCACCACAGATACCACCACTCGAGATAGCCTCCCAGACAAGTGAAGCTCAATTGCTGAGAGGGGAGTTGCAGCAAACGCCCGATACAAGTCTTGAGTCACCAAGAGTTACACCATCAGACACGGCCACCGCTCCCTGCCCACGGGTGACATTGGAGGCACCGACACCAGAACTGTCGACTACTTTGGATAAGACGACTGGACTCGACCGTGCTGTGGTGAACAAATCCGGTACGGCGGAGGTAGGTACTGGCACCGAGGTCACGCCAAAAAGGCCAGAGGGCACAAGGAAGCAATCTATAGCTCACCGAAGCCAAGGGAGGTTCATCACGACTTTACTGGAGTCCGAAAGGCCAAAGTCGCGGCCAACTTCTCAAGGTACAAACACCGACTACTTTGGCGAAGCTCCTGAGGCTCCTGCAATAACGGCCAGCATGCTGCATCGCAAGATCTGGGTGAAACGGGCCGGCTCATCGGCAACGATGATACAGATTAGCGAGGAAGATCTGGTAGATGATGTGAGGGACATAATATTGAAAAAGTATACCAATTCATTGGGTCGCACCTTCGATTCGCCAGACGTCACAATACGGATTGCACCTCGAAATGTGGGACATCGACATTCACAAGGCGAGCGTACACTTGGCCCAGAGGAACCAATGCTACGGACCCTGGATGCGTACTTCCCAGGCGGCCAAAGTGTAGATGAGGCGCTGGTCATTGATGTACCAAACGCACGGACTCCTAGACATTCACCACGAATGGCCATGCCCTACTATGTTACAGAAGATCTTCGACCTGTCGAGAATGGTACAGATTACTTTCCACCGATGCCCGTTGCAGGACAACACTCGCCCCATCTTCCATCAAGTCTCTCAGTCGTAAGTGGGGCAAGTGCACCACATCATCCAACTATGCATGCACTATCGATCTTGAATACAGGGCAAGTCCCGCCCCTACCATCACCTGGCAGCCGTAGCATACGGCATTCCTCACATAGACCAAAGTATGGACGCACCCATACCTCCTCACCTACAATCTTAACCAGTTCCAGCTTACAGCACCAAGGTAGGCGTGGCATTCCTACAGCTCATGCTCTAGCTCTTAGCTAATCGTTTCAAAAGAGTCCCTCAAACAACAGCCGAACGGCATTCCTAATCCACCTCCCATGCCGACTCCACCTATACCCTCCGACGCCCAACCCCACCGCGTCTCTACACCCCCGCCTCCCCGTGTCTCCTCACCTCGACCCAAGATTGGTCAGAAAAAATCCAAAGCCAGAACAAACCAACCTAAACTGCCAGCCGGTCTTCTTGATGGTGCCGTCCCTCCAATCAACGTCCTTATCGTCGAAGACAACATCATCAACCTCAAACTCCTCGAAGCTTTTATGAAACGGTTAAAAGTTAGGTGGCACACAGCAATGAACGGGCAAGAAGCCGTCAAAAAGTGGCGGGAAGGTGGTTTCCATCTGGTACTGATGGACATCCAACTACCAATAATGAACGGGCTTGAAGCGACAAAGGAGATTAGAAGACTAGAGAGGGTGAATAATATCGGTGTATTTTCCAACACCGCCTCCAGCACGCCTACATTTCCGGGCGGAGCTGAAGTCGAGGAGAAGGAGGATAAGGCGGGCGAAAAGGACAACCTGATGAATACGGCCTTGTTCAAGAGCCCGGTTATTATCGTTGCCCTGACTGCTAGCTCGCTGCAGAGTGATAGGCACGAAGCTTTGGCGGCGGGATGCAACGATTTTTTGACAAAGGTACTATACTATTTTCTCCTTTTTCCCTCCACATCCGACATCCCTGAACTCCTTTCACCATCCAAACCAAACCCTCACTAATCCCTTGGCCCCCAACAGCCTGTCAACTTTGTCTGGCTCGAACGCAAAGTCATGGAATGGGGTTGCATGCAAGCCCTCATCGACTTCGATGGCTGGCGCAAATGGAAGGATTTCTCCCAATCCAAAGAAAACACCCCGTCCAAAAATCCCAAGCAACTTCCGCCCAACAGCCCAAACCCCCTGAAACCCACAACCCCGAACCCCCGCAAAGCGTCCTCCAACCCCAACTCCGCCAAAAGCGACAAAACAAGTGCTGAGAAAGGCAAGCTGACGCTACCCGAGCGCACCACGAAGAAGAGACTTAGTTCCAGCGCAGCGAGTGTAGATACGGCAACTCTAAATGGCAGCGGCAGCGAAGGCGTAGTCGGGGATGAGAGGGAAGGCAGGAGAGGCGGGCCTATTGGCGTAGCGGCGTGATTGGTCCAGAGCTTATCCTTGAGCAATCAGTTGAAGAACACTAAATGCAGGAGCGAGCGAGAGTAGAGATATGATCGTGAAGTGGGCGGTGACATCTTTCTTGGACGCCGGGTAAGCGACTTGAGCGTACATTCAGTGGCGCCTGTAACTTTGTGCATGGCGTTCTATGGAGCGAAGGCATCCGTACATATGTTAGATGCATTATTTTATATTCTTTTTAATCAGGGGATCGAAGATTGGCGAGTGAGCTTGCTGGGTGAGTGAGCTTTGTCCAAGAGGGGGTCTGCTTCGGTAGGGCAGGTAGTCATAATTTTTCTATGTATATGATTTTTTCCATCCCACTAATCATCAAGCTGAGCGTAATGGAAATTCGACGTTTCCATGGGGCAAGGGGATTTTTCCACTCAAGTATCTTGCATATTGTGAGATCTTTTTGATCAGGGGAGTGATGTTTGGCTGGGTGAGTGACTGAGTGAGTGAGTTGGTGGGTGAGTGAGCAGAGCGGGATGGGTATGGTATGCAGATCGTGATTAGGTTTCTACATGATGTTTTCATTTTATTACTCGTTGATTGTTAACCTTTAATTCTGTCACGGACTGAATAGTATCGACTACGACTACAGTCGAAGCCGGTTATAGACGAATGGTGAGTAGCGCAACTCTCAGGACCAGCTGTATCAATATCAATGGGCGTTTCGGTTTCTACGCCGAAATTCCCGATTTGAACGAAACGATTTAAGAGGTTTGGCATGACTGTTGTAAGCAGCTTCGACTTTACTATATTATAATTCGGATTGAATAAAACCAAAAAAAAAAGGTCTCAAAATCATACCTTCAGAATGAAAAAAATATATCTGCACAAGAACGCCGCGAGATTTTTCAAATCAAAGCGTCACGACTAGAGAGTAATCAACGAGGAAAACACACCTACCCAATACCAAAATCCAGCTTCCATCCCCTTTCACTTTACCCCGACCGCAGCCCTTCCTCTTACCTGTCCTCAAACCCCTTTCTCATCCCTTTTCTCATCTCCACCATCAAACGACCACCGAACAAAAAAATCTCCGTTCCTTGTACCGGATTTTCTAAGCAAACATACCCCCATCACGCCCCGCCTCAAGTATCGCTCTCATTCTCATTCTCATCCGCATGCGGGTTTCAGACGGGATACATTGATCTTCCTCGTAAACCCCGCCCCCCAACCCTCCGCAACCCAATGCAATCTCAAACATTCACATCGTAAACCCCCTCAATCTTGAATGCACATTCACATCGCAACGCAGGCGTGAAGTGCGCCTTGATGAAATTCCATCATATACAAATAAAAACAGGTTTCGCGGATATCCCGTGCTGTGGCTCGAGAGCGGGAGGGAGAGGATGAGGGTGGATTTGGGAAGTTGGAGCTGGGGGTTGAGGGATCGTGTTTTCCCATCGTTTCTTGTGACTGGGAAAGGAGGTGCTACTGGATGAAGAAATGCATGAACCTCTTTCTCTTGCCCCTTTCCGTTTTTGCATCTTGTTTTTGAAACAGCGACTAACAGTCCCTTTATGCGGCATTCCAAAACTTGCTTGCGATGTCCGTTACCCCTATTTCCACCACGGCACGGTCTTTCCTATATTTTAGCTATCAGGTAACCTCGAGAATGGAGTTTCTAGACATAGTGTTCGCTTACACGATCGTCCACCGCCTCTTGAGTCTTCTCCTTCCGGTATGCTTGCCGATGAAAGCCAGATACCAATAACGTCACGCGATCCACTCATATTGCCCTCCCTGTTGAAATCCCACTTGCTACCACCGTATCCCATCCCCCCCCAAGTCCCATGATCTTTCAACGCTGTTTATACCCAGCGTCCTACTTTGGTATTCTCGCCCATACTGAGTCAAGGAGAGAGTTGAGGGTTGTGTCTATTCTCTTACTCTAGGCAGTGTTGGCTTGGAGTGCTGGTGTAGGGTCACTTTACCAGGTAGGTGTGGGATTAGCGAACTATCCACAGGGAACAGTGAAGAGGAGATAGCGAGGCTAGATATTGGGGTTGATGTACGGGGTTAAGACCTTGGGGTTTCTCGAGTTCGGGGAGTTTTAGGGGAATGGATGACGTTAACGAAATTGGAACTAGCGGTTGGGAGATGCATGAGAATTTTCGAAAAGTGGGCTTGCTAGGAAGGAAATATCGGGAACATTCCTCATGTTTGACTCTAATAATTCGGCCCCGTGGCATTTAGTCACTGTCGATTTGACGGAGGAGAAAAACCGCTTGTGATCGCGGTAGCTTTCGTGATGGGATCTGTCATAGGCTTGAGTAGCTGTATTATAGCATCATAACCGCTATGATAAAATTCAAGAAATTTCTTGCGCGCTTCATCCAATGCGGTTTCTCCATTACTACTTGTAGCTGACGGGTCCGCTCCCTCGTTCAGCAGCAGCCGTATCAAAATCTCATTGCCCCGAAAAGCCGCCCAGTGCAGTGCTGTGTTCCCGTTTTCATCTGTAACTGACAGGTCCGCTCCTCTGTCGAGTAGCAGCCGTACCGCATTCTCATTGTCATGAAAAGCCGTCATGTGCAGTGCTGTCTGCCCCTTTGCATCTGCCACTGACAGGTCCGCTCCTCTGTCGAGCAGCAGCCGTACCGCATTCTCATTGTCATGCAAAACCGCCATGTGCAGTGCTGTCTGCCCCTTTGCATCTGCCACTGACACGTCTGCTCCTCTGTCGAGCAGCAGCTGTGTCATAGACTTATGACCTTGCATGACCGCCCAGTGCAGTGCTGTGAACCCGTTTTCATCTGCAATTGACAGATCCGCCCCCTTGTTCAGCAGTAGCTGCACAAGAAGCACAAGTCCGAAATAGGACGCCACCGTAAGATCAGTCACTTCAGAAAATTTGTGAGGGTACTCGGCAACCTGGAGAACTGGAAGCCACGTTTGAAGTCGCTTAGTTCTTGTGCTGCAGATATCTAGAGCCTTGTTCGGCAATGCTCCGTCAAAGCCTACGGCTCCACGAAAATGAGTAGTCCAGTGAAGTGAAGAATAGTGTTGGAACTTGTGTTTTTCACAGTACAATCTGGCAGTCTCTTCATTGTTCTTATACTCCTCGTACCATCCGTCCCCCTCGTCGTCCTCGTTTTCGTCGTCCCATTCGTCCCATTCTTCCTTCTCGTCCTTCTCATCCTTCTTCTCGGTATTCTTGTAGAGGATGAGAGAGTCTTCCTCAAACACCGAGAACAGAAGATATGAAATACATGATTTCGCGAGGACGAAGTCCGATTTCCCAGGCTCAAGCGAGTGCTTCCAAAACCCTGATTGAGGTTGCACATCAGTAGAGGACCCAGCAGCATTACTCTTGGTGATCAGAAATTCTTTCGCCGTTTGATGCATCAAATAGATTTTTGAATCTATAACGCTCACGAAGAGACCGCAAAGATTTCTAATGGTGATTTTGAAACTATCCTCTGGTTCGAGGCCGAGATCGTCATAAGATCTGATTTCATCCCCAACTTTCATTGCTATATTCATCTCCGCTAATGTCAGCGGTCTTTTAGCTGCAACGACAATGTGAAGAAGCTTCTTTGCAAGAGTCCTGTCAGGGCTTTTCTCCAGAATGGCGGTGTAAGCATCTTCCACCGTCTCAGGTATTGAATCTATCACAGCTTCTAGATTCTTCTTAGTAACACCGGCACGAAGGTGATCTTGCCTGAGAATGATCACCTCTAAGATGAGATGAAGCCATAGATAAGTCCGATGCGGGATAGATATAAGTTTCTGCTCCAAATACGGTTGGAACCACGCCTGGTTTTTAACTCTCAGTTTCGACGCTACCGTGGGCACTTTATCTTTGATGACCAAATCAATTTCACGGCGGATTGATTCGCTTTCCTCTTCACCAGCGAGCCGAATGGTCGACGGATCGAAACTACTTTCAATGATTTCATATGGGCGGCTCGTGACGAGAATTTTCAGAGCAGACCTTTTTAGGCTGTTCTCGGTAGTATGTTGATAAAGTTGATTCAACTTATCAACAAGACTGTCTCTGGCCGATGCTTTACATTCATCAAGGGCGTCAAGTACGCAGATGATGTTACCAGCCGCAGGATCAGCTACTACGCTGGTGAAGATACTCCACAACCTATCGAACAGTTCCGGGAGCTTGTCGCCGTTCTTACGGAACTCCGGTAAGGAGTGTTTCAAGAGGTGTGGGCTTCTATCGAAAAGTTGATGTAGTATAGAGCACAAGGCGTTTTTTGCACTTTTCTGGTTTTCGTTATCGTCCTTGAAGAAGAAATAGCATACTGTGTACGAATCCATATCATGAAATTCGTTTTCTATGAGAGATCTCGACAGTACAGACTTTCCACACCCTGGATCTGCTGATACCCAAAGCAGACTGTCTTTATCTTCATCTCGCCAATTTTTGTATATCGAATGCTGCAGGAACCACTTGCAAGTACCGTCTACGCGGTTTGGATTTCTGTTTTTTTGAGCCTCGTATTCCGAGGTGCGGAAAACTATATGACACTTGATCTCTTCGTCTGTCTGACGCTCCTCGCTTCTGGCTTTGGAAGCTGTGGCTATTGTTTCTGCCACTTTGTTAAAGCGCTTGTCTTGTGCCTGCAGCAGTTCTTTTATATAGCGATTCTGCATCTCAAATGTATGATTCAATATTTCATTACCAAGCACTTGTGTGATATCTCCGCAGCTTGTTTCTGATTTCTTTATTTCAACGAGCAATTCGATCCAATCATCAGCTGCGATCATGTCTCTGCCTAGTTTGACTAGCTTGTGGTCTGGATGACATATAACTCGAGCTTGATATTCTAGGATTTGGGAGTAGAGTGTCGTGATCCTGACTTCGAGTTTTTGCCTGAGTCTCTTAATGTCTTCTGGACATGACAAATCGGGCCTTGGCACATTCTGCTGAATATACATACGCTCGATGACGGTGAAGCGACATACAAGATCGGAGATATGTCCCAAGCCTTCCTCAAGAGCTTTGTGCTGTTTGGAAGGATTTAAGAGTAGCTGGACAGGTCGATGTAAGCATATAACAAGTCCAAAAACCATGAGCTACAAGATTATGTAACTCGTCTACAGTGTTCACACACAAGCGCTGCAAGGCCCATGGCAGGAGCGAGCTAGCATGCTGTGGACTTGGCTGAGGAAGACTTACGGGTAGAAAAATGCAGACCCCAGCCCAAGCTAGCGCAGCGTGCGGGTCTACGCTCACTGCCAAAGTGACAAAGTCTTTTGCGTATACAACGCCTTTGACAACTCGATCGAACTGCGGCCGGAACTCCATCTCCTTACCACCCAGGCGGAGTATAGTTTTCTTCTCCTCCATGTCATCGACTTTCTTCTGAACGAGTGCTGACATCTGTTCCTCTCGTTCTGAAGCTTTCAGACTGGCAAATGTACCCGTTGATGAGTCTTCGCCCTGGATGTTTTCTAGTAAAACTTTCTCATAAGTGTTCATAATCTTCTTTAGGTCTCCACGCTTGCGTAGAGCTGTATAGGCCCGATCCCAAAGATCTTTAGGCTCATCGTCAGTAGAGGCCACGGTCCCAGTCTCAGGAATGTTTGCATCAAGATCTTGGCTTGTAGTTGAGGTTACAGAGGGTGCATAAGACTTGCCGGCTGCCCTCACTGGCAGCGTACTGGGTAGAAGCTATTTGGCTCAATCATTAAAACCTCCCTTGTGGTCTAAACGACGGAATGGTAACCACCGACCACTGAAGAATTTTCGGAGCCGTGTACCGCCTTGCCTGTGTTGGCAGATAGTAGTGACGAAAGGACTTGGTTAGGGCTCACTGCCCCTTCTTTGGGTTTTCTACGGAACCAGTGGTGGTGAGGCATGTCAGTGGTAAAGTGGATGGCACAATTTACCCTCAAAAATTATCTAAAAGTATGAGTTTAGGAGTGAGAAGAAAGCGGAAAACTGATCACTTTAATGGCTCTCGGCTGTATGGTTTAGGGGTCTCAAGGATCAAGTTGCAGCCTCGCCATCTACCCACCCCACCCTCGCACTCGCGAGGCTGTGCGCTCAGAAGCATTCCCATTGGCTGTTCGTGCAGGTAACTTCTAACCCCCTGCACTTGGTTCGTCTACTGTGTAAACGGTGTCGATGTTGATCACTCGGGCAGGCTATGTTAATCTAAAATCGAAACTCTCTTGGGGCTCTGGGGTCTTCGATCCTTGATGGCGTGACATGGTTAGATTGGCTGTTCAAATTTCACGCCCCTCCAGCTCTGGTTGCCTTACCTTCTGGAGGCTAGGTATCTAGGTAGCGGGCACCGGACCTACGTTCTCATCAACCGCATATGATGAAGCTATGATCTCGATAAGGGACCTAATCCCTAATCAGATTCCTGCTTCTTCGAGCCGTCGAAGTTCTTTCAAAGAGATATCAAAACTTTGTACACCCACAATGGCCTAGCGAAAAGGACTCCATCCTTCTCAGTGTCAACAGCGAACGGCCCATCTGAATTGCCTAAGTACTACTCCAATTCCCCCAGTCAAACCACAATGACCTTCAAAATCCCCTCCTTCTACTCCTACATCTCCTCCGCGAAGCACGCCTCCTCCCTCCCAAAAATCGTCCTCATAACCGGCGCAGGTCGGGGCAAAATCATTAACGTTGTCTCCTTCCTCGCCGTCACAACAATGCCCTATTTTCACGCCTACAGCGCCGCAAAAGCCGGCGTCCTCCACGCCACCCTCACGCTCGATGTCGGAAACCGAAAGCATCAATATCTATGCCGCGCACCCGGACATGATTGCGAATACGACGCTAGGCCAAGGAGCGCTGAATCAGGAACCTTTTGAGAAGGAAGAGGAGTTGAGGAGGCATATGTGTCGAATGTTAACCTCAGACCACTTCCACTGGGTTTGAATAGCAACAAACCGCGCCCCAGGAGTCCCTTCGACGAAGGCGTCGCTCGCATTCTACAGGCACTCAAGTCCAGAACGTCGCAGAAGCTTCAACGTCGAATTTCTACAAAACTTTCCTTGACTACGCAACTCTAGATAAGGGCCCATATCACTGCCTATTCATCTGCTGAGGCCCAACCGGAAATCAGTGAGCTATTAATATCCCAGTGAAAAACGAAATCGTAAGCTTTAAGGATATTCGAAAGTGTTGATTTAAATATAGAGGTCAGCGGCGAAGACTACTTCCTTCTTATGATGTCCTCGCAGTGAAAGAAGTAAAGGTGAATAACTTTTGATCTACATAGGTAGTAGACTGACGAAGCTTCGCTTTGTGCATTTATACAAGAATCGATATGCCGTTCTCGTTGAAATATGTCGATGAAAAGGCAGAGCAACGACGGCGAGAGCTGGAGATTCAGCAAACAAACGCTAGGGCTATTATCCGTGGATTTCCAGGTCCTCCCCTGCCGTCTTCAATACAGATGCAGCAAGTGGCTCGTATGTCCACTTGGACCAGCGTCCCGCGAGCCGGCAACCCCTTTTCGCAATGCATTTGTCCTTTCGAAGAAAAACATAAGGTCCAGCGTAACCTACGCGGACTCACGCTCGAACGAAATTTGACTTTGTGCTTCCACAACCCTAGATATGCCGAGGAAAAGAGCAGCAGAAAGCGAAGAGCGACGAGATTAAGACTAGTTGAATGCGGTGAGAACTGTCAAGTTTTACGATCAAAGATTTCATTCTCTTTTTAACAAAGAGACTTTCTTAGTTAGCAGAGATTATTTTTGTGAACAAACTTTTTCGTTATGGCGATATTTGCTCTTTAACAAAGGGCTTAATCGAGATATATCACATTGTTATAAAGCGGCCTTGACCGTAACTAGATTTAAAAAAGAACCCTATGAGTAAGAGATTAACATGTATACATATGCAAAGTTAAGGTGTAAGAGAATTTGCTTCCATTCGTTTGGGAAAGAAAAGAGGTGCGGGAGTACATGGGATTTAACATGATTGAGAAGTTATATGAATTGTCTTTCTTTCATAGTCTTATACCGTCATCTTTTTCTCGTACTTTCGGCCATAGCAAACCTTCGGCAAGGGCTGAAATTCCATGTCCTCTTCACCTCACCTTGGTGGCACCTGCTTGCTCCAACCTTACAACAACGACCCCCAAATCCACAACCATACCTCCCTAAAAGTAAAAAAAACATTTACTCTACGCAAAAACGTCACCTTAGGGTAGCACCCGTTTCCCACTCCACCGAGTCAATCTCAGAATCCCATCGTCCCAATCACCCCTACTACCCCAACTCGAACCTTTGCAACATGCCCCCCGGCAACCTACTCTCCCTCGGCGGCAAATGACCATGCACCTTCCTCACCCCGGCCCTCTCCACCTTCCTCCCACTCTCCCTCTCGCTCGCATCAATCCCCACCCCGTCTCCCACCCCATAACTCTCCGCACAACAGCACTCGATCCCCTTGACCAATCGATCCCCCACGGCTTCAAGTATCGTAATCCGCTTATTCGGGTTCGGATGCATCATGCGCAGCAGCAAGTGTCTGACTGCTGATCTGGGCAAATTCGAGAACAGAGGACCGCAGGCCGGGGTTTCGGAGCCAGTGATCAAACCGTCAGGGTGCTTGTCGATGAATTTGTCCCAGCCGGAGAGGAAGCGGACGTAGTGGTGGTGGGGGTGGGAGCGGTCAGCGGCAGGCCAGGGGTTGCCTCTGTGGATCATGCTTAGGAGGACGATGGCGCAGGACCAGACGTCTAGGGGGCGGGGATCATAGTGGCCTAAAAAGGAGAAATTTTAGCCCGATCTCGATTATTACAGCGAAAGGTAACTTACAGTTTTTGTCGATTACTTCTGGTGCAATGTACGGCAGGCTGCCACATAGACCCGGGGCGCAGAGTCGATACTCGTTGCTTTCCTTCTTGGAAATGGTCTGACCTTTCCTCAGGCCGGGATGGCCTCCACAGAAAACCTCAGAAACTCCAAAGTCGGTAATCTTAAGGTGGCCTTCACTATTCATAAGCAGATTCTCGAGCTTGATGTCTCGATGAGCAATGCCGTGGAAATGTAGGTATGCCACACCTCGAAGTAATTGCTTGAAGAGACATAGGTTATCTTCTAGGGTCAAGTAATTCTTTTGCACCAGGGTGAAGATCTCTCCTTGTGAGCAAAATTCCATGACATGGTTCCAGCGTCCGCCATGGGTGCATAGCCTAACGCTCTCGACAATGTTCGGGTGGTGTAGACTTTTGGCAATAGCGTACTCTGACTTGACCTTCCCGACATACTCGTTCTCGTCCTCATGCTGTCCTTTTCTTCGAAACTCTTTGACGGCAAAGACTCCGTCGGTGAATGATCCCTTCTGTACCATTAGCTTCACTATGGCAGTTGAGCCCTTGCCAACCAATTTCCCTCTCCTACCCGGTAATTTGCTGCCACTTGTATACTCCTCGTGAAGCTCCACGGTATCCACATTGAAATCCGCTGGAAAACTAGTACTTAATCTCCTAGACTTTAAGTCCTCACTGGTAGCGGCAGGCATTGAAATGTAATTATCACGCTCGATGGCGGCATTGTGCATGCTGGTTGAACGCTCCCTCCCTGGTGAACGTTGTGGCCTTGGCAGGTTGGCAAACAAGATATTTGTATTCTTGAAACTCAAGCCCCTAGATAGTTTCTTCGGGTAGTCTCCAGGCGTCTTCGAGAGATGCCACGGTTCGGCTGTGCCATTCGTGGCACTGCTGCTCGAGCATGCAGAGGAGGATCTAGTTGATTGCGAATATTCCGAATTCTCCGCGGAATGGGTAATGTACTGAGAGTAGGAAAGAGTTGGAGATAATGGAGCCGTTGCTGTTGCTATCGGTGTTGTTCCAACTGGCTCTTGCGTGGATTGCGGGTTAGAGCTGATTTGTAATGCTTCGAACGTCGAGGATCGCGACCTGCGAAAGAAGTTCTTTATCCTCGTGGACGTTCTTCTGAAAGGCTGAGATTTGGTCTCAAAGACATCGGAATCGGAAGTGGTATAGGATGGTGGGGTAGGGATGATCCTGCTAGGTGGTGGCGCTGCAAGCTCTGCCTCAGCGAGAATTTGATGAGGGTTGACATCGGGCCTTGTGGCTTGTCCATCCACCTCGATTGAGCCGTCATAACGGCAAGTTTGGTGTTGAAGGTTGATTGAAGTCACTGCCCCGGCGGGTTCAGTAGGCACTGCTTTCTTGTCGTGTTCGGCTACTGGATCTTGAGGGTCGGCCGCTCGTAATCCAGGAGAACCCACCGGGTATGGTTCAGATGGAGAGACAGCATCCAGCATGGCGGTGGAACCGACTGGCGGATGGGTCTTTGGACCAGGACTACCGCTAACGTCGACTTCTGCGAGATGATGCTAGAGAAGATCTTCCATCGTCAATTGTCTGCAATTAGATGAACGGCGGTTCTCAAAAGAAAAGGCTGTGTAAGAGAGCGTTGGAGTGATTGGCCACGTCGAATAAAAGATACAGTAAACTTTTCCCTTGAAACTCGCAGAATCAGCGCCAGAGACAGTAGAAAAGCTGGGAGTGAATGCAGGTGGCGGTCTTTAGGGGATTAGATGAGCATTTTAAATATAGTCAGAATGTCTTCGGATAATTTTGCCTTTAATTCAATCCTCCGGCCGACGCACACAAGAGAGGAAGTCATGATGGATAGGCATGATTTGTTATAACCGTATTAAATGGCAGACTGGCCCATATGTTGTCAGATCCCTCGCTCTGAGAGGTGGTGGTTATTTCCAATCTTCAGTGAGGCCATGTCATACATTCACGCTTTATTGTATTTTGTATGAGGCAATTTTCTCCAGAACGTGGTGGTAAGCATGATTCGAACAAGAGATCCCATACAGAAGCGTTTGAAGAAGTCGCAGCCTACCTAGTTCTAATACAAGAGCTGTTCAAGGGAGGACCTTCCTCGAGCATCACATTCCAGCAGCTGCCAGGAGGACTTGACCCGGTGCTAGATACGAAGATTTAAACTGAACCTTACTTTGAATATATCACTAAGGGACTGCGGTTTTTTGTCAAAGTCGTCTAATCACGTCTTTAGATATCACATTAAGACCATTGTTCTCAAGGCCAGAACATAGGTGCAGTGGTATGCGGTTACTTGAATGCGACCAGCCATTACACTAGGGTCATGGTATCAAAAGCAAAATTCTCCTGGGGTTGAAGACCCAGTCGAGAGTTTTCGTAGGTTCGACCCCGGTCGAACCGAGCTTTTTGCCCTTTTTCCCAGTTTTTTGGGGTGTAGCTTTGGTTCTGCGCATAAGCAACTCACTTTCAATTGTTTTTGTTTTGCTTTTGCTCTTTCCCTCTTGAAGTTTTTGCGTAGTCGTAAGGTGAAGCGGG
>JAABUO010004126.1_pt1 | contig 17112 bp, 18 predicted proteins | sample 5559291 | NCBI WGS metagenome assembly JAABUO01 (sample SAMN10711878, study PRJNA513372) | rock metagenome | isolation source: Antarctica rocks | place: Antarctica: Victoria Land, Finger Mt sud | reverse complement strand
ATGTGGCCCGTTCTTGTCATCCTCGCCCCGATCCCACACTTCCATGGGGTTGTACCGCGTCAACCAGGACCACGCGGCCGAGGTAGCCAAACACCTGCAGAACCGCTTCGGCCCGGCGCTGGGCCTGCCCGACGACGCCGTGCGCATCGTGGCCGACGAGCACGACGCCCAGGAGTTGATCGAGCAGTTCGCGGACGGCGACAGGCGCTCGCCCGTCGTGGCCACCACGGTGGACCTGCTCTCGACCGGCGTAGACATCCCGAGCCTGCGCAACGTCGTCTTCCTGCGCCCCATCGCCTCGCCCGTCGTGTTCAAGCAGATCGTCGGCCGCGGCACGCGCGTCGACGAGGGCGCGGACAAGCTGTGGTTCCGCGTCGTCGACTACACGAACGCCACGCGCCTGTTCGACAAGTGGGAAGCGGTCGCCGAGGATGCGCCGGCCGCGCCCGACGGACCGGCCGACCACTACCTGACGGGCCTGGCGCTCGACCAAGAGACCGAGCGGCCGATCGCCGGCGCGAGCGTGCTCGTGGAGAGCGGCCCCAACACCACCGAGCAGAAACGCACGAGCAGGAACGGCGCGTTCGGCTGCGCGGGGCTGCCGCGCACGAGTGTCACGGTCATCGTCACGGCCCCGGGCTATCGCCGCCGCCAGCTCACCTGTCCCACCAGCGCCGCGCCGGACCGCGTCGTCGCCATCACGCTCGTGCCGAGCGAGGCGGGCGGCAAGAGGACCATCACGGTCAGGGGCCTGACCGTCACCGTGGAGGACGAGACCTACCTCGAGCTCGACGCCGGAGGCCAGCGGCTGACCGTGCAGGAATACATCAACCGCGCCAAGGCCGAGTTGTTCCAGTACGCCCCGGACGAAGGGGCGCTGCGCCGGCTGTGGCTCGACCCGGCGAAACGCAAAGAGCTGCTCGGGGCCCTGCTGCAACTCAACGCCTCGCCCGAGATGATCGCGGCGCTGCTCTCGCTGCCCGACGCCGACGCCTACGACGTGCTGGCCTCGATCGCCTTCGGGCGCGAGCCGCTCAGCCGCGACGACAGGGCCAGGGCCTTCGCCGCGCGCAACGGGGACTTCATGGGCAGCTTCCCGCCGGCCGCGCGCGAGGTGTTGATCGCCCTGCTCGACAAATACCGGCTCGGCGGGGTCGACGAGTTGGAGCAATCCGAGGTGCTGCGCACGCCGCCGTTCGACCGCATGGGCTTTGCGCCCGGCGTCGCGCGCCGCTTCGGCGACCCCGCGCACTTCCGCGCCGCGGTGCAGAGCCTGACCAGGCGGCTGTACGAGGCGTAGGGGGACCCTCACCCCCACGGCCCTCACCCCCGACCCCTCTCCCTGACGCGGGAGAGGGGGGCCGGCCTGACGTGTTGTGCGGCCTGCCCCGCGCGGCCTGCCCTTGAAAGGTCATGGCAGGGGACGGACCTCGAAAGGTCATGGCAGGGGACGGACCTCGAAAGGTCGGCGCGGGCGCCGCGTGAGGCACTTTCGCCGGCTCGACGCTGGTACGGGCGCGGCCGCGCGGCCAGCCGGGGGCCTTGTCGGGCGGCTGTCCGGGCTGCAAGGGCGGCAACGCGGGGCCGCTGTCTCCGACCGGGGTCGCGCCGGGCGAGGGATGGTCGGGGAGCTGGTCGAGCAGGACACCCGTCCATACCCCGCCGTAGCTCGTCCATACCTCGTGCATCGCCGTCCATCGCGGCACATCGTCGTCCATCCATCCCCATCCATCGCTCCCCGTCGCGGCCCGTCGCGGCCCGTCGCGGCCCGTCGCGGCCCGTCGCGGCCCGTCGCGGCCCGTCGCGGCACAGTGTCGTCCGTGCCGGCGGCCCGATTGCCCGTCCCCCCCTCGCGCGACGCGCCCTCATATTTTAGAACAGAAATACTAATAGTCAAGGAACACACCGGGGTAGGGCTCGTGAAAAGTCGACGACGCCCCTCTCGCCCCCTCCGCCCCTGGCTGACTAGTCCCCCGGACCCTAGCCGCGGGTTCTCCTCCTCGCCCCCCCCGCCCATCGCTAACTGGCCCCTCGGCTGCGGCCGACGGTCCAGCGCACTTCCGGGGGAGCCCCCGGACCCCCGCTAACCAAGGTGCGCACGGGTGGACAAGGGTGGTCCCCCCGACAATGCACAGACCCTGCCGTACACCCCAGGGCAATCGCATCTACATCAGCTGGCGAGGACCTGGAGCACGTAGCGGTGATCCCAGCCGGCCTTGAGGCGTGTGGCTTTGATCCCGCACCGGGCCGTGGACGCGTGCTGCAGGAGCGTCAGCGCACTGCGCCGCCGCAGGGCCAGGTTGTGGGCCGCGTGGCCCGTGCGCACCAGCAGCAGCCCAACGTGTTGCGCGTGAGCGGCGCTTATGCGCGTCGGGATGAGTCTAGCTCACGGCGTCCGCTCGACGCGCTTGTTGGGCCGTGCCGCCATGCACTCAGGCCTATCAGCAGTCGAACACCGACCAGCAGATGTCGTTTCGCACCCGCTGATCATCCAGGACCAGCGCGCGGATCGCGTCAGGGAGCTGGTCGCGCTGCCATCGACACTCGAGCCGCCCGGAACTCTCACCCTCGCATCCGGGGGCCGCCGCACGCACGGCCTTGATCGCGTAGGCCGCAGCACCGAGCTCGTGCGCGGCGACATGCGCCACCACTGCCGCCTGGCCGGCCGCATATGCGGCGTGCCGAGCGGCTCCGCTCAACTCTCTTGCCGCAGCCATGGCATGACCACCCGCCGCGCGGGACTGAGACATCCTGATCTCGCCGCGCGCCCATGCCCGAATCTGCTCAATCGCCTGGCGAGGCCGCGGGTCTGACGGGTGCGCCGACTCGAACAGGTGCAGGACGTGTTCCGCACACGTTGCGGCCCACAGGGCGAGCAGCTGATGGTCGGAGTCTGTGAGCGTCCCCCCGCGGCGGATGGTGATGAAGCGAGGGTCGCGGTCCTTCGGGAGGATCACGGCTGTACCCTTCTGCGTGCATCTGCCCAACGGCCAGGGTTCAGCCGCCGGCTGGGAGTACAGGTTCGATAGGTCGGCACGGCCGTCAGCAGACCGCACCCTGTAAAATCGCAATGATCCAGCCGGTCGGCTGTACCCCAGTGTTGGGCTTGTTTGTGCAAAATATGTCTTTTATGTCTTTGTGATGTTTTAATTGTGTTTCGAAGATGGGAGATGAGAATAGACTTACGTTGGTTTTGGCATTGTTTCAATGAGCGCCCGCAGAACCCATGCTCATTTACTTGCTCCAGGTCCTCGTCAGCTGATGTAGATGCGATTGCCCTACCGTACACCCCTCCGTCGATAATCATGCGTTCGCCTCGTAGTATAATGTAACGACGCCATCGCGCCGAAACACGTCTCACGCATGGCTAACGGGAACAACGATTGGGCGCCCGCGCCACCAGGTGTTCAAAGACAGGCGCAAACATCGGGTGCATGCATACGCCCTGCCATCACGGCAGGACTGCTGACGCAGCCCCGCGACTTGGTGGCCGGGCCGCACCCGTTAATCATGTGCGCCAGTGCGGCAGACACAAGCGTATGGCGGGGGTCCGGGGGGAGGCATCTCCCCGGGCTCCCCCGGAGGGGGCGGGGGGGGCGAGAAGGAAAACCGCGCCGGGACGCGGGACGCAGGGCGAAGGTCCAGTTAGCCATGGGCGGGGGGCAAGAAACAACCATGAACCGCGCGAGCCTAGCCAACGACATCTGGCGCGCCTGCGACATCATGCGCCGCGACGACGGCACCACCGGCAGCCTCGAATACATGGAGCAGCTCTCCTGGCTGCTCTTCCTCAAAGTGTTCGAGGCCATCGAGGACCGCCTCGAGGTCGAGGCCGAGCTCGACACCCCGCCGCGCCGCTACGCGCGCATCATCGACGGCCCCTACCGCTGGAGCGCCTGGGCGCACCGGGACTTCCCGGCCGAGAAGCTCGTGACCTTCATCGACAGCGAGCTCTTCCCCCACCTGCGCGGGCTCTCCGCCGCGGGCGACCTCGAGCGGCGCACCATCGCCGGCATCTTCGCCGACATCCCCGGCAACCGCATGAAGAGCCCCTACAACCTGCGCGACGTCATCGCCATCGTCGACGAGGTCGACTTCCAGAACAGGGACGACATCTACACCGTCTCGCACATCTACGAGGACCTCTTGCGGCGCATGGGCAGCGAGAGCGGCATCACAGGCGAGTTCTACACGCCGCGCCCTCTCGTGCGCTTCATGGTCGAGCGCGTTGACCCGCGCGTCGGCGAGACCGTCTACGACCCCGCCTGCGGCTCGGCCGGCTTCCTCGTCGAGGCCTACCTGCACATGAGCCGCGTGGGCACGGCGACCGGGAGCGAGGCCCGGGGGCTGACCTCGGAGGACATGGAGACGCTGCAGCGCCACACCTTCCACGGCAAAGAGAAGAAAGCCTTGCCGTGCCTGCTCGGCCGCATGAACATGATCCTGCACGGTGTCAGCACGCCCGACATCCGGCGCGCCAACACGCTGGAGGAAGACGTGCGGCGGATCGGGACCGAGGAGCGGCGCGACGTGATCCTGACCAACCCGCCCTTCGGCGGCAAAGAGAACAAGCAGGTGCAGCGCAACTTCCCCGTGCAGACGCAGGCGACCGAGCTCCTGTTCATGCAGCACATCATGCGCTCGCTGGGGGCGAGGGGGCGCTGCGCCGTGGTCGTGCCCGAGGGGGTGCTGTTCCGCGGCGACGCCTTCGCCGGCGTCAAGCGCGACCTCTTGGAGAACTACGACACGCACACCGTGGTCAGCCTGCCGGGCGGAGTGTTCCAGCCCTACTCGGGCGTCAAGACCAACCTGCTGTTCTTCGAGCGCGGCGGACCCACGCGCGAGGTCTGGTACTACGAGGTGCAACCGGCGAACGGCGGGCGCTTCACCAAGGGCGCCCCCATCCGCGACGCCGACCTCGACGACCTCCGCGCGCTGTGGGCGGAGCGGCCGGCGACCAAGCGGTCGTGGCGTGTCCCCGTCGCCGACATCGTCGCGCGCGGCTACGACATGACGGCCAGGAACCCCAACCGCCCCGCCGACGTCACCCAATTGTCGCCCGAGAAGATCATCGCCTCCGCGCTGGACAAAGAGCGCCAGATCGCCACGCTGCTGGAGGAGATGCAGGTACTGCTCGCCGGAGGCGTCGATGGCCGCGCGTGAGCAACTGTCACTCGGCCTCGCGCCGGACGCGCCTGAACGTTATGTAGACTCGGGCGACGTGCCGGACGGCTGGCGACTGTTGCGGCTCGACCACTCAGATGCGGGGCAACGCGCGCGGCGATGTCGGCACCGAAGCGGCTCCCGACGATCTCGACGATCTTGTCGGGATGGAGACCGCCCAGCACGAAACTCGCGCGCGCGTCGAAGCGGGCCGCATCCTCGCCCGTGGCCCCGTGCCCGAATGACGCGGGTAGGGGGGCCAGGAGGAAAAGGTCGTTGGGGGCGACGTAGGCGGCGAGCCTATTCAGCGACCAGATGTGCGCGTGGCACGTCAAGACAAGCTTCACGTCGGCGCGGCGGCAGTCCGCCGCCAGGCGCGCGATAGCGCGACCCAGGCGTTCCTGCTCGCCCATCAGCGGCGAGGGCACCCCGTCGACGATGATGACAAGCGGGCCGCGCCCCGCGCCCGCCGCAGCCGCCTGGGCGCGGCGAAAAAACTCCTCGTCGGTCCAGCGCGCGGTCGTCAAGGGGCGTAGCACGCCGGCCACCAACTCGGCGACGCTCGTCGTCGGCCCCAAGGCGTCGCCCCCGACGATCAGGCGGACCCGACCCGCCAGGACACGCGTCGCTCAATCGAAAATGCCCCACGACACGCCCATCCCCGTCCCTTCAATGATGACGAAGAGCGGAGACGGGGCCGGCAGGAACTGGTCGAAGGCAGCCAACATCTCCTCGCGGGGAACGCACGGCGATGCCCCCCAACCGTGCGGCACAGCACTCCCCAGTGCCTGATCGCACGCTGCGACCGCATCGTCGTCGAGCGCCCCCCTCTGTAGCAGCGGCAAGGGGCTCGTGTGTTCCACCCACGCCTGATCATACTCGCGGGCAGCGGAGGGCCCGGCCGCGACGTCATCCAGGAGTGCCCCCAGGAGCGCCGCCTTAATGTCCCGCACCGTCGCTTGGTCGTTATACAACCGATAGAGGTCGCGCTCGATCTCGGCCTGAAGAGCGCGTTGGGAGGTGGGGACAGTGTCGTTCAGTTGAGCCAAGACCGCTCGGGCTAAGGCGCGGAGCTCGTCCCGGGTGGGGACAGGCTCGCCTACCTCCCGGCAGCGTTTTTGCACCTCCGCGACGATCTTATCGAGCTTCGCCAGGCTAGGCTGACGGCGCGCGGGGTCATCCAACTGAGCGATCAACTCGCCGATTTCGCCGTGTTTGACCGATCCCTGCGTAACCAGTCGCACTTCGAAGTCTCGGTTTGCCCGTCGCGAGGCGAGGGCATTGCACAGGAAATTAACCATGAGGTTACCGGCGAGCAGGCCCGCGCGACTCCAGGTGTCGGTCGTAGCCTTGAGCTGGACCCAGATGTCTTTATCGCGGCCGGCAGGCACGACGGAGAGGACAACGACTGGGAGAGTATGGTCGGGTCCCTGAGGCAGACTAGGGGCGATAGGAATGGGCCGTGCGCGTAGGTCATTGCCCTGATAGAAAGCGACACGGTGGCCGCGGTCGCACACGAGAACCCAGATGGCGTAGATAAGATGGTAGTATGCCCCTTTGAGGTCGTTCCAATCCCCTCGAATTTCGGCATCATACGTCGATGACATAAGCGTTCTCCTCGCTCAGGACCCCCGTCTTTCAGCTTACCGCCTTGCCCAAATATCCGGGTGCAGCGAGGTAGCGAGATTGATAGCCGACGCGCCCACCCACCACCGACGCGGCATATGGGCGACTCTCGTGTTTACGGCGATGACAACCAGCATATGTCGATACCCACGATCATCCAGTTCAACTGTCAGGACCGGATGATGTAGGACATACCCTCTTATCCAATTGCGTTCTAACTGCGTGGCCTCGCAATAAATAGAGCGCGCTTGTATCGAGCACAGCACGGATCACGCCACGTTTCCACTCTCGGCCTCTCGCACTCCTTGCTCACATGGCAAGGCACTGGGCCGCGTGTGATGAACGACTCGATCTCCTCCTCGCCCAACCCATCGTCCGCGCCACGTCCTTCGGCACGGTCGTGCGGCTCGTCGAGCGCCCGGATTATGCGCACGTGACCGCCTTCGCATGATACGCCTTTCAGTTAGACCACGCAGCACGCGCAAAAGCATCATTAGGTGCGAGCGTGACGAGACTTAAACGTGTCGTACTACACTGACGATAACGCTGTCTCTGACGCAAGGATGCACACGTGACCGCACCTACTATATCGCCTCTTCATCACGTTATGTCGCCTTTCATCACGCGAGTTGTCGTCAAGGACGACAAGAGCATCGTCGAATGTGATGTGCGCCTCGAGCCGCTCAATGTCCTGGTCGGGCTCAACGGCTCGGGCAAGAGCAACTTCGCTGGCCGCGATTGCTTTGAAGCGATTGTAGAGGGAGAGGATCGCGTAACGTGCGCACCGCTCAGGACTCGGCCAGCCAGATGTAGTGGGAGCCATGGCGACTGGAGGGGGAAGGCATTTACTGCCATGGCAAAGCAGTTCGGCGCCGATGTGGAGGCGATTGTCAACCGCCTCGATCCTGCGCAACGCGATCACGCTCAACGCGACATCGAGGCGATTCGGCGGGCGAGGGGCACCTCCTATAGCCTGCTTGCCAGCCATGGTGCGCGACGGCCACCATACCCCCGACCTTCGCGCCGCCGTCTGTTGGGTCCTGGCGCAGCCTGGTAGCCATGGCAGGAGAGCCGTGCCTGCTTTGCTTGAAGCCCTGGCAGACGCCAGCGCCGCTGTGCGGGTAGCGGCCGCGCAGGCCCTGGGGCAAGTGGGCGTCCACAGAGCAGCGCCCCACCTCATCACCGCCCTTGTGACGGATGACGATGGCGAGGTGCGGCGGGCGGCGGCCTATGCGCTTGGCCTAATAGGCGACGAAGGCGCGACACGGGCCCTGGTGTGGACGTTGAATAGCAAGGACGGAACTCCCGCCGTACGAGGGATGGCGGCGGAATCGCTGACCAATGTAGGGGCGAAAAGCGCCGTCCCCGCCCTCCTTGCCACGCTGGATGATCCGAGCGCCGAGGTGCGGTTTTGGAGTGTTTTTGCGTTAGGTGAGCTGGGTGGGCCGGAGTCTCTACCAGAGCTAGGGCGCGTCGCGGCGCGTGATATGACCGACGTGCCGGGATGGGGAACGGTCAGCCACGAAGCGGCGGAGGCAATCGAGCGCATCCAAGGCAAGGTAGCGACCGCGGGCGCCTACGGGTAGAGTCTCTCGTTGGCCGCTAGCATGGCGATGAACTTGTCGATGCGCGCCCGGCGCGTCTCCGGCTTCCTGGCGGTCTCGACCCTGTGGCAGATGGCGTAGCGGTTAGCCTTGTTGAGCGTGTCGAAGAACGCCCTGGCTCCCGGATGGCTGTCGAGCGCGGCGCGCAGGTCGTCGGGGAGCGTGAGGGCGCCCTGCGACTGGTACGCCCTGCCCCACCGCCCGTCCCCCTTGGCCGCGTCGACCTCCCGCTGCCCGGTTGGCCTCATCCTGCCGGACGCGATGAGCTGCTCGGCCTTCGCCGTATTGACCCTGGACCAGACGCTCCTGGGGCGGCGCGGCGTGAACTTCTGCAGCCAGAACGTATCGTCGTAGGACTTCTTCTTCTGCCCGTCGATCCACCCGTAGCAGAGCGCGGCGTCGAGGGCGTCGGCATACGACACCGAGGAGGCGTCCGCGCCCTTCTTGGCGATCTTGAGCCACACCCCCTGCGTCTGCGCGTGGCGCTCGGCGAGCCACTGTTCCCAGGCGTGGGGCGAGTCGAAGAGCATGATCGGTACGTCCGCTAACGTCTCCATATCCCCACTATCGCTATCGCCACGTCGTCGTCAATGTCAGGATACGACAAACCGAGCAGCGCGCCCACCGTCATCCCCCGATCCTCTCTCGATAGGTAGGCCGTGAGGGGGTCAGCGCCGCGTCGAAGCCGCCGGGTATGTGGAAGACGAGCAGGCGCGCGCCGCCGGCTCCGGCGCGCCACGTCACCGCCGTACCCGCTGGGACGTAGCTAAATGCTCCCACGCCGATCTCGCGCGCCTCCCCGTCCAGGCTTAGGTCGATCGCGCCCTCTAGGACGTAGACCGCCTCGTCCTGAGCGGATATCCGTGGTGCCAGCGCCCCTCCCGCTGGCGCCGTCACGTCGAAGAGATCGTAGGTCCCGGCCGTGTCCGTGGAGCCGGCCAGGAGCCGCCACTCCAGTCCGAGGGCATGGAACACCGGCGCCGCTGCGGCCGTGGCGATGTGGGGCGCGGACGGGCTCCACGCCGGCGGCGCGGTCTCCATCAAGGCATCCGTGGATGGCACGGTGAAGGGGAGCGCGGGCGCCCCCTCCTGCCCGAATAGCCGCGACAGGATGCCGACCTGATCGGCGGAGGAGGGCGGGGTCGACTCCTCCAGCGACGGCCGGCGGCGCCCGTCCGCCGGCCGGCCGCAGCTCATCACGACGAGCTCGAAGCCCGCGGGTGTGTAGAAGTTGACGACGCGCGCCTCGGCGCTCTCAACTGAGAAGCTGTGCGGCGTCAGGCGCGGTAGGTAGATGGCAGTCCCGGGCCCCGCCCTATACGTGCGCCCCTCGGCGTTGAAGGTGCACTCGTCGTCGAGCACATAGAAGCCCTCGTCGGCGTCGGGGTGGCGGTGCGTCGGCGACCCCAGGCCCGATGGCATCACCTGCTCAATGAAGGAGAAGCGGTTGCCGGTCTGGGCGCCGGTCGCCAGGGGGAGCCACAGCGTAGCGACGAGCCAGAAAGCGGGCGCGGTGTCGCGGTCCAGGACATAGGGCTTAGGGCGATAGGGGTCAGCGATACCGATCATGCTTTGCTCCTCATGGGAAAACTATACAGACATATGGCACAGACGCCCACGCGGGTTAGCGGGGCATCGTTAACGACCGTGCTGGGGATGAGCGCCCCCAGTGTGTCACAACGGTCAAGCTCGGATAAGGAGGTTGCAAGCTCTGGACAGGGCGCCTGGGCTATGAGCCCGTGTCGCCGTTCGGCCGGTTCTCTGCCCGTGGGCGGAGCAGATCCGGGGTGTCGGCGAATTTCTGCGTGTAGTGCTCCAGCACCTGGGCGGAGAGCCGCTTTGAGCCGCCCCCTGCGCACACCTCGCCCCACCCATTACCTCTCATCCTACCAACCCCTGACGCGCTTTCCGCGTTGTGGGTAAGGATTAGATCCACGCGGGGGAGAGTGCGAAAAGTGAATACGTTGTTCATCTGGCGTGTCCAGTCGGCGACGGCGACGAAGAGGCCGCAGGGAGCGCCCGAGACGGGCGCCCTGATCAAGCGGGTGGCGGCGGAGAACCGGCCGTGGGGCGCCGAGCGCATCATCGGTCTTGGGTGGCCTGCATCACCAGCATCTTGCTGACCCTGGTGGTCATCCCCGTCATCTACAGCCTGCCCGGCGGCCTGCGCCGCGCCACGGGCGGCGTCGGAACGGCCCTACCGGCGGCCGGGCGCGCGCCGTCCCCGCGCGCCGGCAACCTCACCCCTGAGCGCGTCACCTTAACGTGCAAACACAGTCTATGGGTCTGACCCCCGCGCCCGTGGGACTAGCGTCGTGCAGGCCACCGCTGACGCTCTGGGGCTCGTCTGACCCCCGCGCCCGTGGGACTAGCGGTCCGGCTCCGCGGCGGCGAGGCAACCGAGCGCGATGGCCAGCAGCGTGACGCGCGCCAGGACGACGCGATCCCAGCGCCGTTGCAGCGCGCGCGCGTCATCGGGCGTCTGGCCCTCTCGGGCAGCCGCCGTGAGCCGCTTGTTGATCGGCGCTGAGAGGGTCGTGTACAGCCCCAGGAACCCCGCCTGCGCCGCCAGGGCCGCGAGCCCAAGGTACCGTCCCGTGCTTGGACCAGCGACGACGGCCACGGCGGCGGTCGCGATCATGCCCGCGGCGCCGACGACCGGCATGCGCACGTCCGCCGTTTCGTGCAGGCGTCCCATCACCTCGGCCATGCTTCCCGCCGCGCTCCGCCCCAGGGCGCGCGGCCCGACGAGGGCAAAAAAGGCGTCCGTCCCGTAGGCGACGCCCACGCCCAGGGTCGCCACGACGCGCAGCGCGACAAACGTGCGGCTCGTATGTATAGTCCTGCCCATTGATTGGTCCTCCCTCATACTCCTGCTGATACCTCTACTGGCCGACCTGGCCCGCGCCTATAGCCTGACGACCACGTCGGCGATGCCGGCGGGCGCGCTGGACAGGGCGCGTCGGCGCGCCCTCCTTTATCCGAGCGGCGGAATGACGCCCAACTAGGCGCGGTTCACCCGTCCCCGCTCGTGCGCCACGCCAGCGCAAGGTCGCGCACCGCGCGCCTCATGAGCCCCGTCGCTCGCCGCTGCCCCCCGGCGATCCGTCCGGCCATGGCGAGCGCGACCAGCCCGTGGAGCGCGCCCCAGAGCAGGTCGACGTCGTCGTCGAGATCCGTCGCGTCCCCGGCGAGGGGACGCACCGCGTCGCGCAGGGCGGCGAACGCCGCGCGGGCCTCGGGGGGGGTGTCGGCGACTCCGAAGGGGACGCCGCCGAGCCCGTGCATGACCTGGTACAGCTCAGGGCGCTCCCAGGCGAAGGCCCAGTACGCCTCGGCCACGCGGAGTAGAGACTCCTCGGGGGGCGTGGCCCCCGCGTGCGCCGCGCGCAGCCGCGCCGTCAACTCGGCGAACCCCTCGCGCAGGAGGGCCAGCAGGAGATCGTCCTTGCTCGCGAAGTACTGGTAGATCATAGGGGGGCTATACTCGATGCGCTCCGCGACTTTGCGGATGGTAACCGCGTGCCAGCCCTCGCGCGCGGCAATCTCGCGCGCCGCCACCAGGATCGACCGGCGCAACTCCTGCCGTTCGCGCTCTCGCCGCTGCCTGATGCCTGTTTGTCCCATCCAGCCTCACCTCCCTCGCCTTTTTATAACTATGTACATAAATATAACATTGTTAAAAAAGGACTGTCAAGAGACCGAGGCCGCGCCACCTCAACCTCGAACTCGGGGTCGGCTCCCGCCTGGAAACGTGGACGGCCGTGGTAGACTGGTGTCAAAAGCAACGGTAGGGAGGCGCGGGAGCGATGACGGGACGACAGGGTATCACGATGCCGCCCGAGCCGGTGGCGGCCTGGCCCCCGGACGACACCGAGGAGAGCGTTTTGGGAACCAATCTCCACCAGGCGACGATCACGAACCTGCGCGTCGGCCTGAATGAGGCTGCCGCCGCCCTTACCCCGCTGGATCAAACCCTGCCGTGGCAGGCGTTGAGCCAGACGATTATCACGGGGTTCAGGCGCCGCGACGGCACGCGCTACAAGACCCTCCCCGACGTCTTCGTCTATCGACAGGCCATCGACGAAAACCGCAAGTCCCTCCTGGTCGAGACCGACGGCCCACCGGCGCTCATCGTCGAGGCGCTCAGCGAGTCGACCTATGAAAACGACCTCGACCTCACCGACGGCAAGGGCTTCAGTTACGCGCAGGCCGGTGTGCGCGAGTATCTGGTCCTCGACCCGGCCGGCGAGTTCGTGTCGCCGCGCGGGCAGGGGTGGCGTTTGCACGACGGCGTCTATCGCCCCTGGCTCCCCGACGACGACGGCCGCTGGCACAGCCAGGAGATCGAGGCCGCGATAGGCCTGGAAGGGGTCCATGCCACGGTGTATACCGCGGACGGGCGACGGCAGCTACGCGAGGGCGAGATCGCGCGCGAGATCGCGCGCCGGGATGCCGAATTGGCGCGCCGAGATGCCGAATTGGCGCGCCGGGATGCCGAATTGGCCGCGTTACGTCGCCTGGTGGAGCGACTCTCGCAGAACAACCAACAGCAACACGACTAGCCCGGCGGACAAGTACTTCCTCTACAAGCTCATAGCGGTAACCATCCTCGCCCGGATAGGCGAAAAACTCGTCGAGCGCCATGACGTTCTATGTGTCGCGGTCTGTGCATCGTCGGGTGTCCAAGCCTGTTTGCCCGCGCGCCGCGTGGTTGGCGGGGGTCTGAGGGGGAAGCGCCTCCCGGGGTTCCCCCGGAGGCGCGCCCCAACGTCGGACCCGCGGCTAGGGTCCGGGGGACTAGTCAGCCAGGGGCGGAGGGGGCGAGCAGGGGCTTGGGCGACTTTTCACAGACCCTGCTCTGTGTGTCGCGTCGTTGGCGGGCGCGGTGGCCGAAACAGTACACTGTTGGGCATGGACAGGCCCACAGTCGTCGATAGCCACCAGCACTTCTGGGACCCCGCGCGCGCGGACTATCCCTGGATGACCGACGAGGTCGCCGCGATCCGGCGCCCCTTCACGCCCGGCGACCTGCGGCCCGCGCTGGAGACCGCGGGCGTCGACTATACCGTACTCGTGCAGACGCGCTCCAGCGAGGACGAGACGCGCGCATTCATGGCCACCGCCGCCGCGACGCCGTTCGTGGCCGGCGTCGTGGGCTGGGTCGACCTCACCGCCCCCGATGTCGCGGACCGCATCGCCGCTCTCCAGGCAAGGCCGGACGGCGCGACGCTCGTGGGCATCCGCCACCAGGCGCACGACGAGCCCGACCCGCGGTGGCTGCTGCGCGAGGACGTGCGGCGCGGGCTACGCGCGGTGCGGGACGCCGGTCTCGCCTACGATCTGCTCGTGCGCACGCGCGAGCTCCCCGCCGCGCTCGAGACAGCGCGCGCCTTCCCCGACCTGCGCTTCGTGATCGACCACATCGCCAAGCCCCCGATAAAGGACGGCGAGACCGAGGGATGGGCCGCGGCACTGTCCCCGTTCCGGGAGCACGAGCGCGTCTGCTGCAAGCTCTCCGGCATGGTCACGGAGGCCGATTGGGGCGCCTGGACGCCGGCCGATCTCCAGCCCTACATCGACCGCGTCGGCGATATCTTCGGCGAGGAGCGCCTGATGTTCGGCTCGGACTGGCCGGTCTGCCTGCTCGCCGCGCCGTATGCAACTGTCTACGATACGCTGCGCGAGGCGCTACGCGCTCTGTCTAGCCCGGGTCAGGACAAGATATTTGGCGCCAACGCTATGCGATTCTATCGGCTCCATCATAAAAACGCTCCCTTTGATCTCACGGCCCAGGAACAGGTTGGCGGCCACGTCGAGGTCGGGCGCCAGGGCCAGATCCTGGTAGACCATTTCGATGCCCGCGACACGCGCGTCATGTGGGCTGGGCCGGTAGCGATCACCCCCGCGACCGCTTGCGCCGCTCCGGCGTTGATGTCGGCGACGGCTACGAGGCGCGCGACCCCAACCGCGCCACGTTCTCCGCGTGGAGCCGGTCGAGGACGCCGGCGCCGACCACCCCAACCCCCAACCCCCAACCCCCAACGTCATGCGTTAACGCCTGCCTTTCGTCACGCGCAGACCCTGCCTGTTTCGGGCCGCGCCTTGACATAGGGGCATAGCGTGCGGGTATGATGAGGCAACCTCCCATGCCGTTCCGGGCCTGTCCTATCGCGGGGACGCGCGGGTAGACTGACGCGGGAGCCGACGGCGGAGGTACAGTGAGGTACTGCCTCGGTAGGAGGAGCGAGGAGAGCATCGCTACGACTGGAGGGGACAACGGATCGACGTCGACCGGCGACTTGGTCAAAGCCGCCAGCATCGACAGCACACCGCTTGCCGAGAAAATCCGCGCCCGGCTCGACAGGTCCGGCATCACCGCCACCTTGCATGCCGGCCACGACGCCGCGACGCCACGACGCCGCGACGGGCGCCGCCCTCAGGGGCGTCATGAGCACGGTCGACATCATGGTCCCGACGGGGGACCTGGAGCGGACGCGGAGCATCATCGAGCACGCCGGCCAGAAGGACGGCGTCCAACCCGACGAGGAGTAACTGGTGTTGAGTGACCAGGCTAAACCCCAGCCACTAATTACTCAACGTCCGCCACGGGGAGCGTGAATGAAGGTAGAGGGCAATTACGCCATGGGGGGGGCGTGCCCACAGGTCTACGCCACCCTGTGCAATCCCACCGCGCTGCGCCACTGCCTGCCGGGGTGCGAAAAGTTCGATCCCATCGGCGAGGGGCGCTACGAGACCCAGCTCAGAACCGGCGTGGCCGGCGTCAAGGGGTCGTTCGCCGGGACGGTTACCCTGTCGAACGAGCGGTCGCCGGAATCGTACACTCTGGCCCTCGAGGGCAAGTTCTCGGGCGGCTTCGTCAAGGGAACGGGCGCCATCACCCTGACCGAGGAGGGCGAGAAAACGCGCGTCGCCTACGTCGGCGACGTGCAGATCGGCGGGCCGCTCGCCGGGATCGGCCAGCGGCTGATGGGTCCCGCCGTCAAGACAGTCGCCAACGCGTTCTTCAAATGTATGGAGGGCCAGGTCTCGGCGCATGGCGCGGCGGAACCGATGGTTAGTGGCTAAGAAATTTGCGACTGTTAAAGTCGCAGGCTTTTAATTAGGAGGAAAGGATTACTCTATGGCCTCGATCCCGGTGACACTGACGGTTAACGGGCAGGCGCGGCAGGGTCAGGTCGAGCCGCGGCGGCTGCTCGTGCATTACCTGCGCGACGACCTCGGCCTGACCGGCACGCACATCGGCTGCGAGACCAGCCAGTGCGGCGCCTGCACGGTGATGCTCAACGGCCGCGCGGTCAAATCGTGCACCCTGTTCACGGTCCAGGCCGACGGCGCCGACGTGCTCACGGTCGAGGGGCTGGCGCGGAACGGCCAGTTGCACCCTATCCAGGAGGGCTTCTGGGAGGAGCACGGCCTGCAGTGCGGCTACTGCACCTCCGGCATGATCATGAGCGCCTACGACCTGCTGCAGCAAAACCCCGACCCCAGCGAGGGTGAGATCCGCCACGCCCTGCACGGCAACCTCTGCCGCTGCACCGGCTACCAGCACATCGTCAAGTCGATCCAGTACGCCGCGCGGAAGATGTCTGAGGGCCAAGTAGTCGGCAGTCAGTAGCCGGTGGTGGTCATACAGAGAGGACAAACTGGGCTGACGTATCTTCATCCCCAGTCGACGTAGTTTGTCATCAGGGGTCCCGCGTGCGGGAAGGCAGGCGCAGACCCCTGGTGATGGAGGACACATGATTCCAGCAGAGTTCGACTACTACGCCCCGACGAGCGTGGGGGAGGTGATCAGCCTCCTGCAGCAGCACGGTGACGAGGCCAAGGTACTGGCCGGGGGCCACAGCCTGATCCCCATGCTCAAGCTGCGGCTGTCCAGCCCACCCGTGCTGGTGGACATCGGGCGCATCCCCGAGTTGCGCGGCATCACGCGCACCAACGGCACGGTCACGATCGGGGCGATGACCACGCACGCGCAGGTCGAGAGCTCCAAGGAGTTGCGCGACACTTTCCCGATCATGGCCGAGGCTGCCTCGGTCATCGGGGACCCCATGGTGCGCAACCGCGGCACCTTCGGCGGGGCGCTCGCGCACGCCGACCCTGCGGCCGACTGGCCGGCGGTCGCGCTGGCGCTCGGCGCGCAAATGCGCGTGATCGGGCCGGGCGGCGAACGCATCATCCCCGTCGACGACTTCTTCGTCGACATGCTGACCTCGGCGCTCGAGCCGGATGAGGTCCTGACGCGCATCGACATCCCCGTGTCGAACGGCAAGACCGGCATGTCGTACCAAAAATTCCAGCACCCCGCCTCGGGCTACGCCGTCGTCGGCGTCGCCACCGTGGTGACGCTGGGCGCGGACGGCGCGTGCCAGGGCTGCCGCGTGGCCGTGACGGGCGCGGGACCCAGGGCGACGCGGCAAACCGCCGTGGAGGACGCGCTCAAGGGGCAGCGGTTGACGCCCGAGCTCATCGCGCAGGCGTCCGAGCGCGCTGGCGAGGGCATGGACTTCCTGGGCGACATCTACGCCTCGGAAGGGTACCGCGCCCACCTCACCAAGGTCTACACCAAACGCGCCCTTCTAGCCGCGCTGGAAGCCGCGTCGTAGGCCCATAAAGGGCCGGCCGGAGGCTTTTTAGGGGTAGATTTTTCACGAAAGAGGGAGGTTCGGAGGGCTATGCCCTCCGAGATACCACT
>JAABUO010004124.1_pt1 | contig 17116 bp, 10 predicted proteins | sample 5559291 | NCBI WGS metagenome assembly JAABUO01 (sample SAMN10711878, study PRJNA513372) | rock metagenome | isolation source: Antarctica rocks | place: Antarctica: Victoria Land, Finger Mt sud | reverse complement strand
CGGCAAGCTCAAGCGGTTCAAACGCGTCGCCATGCGATGCGAGAAGACCGACACCAGCTACTCAGCCATCATCAGTTTTGCGTGCGGACTGATGTTGGTTAAATCCGTCCACACGGCCTAGGGCCGCTGGTATAAATCGGTTTCCAAAGGCTTGCCTTTGGCGGAGTTTGAGGCAGAGCCTCAACCTTGCTTGCTGTGCCATGTCGCACCTTCTGCGGCGATCCCGGGCAAGCTGACCCACCAGCGTCTGCTGGTGTGAGTGCCGATGGCGGACAGGTCGGTGTCGCGGCCCGGCGGCATGGGATTGAGCGGCTCGCCTGGGTGGCAGCGGTGCCGTGGACGTCTGCTGATGGATGGTCAGCTCAGAGGGGAGATACCGCATGACAATGGTCAAGTACAGGACTCACAATCCGAATCTGAGTCCTCGTCGGACGAAGCTGGAGATTCCCGGCTGGGCTGGAAAGTCGGAGCCAAGGTCGGACGGCTCCCAGGAGTATGCCTGGCACTGCCTGCCTTTCACGGAGGCGGCGAGGGCCGGCATCGAGCTGTTCTACCCGCATGACACTGAGCTTCACGTTGCCATGCGCAGTGGAAAACTCTTCTTCGAGGGAGATTTTGGCGAAACCGACAGGCAGCGTCCGCCCTTCCGCAGATTTGGAACGGACTACTTCACCTACCAGATCCTGATTGACCTCAAGGTCGAGGAGGGACTTGCCGTCAAGACCGAGCCGCATCCCCGTTTCTACACGGACACCACCGGAACCGTGCCGATCGCGGTGCCTGCCCTGATCCGGCATTGGTGGCCGATGATCTACTTCGTCGTGTTCAAGGCCCCGGCCGAGGGACAGGTCCACATCTTCCGGCCCGGCGAACCGTTCATGCAGGTCTCAATCGTGAAGGCCGACGACAAGCTGGACCTGGTCGAGATGCCGGAGGACGAGGCGGCCGAACGCGAGATGCAGTCGCGACGGATCTATGAAAGTCGGAAGACACTGGCGGCTGATTCGGAGTGGATCTCGTCGACCGACACGGTGTTCGACGGCACCTACCGCCACATCCTGGCGGCAGCCAAGACGACCAGGGACAGTTGACGGCCGGGTGGCCGGCAAAGGCGGCCGACCGGCCGCCCCTGCCCACGCCGCTAGTACGTCTGGTGGTGGTGATGATGGTGATGATGGTGGTAGCGGCGGCGACGGTAGCGATGGTGGTGGTGGTGATGGTGGAACTGCACATCCTGGACCGTTGCCTCGGGCTCGAACGCCGGCCCGGACGAGCCCGGCTCGTTGCCCGCCGCCGATGCAGCCTTCATCAGGGCGAGGGCGTTCGGGATCGGCTTGAGCAGGTCCGAGTAGGACGTCACCTGCATCGAGTCGTCGACGGCGAGCGGGGCGGATGTCGCGGCGTGAGCCGGCACGGTCGCCGCGAGGACTCCCATCGCCCCGAGCAGACCAGCCACATTCCTGTCCATTTCCAACCTCCCTGAAGATCCCACCCTTACTGGACCCTGTCGGGCATAACAATCTCCGCACCAGCGCCGTTGACTTGCATGGTCCAGACCGAGCCACCTGCCCCATGCCATGAAGCGCCAGTCGGGCTGCACCGGCTTCAAGGCGGATGCGAGGACGCCGCCTGACCCGGATTCCCGCCGCCGCGTCGCGCCGGGTTTCGCAAGCTGCTAGGGAAAGCGATGTCCAGAGTGTCCAGGGAGCCGCCAATGTCCGACCAGTATGCCACCTATCCGAGCCTCGCCGGCCGGCGCGTCCTCGTCACCGGGGGCGCCTCGGGCATCGGCGCCAGCCTGGTCGAGCACTTCGCCGCCCAGGGCAGCCATGTCGGCTTCCTCGACCTCGACGAGGCCGCCGCCGCCACGCTGCTCGACAGCCTGCCCGGCTCGGCCACCGTGCGCTTCGCGCACGCCGACCTGCGCGACATCCCCGCCGTGCGCGCGGCGATCGCCGGGCTGCGCGAGGCGCTCGGCGGCGGCTTCACCGTGCTGGTCAACAACGCGGCGCGCGACGACCGCCATGCCATCGACGACGTCACGCCCGAGTACTGGGACGAGCGGATGGCGACCAACCTGCGCCACCAGTTCTTCTGCGCGCAGGCGGTCAAGGACGACATGATCGCGGCAGGCGGCGGCTCGATCGTCAACATGAGCTCGAACAGCTTCCTGCTCGCCAGCGGCGGGATGCCGGCCTACACGGCGGCCAAGTCGGGCGTGATCGGCCTGACGCGCGCGCTGGCCCGCGATCTCGGGCCGCACCACATCCGCGCCAACATCGTCTATCCCGGCTGGATCATGACGCAGCGCCAGATCGACCTGTGGGTCACGCCGGAGGCGGAGGCGAAACGTGCGGCCGGCCAGTGCATCTCCGACGCGCTGCATGCCGACGACGTCGCCCGCATGGTGCTGTGGCTTGCGGCCGACGACAGCCGGATGGTCACCGCACGCGACTTCGTGGTGGATGGTGGATGGATGTGAGGTCGGCAACCTTCAGGACTGAACGGCCAGGCAGGCAAGGCCGGAGGCCGGTGATGGGTTCACCGCAGGCGGGGCGCCAGGCACAGGAAGCAAGGTTGAGGCTCTGCCTCAAACTCCGCCAAAGGCCGAGCCTTTGGAATCCTCTTTTAAGCGACGGGTTTCCAGAGGCCTCAGGCCTTTGGCGGGTCCGGGCAGAGCCCGGCCTTGCTCGCCGACAGGCCGGTGTCTGGTGCCCCCGGTCTCACTCCGCCGGTTGAGCCTCCGCGAGCCCCTGCGCCTTGCGCCTGCGCCGCCCCTCGCCGACGAACCAGGGGTAGAGCGCCGGGAGCACCAGCAGCGTCAGCAGCGTCGAGCTGACCAGGCCGCCGATCACCACGGTGGCCAGCGGCCGCTCGACCTCGGCGCCGGCGCTGGTGGACAGGGCGGCCGGAATGAACCCCAGGCTCGCCACCAGCGCGGTGGTGAGCACCGGGCGCAGCCGGATCGCCGCCGCCTGGGACGCCGCTTCCACGGCGTCGCGGCCCTCGGCCCGCTGCTCCACGATGTAGCTGACCAGCACCACGCCGTTCAGCACCGCGACCCCGCACAGCGCGATGAAGCCAATGCCCGCGGAGACGCTGAACGCCAGCCCGCGCAGCGCCAGCGCGTAGATCCCGCCGGTCGCCGCGATCGGCAGGTTGAGGAAGATCAGCAGCGCGAGCCGCCCCGAATCGAAGGTGACGTAGAGCAGCACGAAGATCAGCACCAGCGCCACCGGCACCACCAGCGACAGCCGCGCCGTCGCCTGCGCGAGGTTCTGGTACTGACCCGACCACTCGATGCGGTAGCCGGCGGGCAGGTGCACCTGCTGCGCCACCGCCGCCTGCCCGGCCGCCACGAACGAGGTCGGGTCGCGCCCGCGCACGTTGGTCTGCACCACGGTGCGCCGCTCGACGTGGTCGCGGCTGATCTGCGACGGCCCACTGACGAGCGAGATCTTCGCGACCTGCGCCAGCGGCACGCTGCCGCCCGAGGGCATGCGCACCCGCAGCCGGCGGATCGCCTCGATGCTGCCGCGGTCCTCGGCGCGGAACCGGACCTGGGTGGTGAGCTGCGCGTTGTCGACCACCACCGTGGTGCCGCCGTGGCCGCCGATCGCCTCGACCACGTCGAGCACGTCGCGGGCGTTGACGCCGTAGCGCGCGGCGGCGGCGCGATCCACGTCGATGTGCAGGAACGGCAGCCCGCCCACCTGCTCCGGCGCGGTGTCGGCCGCGCCCTGCACGCCGCCGACCACGCGCGCCACCTGGTTGCCGAGATCGGCGAGCACGGCGAGGTCCGGGCCGTACACCGCGATCGCGACGTCGGTGCGCACGCCTTCCAGCAGGTCCTCCATGCGCATCTGTATCGGCTGGCTCCAGGTGAACATCTCGCCCGGCACCGCCTCGTCCAGCGCCTTGGAATACGCCGCCACCAGCCCCGCCTGGCTGTCCGCGGTCTTCCACTCCGAGGACGGCTTGAGCATGACGAAGCTGTCGGTCTGGTTCACGCCCATCGGGTCGGTGGGGATCGCGGCGGTGCCGGTGTTGCTGACCACGGCGCGCACCTCGGGGAAGCGCATCAGCGTGCGCTCGATCAGCGTGGTGTCGGCCAGCGAGGTCGGCAGCGCCACGCTGGGCAGGCGCTGCGAGGTGACCACCAGCGAGCCCTCCTGGAGCTGCGGGATGAACTCCCCGCCCAGGGTGCGCGCCACCAGCACCGAGCCGCCGAACAGCAGCAGCGCAGTGCCGGCCACGACCCAGGGATGGCCCTCGCACCAGGCGAGGGCGGGGCGGTACGGCTTGCGGATCTGGCGCACCAGCCAGGTGTCGCCTTCGCGCACCTCGCGGCGGATCACCACCGAGGCGAAGGCCGGGATCCAGGTCAGGCACAGCAGCAGCGAGGCGAGCAGCGCCAGGATCACCGTCTCCGCCATCGGGCGGAACATCTTGCCCTCGATGCTCTGCAGGCTGAGCACGGGAAGGTAGACCAGCACGATGATCGCCACCGCGAACGCGATCGGGCGCGCCACCTCGGAGGCCGCCGCGGCGACGGTGCGCGAGCGCGGCTCGTCGCCCCGGCCGGCGCGGCGGCGCAGCGTGTTCTCCACCAGCACCACCGAGCCGTCGACGATCATGCCGAAGTCGATGGCGCCCAGGCTCATCAGGTTGGCCGAGATCCCCAGGTGGTGCATGCCGACCAGGGCGACCAGCAGCGACAGCGGGATCACCGAGGTCACCACCAGCGCCGCGCGCCAGTCGCCCAGCATCACCAGCAGCACCGCCAGCACCAGCGCGGCGCCCAGCAGCAGGTTGTCGCGCACCGTGGCGATGGTGCGCGCGGTGAGGTCGGCGCGGTCGTAGAACGGCCGGATGGTCACGCCCTCGGGCAGCGTCTTCTGAATGGTCGGGAACTCCGCCTTCACCGCGCGCGCCACGTCGCCGGAATTGTGCCCCTCCAGCATCAGCACCACGGCGTTGACGATCTCGCCGGAGCCGTCGCGGGTCACCGCGCCGAGACGCACCCTGGGCGCGCGGGCTACGGTGGCGACGCTGCCGACGTAGATCGGCGTGCCGTCCGGCCCGGTGCGCAGCACGATGCGGCCGAGGTCCTCGACGCTGCCGATCAGGCCCTGGCCGACGATGACCTGCTGTTCCTGGTTGTGCTCGATCCAGGCGCCGCCGGAGGCGCCGTTGTTGCTGTCCACGGCGCGGAACACCTCGCCCGCGGAGATGCCGAAGCGGGCCAGCGCGTCGTCGTTGAGCTGCACCTCGAAGGTCTCGACCGCGCCGCCGTTGATGTTGAGGTCGGCGACCCCGGCGACCTGCTTGAGCATCGGCGCCACGTGCCAGGTCATCAGCGTGTTCAGCTCCATCAGCGTGTGGCCGGGGCCGCCCGCGAGCTGGAACTGCATGATCTCGCCGAGCCCGGTGGAGAGCGGCCCCATCGTCGGCACCACGTTGACCGCGGTGATGGCGGCGCGCGCGGCCTGCAGCCGCTCGTTGACCAGGGTGCGGTCGAGGTTGATGTCGCTGCCGTCGGCGAACTCCACGTAGACGACCGAGACCCCGAAGCGCGAGATCGAGCGCAGGTCGGTCATCTGCGGCAGCCCGGTCATCTGCGTCTCGATCGGGAAGGTCACCAGCTTCTCGACCTCCTCCGGCGCCAGGCCGGGGGCGACGATGGTGACCAGCACCTCGCGCGGCGAGATGTCGGGCACCGCCTCCACCGGCAGCGAGAGCACGTCGATCATCCCGCCCACCACCAGCAGGCCGACCAGGATGAACAGCAGCGTGCGCATCCGCAGCACCAGCCCGGTCAGGCCCCCCGTCGCCGGCGGGTCGTTCCCCGGCGGGGCGCCCGCAGGCGGATCCCCGGGCGGGTCCCCGCCGCCGGTGCGCGGCCCGTCCGGGTGCCCCCCGCCCGGGGGCGCCCCATCGGGAGGCGCCCCGCCGGGCCTTGCCCCGTCGCGGCCGACGCCCGGCGCGGCAGGCCCGGGGCGCGGCCCCGGGGCCGCGCGGCGCGGGGCCGGGCTCTCGCCCGACGGCGCCGGCCTCAACTGCCCGCTCCGAGCTGGGCCTGGAGCATGTCGGATTTCAGCACGAAGCTGCCCGTGGTCACCACCTCGTCGCCGGGCGCGATCCCCGCCTTTACCTCGTCGAAGGAAGCGGTCTGCAGCCCCAGCTCGACGCCGTGCCGCTCGAACGTCGTGTCCCCGGTGCGCACGAACACCACGGGATGCCCGTCGATCTCCTGTATCGCGGCCGCCGGCACGGTAAGCGCGCGGCTCGACTGCGTGGTCCCCAGCTCCGCCTGCGCGAACAGGCCGATGCGCAGGGCGCGGTCCGGGTTGGCCACGTCGCAGCGCACCTGCACCGCGCCGGTGCGCGGGTCCAGCTCGCGGCCGACGCTGGCCACGGTGGCCTCGAACACACGTCCGGGCAGGCCGTTCACCGCGATCGTCGCCGGCCCGCCCGCCTGCACCAGGCCGATGTCGTCCTGGAACACCGCCGCCAGCACCCAGACATGCGACAGGTCGGACACGGTCGCCACCACCTGCGCCGGGTCGACCACCTCGCCGGGCGCCGCCGCGATCGTGAGCACGTAGCCGCTGCTGGGCGCCAGCACCGCGGAGGCGCCGGGGGGCGCGCCGGGCGGGGCGGGGGAGAACTGCGCCATGCGCCGGGACAGGTCGGCCAGCGTTGCCTGCTGGGTGGCGACCCCTGCCTCGGCCTGCGCCAGCATCGCCCGGCGGCGCTCCACCTCGGCCGCCGCCACCGCGGTGCCGAGCAGCGTCCGGCCCCGCGCATAGGACTCGCGCGCCACCACCGCGGCCGCGTCGGCCTGCGACAGCGCGGCCTGGGCGGCGGATCGCTGCATGCGCAGGTCGGACAGCGTCAGGTCGTCGTAGGTCAGCAGCACCTGTCCCGGCGTCACCGCGTCGCCCGGGGCGACCGCCACGCCCAGCACCCGGCCGCGTCCATACGGGCGGAGCTGCGCGGTGCGGCTGGCGTCGGCGGCGACCACGGCGGGGGCCGACAGCCGTCGCTGCAGCTGCCGGGGCTCGGCGGCGAGCACCTGCAGGCCGACGTTGCGCTGCGCGTCGAGGCTCATGCTCACCTGTCCCGCCGGCGCCGCAGCGTCGGGTGGCGCCGCCGGCTTGTCCTGGGCGGGAGCGGTGGTGAGCCGGCCCGCCAGGAACACCGCGCACAGGCCCAGCGCCCCGCCCCCCAGCAGCAGCGCACGTCGCATCCCCGCCCTCATGGCACGACCCTCATGGCACGACCCTCATGGCACGACGCCCCCCGCCAGCGACATCCGCAGGCTCGCCACGTCGGCCGCCACCGCGGCGCGGGTGGCGATGAGCGTGGCGTCGAACGAGGCCTGCTGGGCCCGCACCACCTCGATCAGCGGCATCTCGCCCAGGTGCCAGGCGTGCCCGATCGTGGCGGCCCGCGCGGCGAGCTGGCGCGCCGCCACCGTGCCGGCGTCGCGCGCGCGGCGCGCGGCGTCGAGCTGGGCGCGCGACTGCACCAGGCCGAGGCGCACCAGCCGCTGCACCCGGGTCAGCTCGGCGAAGGCGCTGGTGAGCGTGCTCTGCGCCAGCGCGATGCGCGGCAGGTTGCGCGCCCGGCTGGCGAACGGCACGCGCACCACCACGCCGTAGCGCGTGTCCCACGGGCTGCCGAACTGGTGGTCGCGGATCGCCTCGACGCCCAGCTCCGGGTCGTCGCGGTCGGCGAGGCGCACCAGGCGCAGCTCCGCCTGCGCGGCGTCCACCCCGCGCTGCGCCGCGGCCACCTGCGGGTTGCGCCCGATCGCGGCCTCGTCGGCCACGCCACCCGCCGCCGCGGCCGCCATGGCGGCGGGCGGCGTCAGGTCGGGCGGCGTCCTGGTCCCGGTGAGCACCGCCAGCGCCTCGCCGGCGGAGGCCAGCTGCGCGTCGGCGTCGGACAGGGCGATCTCGGCGGTGGCGAGGTCGGCGGCGGCGGCCTGCTCGTCGATCTGCGCGGACTCCCCGCCGCGCACCAGCCGGTGCAGCTCCGACAGCAGCAGCCGCGCCGAGGCCAGGCGGCGCCCGGCGACCTCGCGGACGTTGCGCGCGATGGCCAGCCCCGCGGCGGCGTCGAGCACCTGACCCGCGACCAGCAGGCGCCCCGCCTCGTCCTGGGCGGCGACATGCGCGAGCTCGGCGCCGGCGGAGCGCGCCGTGGCGGTGCCTTCGCCCGGCAGCCACAGCGGGGTGTTCAGCGAACCGGAGTACGTGGTGTAGCCCTTGTTGCTGCCGACAAGGTGGTCGTCGTCGTAGATCGCGGTGGCGAACGGCGCGTTGGGGAACAGGGTATGCGCGGCGCGGCTCCGCGCGGCGGCGGCGCCGCCGCGTCCCTCCAGCGCCAGCCGGTCCGGGCTCCTGGCCCAGGCCATCGCCACCGCCTCTGCGAAGCTGGGCCGCGGCTCGACCGGGGCCGCGCCCGAGGCGGCCACGGCGGCCAGCAGCAGAGCGAGCCGCACCGCCCCCGACTGCCGGCGGGGCCTCGCGCCCCAACCCCGCGGCGCCGCGGCGGACCGTGCACGCAGCGCCCCGGCAGCCTGCGCGGTCATGCCGGATGCCCCGGAGCCGGGACCCGCCGCGGCAGCCGCCCCGCCCGAGGCGGCGCGGAGCCGTTCCAGGACAGGGACCTTCCCGCCGTCGCGGCCCGCACGCGGCCGGGCCTGCGTGCCGTGCAGTCCGGATGCGGTGGTTTCGCCGATGTCGCGCAGCACCTGCATCGTCTTCCCCATGCGACCCGTCACGCGGCCGACGCCTGCCGAAACATCGCCTGCCAGGTGCGCGGAGCTGCGGACCGGATGCCGCTCGGGCAGGCGACCCGCAATGATCCGGTTCGTGGCGGCCAGCATATGATCGGGGCTGTGCCGACCGCCGCCGCTCGGGAGCGCCAGGTGTCCAATCGCTGGCTTACCGGCGCCGCCGACCATGGCAGCCCGGTCGGTACGGCGCAAATTACGTTCTCTCAATGGCACACGCTTCCGCTCGCCCGCGACGTTGCCGCCGCCGGGCCTCGTCCGCGATCGGCAGGGCCAGCCTGCGGACCCCGCAGGCCGCCGCATGTCCGTATGCGCTGAGATGTCTGCCGTGGGTGGACAGGCATGTCGCGGGCGGCACGGCCGCAGCCAGCCAAGCCGCCAGCCGCCACGCCGTCCCGGATCTCCGCCTTGCAACGGGCCGCTATTCCGCGCCGGCCATGGCCGGCTCGGCGCCGGCCGCGGCCGGCTCCGGCTGCCGCTCGCGGCCGAGCATCCGGCTCAGCCGGTCCATGTACAGGTAGACGACCGGCGTGGTGAACAGCGTCAGGACCTGCGACACCAGCAGCCCGCCCACCATCGCGTAACCGAGCGGCTGGCGGATCTCGGACCCCGTCCCCGTGCCGAGCATCAGCGGCACGCCGCCGAGCAGCGCGCACAGAGTCGTCATCAGGATGGGTCGGAAGCGCAGCAGGCAGGCCTCGTGGATCGCCTCCTCGCTCGACAGCCCGCGCTCGCGCTCGGCGTGCAGCGCGAAGTCGACCAGCATGATGCCGTTCTTCTTCACGATGCCGATCAGCAGGATGATGCCGATGATGCCGATCACGTCCAGCGGCCGCCCGAACAGCATCAGCGTGGCCAGCGCGCCCAGCCCCGCGGCCGGCAGGGTGGACAGGATCGTCAGCGGATGGATCGTGCTCTCGTAGAGCACGCCGAGGATGACGTAGACCGCGAACAGCGCCGCCAGGATCAGCGGCGGCGTGCTGCTGAGCGAGCTCTGGAACGCCTGCGCGTTGCCCTGGAAGCGGGTGGCGAGCGAGGCCGGCAGGTGCAGGCCCGCAGCCGCCGCCTGCACCAGCGAGACCGCCTGGCCGATGGTCGTCCCCGGGGCGAGGTTGAAGCTCAGCGTCACCGAGGGGAACTGCCCCGCGTGGTTGACCGCGAGCGGCGCCAGCCCCGGGCTGAACGACGCCACCTGGCTCAGCGGGACCTCGATGCCGCCCTGCGAGCGCACGTAAATCCGCGCGAGCGCGTTCGGCCCGAGCTGGAACGCCGGGTCCACCTCCAGGATCACGTAGTACTGGTTCAGCGCGGTGTAGATCTTGGCCACGTGGCGCACGCCGAACGCGTCGTAGAGGGTGGAGTCCACGCTCGCCGGGTCGATGCCGAACCGCGACGCGGCCGAGCGGTCGATCTGGATGCCCATGGTCCGTCCCGCCGCCTGCTGGTCGCTGGCCACCGAGGCGAGCTGCGGCAGCGCCTGCAGGCTGCGCAGCAGCTGCGGCGCGTAGAGGTTCAGCTCCTGGCCGTCCACGTCGGTCAGCGTGTACTGGTACTGCGTCTTGGACAGCATGGCGCCGATGTTGATGTCCTGCGCCGCCTGCATGTAGAGCGTGATGCCCTCCACCGGCTGCAGCGCCCGGCCCAGGCGCGCGATCACCTGGTCCGCGGTGACGTCGCGCTGTCCCTGCGGCTTGAGCGTGATGAACACGCGGCCGTTGTTGCCGGCCACCGTGACCCCGCCGGCGCCCACGTAGCCGATCGCCGAGGCGACCGCCGGGTCGCGGCTCGCGATCGCCAGCACCGCCTGCTGGCGCTGCATCATCCCCGCCGGCGAGACGTCCTGCGCGGCCTCGGTGATGCCGACGATCATGCCGGTGTCCTGCTGCGGGAAGAACCCCTTGGGGATCACGACGAACAGCGCCACCGTGGCCGCCACCGTCAGCAGCATCACCCCGAGCGTGATCCGGCGGTGGCGCAGGGCCACGACCAGGGCACGGTCGTAGCCGGCCACGAGCCCGTCCAGGCCCGCCTCCAGCGCGCGAGAGACCCGCCCCGGCCGCGACGCCGCCGCGGGCTTGAGCAGCCGGGCGCACATCATCGGCGTCAGCGTGAGCGACACGCAGACCGACACCAGGATGGACACCGCCACCGTGACCGCGAACTCCTGGAACAGCAGGCCGACCACCCCGCTCATCAGGAACAGTGGGATGAACACGGCGATCAGCGAGATGGAGATCGAGACGATGGTGAAGCCGATCTCGGCCGCGCCGTCGAGCGCGGCGCGCATCGGGGTGGCGCCCTCCTCGATGTGGCGGACGATGTTCTCGACCATGACGATCGCGTCGTCCACGACGAAGCCCACCGCGATGGTGAGCGCCATCAGCGAGAGGTTGTCGAGGCTGTAGCCGAGCACGAGCATGACGCCGAAGGTGCCGATCAGCGAGATCGGCACCGACACTGCGGGGATGATCGTCGCCCAGGCCTTGCGCAGGAACACCGCGATCACCCCCACCACGAGCGCGATCGTCAGCAGCAGGGTGAACTGCACGTCGGAGACGCTGGCGCGGATGGTCTGCGTGCGGTCGGACACGATCTGCACGTCGATGCTGGGCGGCAGCGAGGCCCGCAGCTGCGGCAGCGCCGCCTTGATCGCCGCCACCGTGGCCATGACGTTGGCGCCGGGCTGGCGCTGCACCGCCACCAGCACCGCGTGCCGGGTGTTCAGCCACCCCGCCTGGGTCGGGTCCTCCGGCGCCATCACCGCCCGGCCGACGTCGCGCACCCGCACCGCCGCGCCGTTGCGGTAGGCGAGGATCACGTCCTCGAAGCCTGCTGCCGAGGCGAGCTGGTCGTTGGTGCGCAGGGCGAAGGCCTGCTGCGCGCCGTAGAGCTGGCCCTTGGGCTGGTTCACCGTGGCGTTGGCCAGCGCGGCGCGCACCTGCTCCAGGTCGAGGTTGGCGGCCGCGAGCTGCGCCGGGTTGACCTGCACGTGGATCGAGGGGCTCTGCAGCCCGCCCACGCCCACGATGCCCACGCCGGGCACCTGCGAGATCTTCTGCGCCAGGATCGAGTTGGCGTAGTCGCTGACCTTGGTGATCGGCAGCGTGTCCGAGGTGAGCCCGATCAGCAGGATCGGCGTGTCCGCGGGGTTAGTCTTGCGGAAGGTCGGCGGGTTCAGCAGCGCGGCCGGAAGCTGGCCGGCCGCCGCGCTGATCGCGCCCTGCACGTCGCCGGCCGCCGAGGTGATGGTGCGGCTGCGGTCGAACTGCAGCGTGATCTGGGTCAGGCCGGCGCCGCTGCTGCTGGTCATCGACGCCACGCCCGGGATCTGGCCGAGCTGGCGCTCCAGCGGCGTCGCGACCGAGGACGCCGTGGTCGCCGCGTCCGCGCCGGGAAGCTGCGCCGACACCTGGATCGTCGGGAAGTCCACGTTCGGCAGCGCCGCGACCGGCAGCCTGAAATAGGCGATCGTGCCGAGCGCGACCACGGCGAGCATCAGCAGCGACGTCGCCACCGGACGCTGGATGAACCGCGCCGAGATGTTCATGGCAGCATGCCCGAGGTCGCGGTGGAGGAGTTCGCCACCTGGCCGGGATCGGCGGCGACGACCGCGGTCCCGGCGGCGAGGCGGTACTGGCCCTGCGCCACCACGCTCTGCCCGGCCGAGAGCCCCTTGGCGATCATCGCCTCGCCGCGCAGCCGCTGCCCCACCTGCACCGGGCTCAGCGCCACCGTGTGGTCGGCGCCGATCACGAACACGAACTCGCCGTCCACGCCCTGCTGCACCGCGTCCGTCGGCACCACGAGGGCGGCCTTGGCGACCGAGGTCGTCAGCTCGACGTTGACGAAGGTCCCCGGCCACAGCCGCCGCGCGAGGTTGGGAAACAGCGCCTTGAGCTGCACGGTGCCGGATTGCGGGTCGGCCTGGTTGTTCACCACCAGGAGCTGCCCGATGTCGAGCACGCCGGTGCCCGACTGGTCGTAGGCCACCGCCGGCACCGCGCCCCTGGCGAGCGCGTCCTGCACCTGGGGGATGGCGGCGCTGGGCAGCGTGACCATCACCGCGATCGGCTGCACCTGCGCCACGCTCACCAGGCCGCCGCTGTCGGCAGGGTGGATGATGTTGCCGACGTCGATGCCGCGCACGCCGGTGATGCCGTCGAACGGGGCCACGAGCGTCGCGTAGCCGAGCTGGGTGCGCGCGTCGTCGATCGCCGCCTGGTCGGACTGGGCGGTGGCCTGCAGCTGCGTGATCTGGGACTGCTGGTCGGCCACCTGCTGGGCCGTCGCGAAGCCGCGGCTCAGCAGCGGCAGGTTGCGGCCGAGGTTGAGCTGGACGTTGGCGATCTGCGCCTGGTCGTGGCCGAGCTGCGCCTCGGCCTGGGTGAGCCGCGCCTGGAACGGCCTCGGGTCGATCCGCGCCAGCGTGTCGCCGCGATGGACCTGCTGGCCCTCGACGAAGTCCACCGACTGCAGCATCCCCGTGACCTGGCTGCGGATCGTGGCTGCGTTCAGCGCTTGCACGGTGCCGAGCCCGCCCAGCACGATCGGCACGTCGCGCTGCTGCACGGGCACCGCCACCACCGGCACCGCGGGGGCGGGCGGCGGCGCGGGCACTGCGGCATCGCGGACATGCACGACCAGGAGCGCCGTCGCCCCGAGCCCCGCGAGCGACAGCGCGGCGCCCACCGCAAGGCGCGTGATCCGCCTCCCGCCGGGCCCGCTCCGCCGCACCGGCGCGCCAGCCTCGCGGCGCACCTGGGGCGCCTCGGCCGCCGACCCTGTGCGTGCGGCGCCGTCCTGCTCCGTCCCTGCGGGCGTGCCCTGCAGCGGCGGGGTCGGGCCGGGCACACCAGGAACCATCGTTGTCTGCATGGAGGCGAGGAACGCCGTCCGCCCCCGAAAGGCCAGTGCGCAGGCCTCATCGGCCCATGCCGGGCCGGCATGGACGACCTCAAGCCTGCGAGCAAGCAAGGCCGGGCTCTGCCCGGACCCGCCAAAGGCCGAGGCCTTTGGAAACCATTTCCTCAAGGAGTTGCTTCCAGAGGCTTGCCTTTGGCGGAGTTTGAGATCCCCCCTTCAAGCAATGGGCCTCGACCTTGCTTGCCTCACCGGTCACGCATCAGAGCCTCCGGCCCTGCTTTCTCCCGGCCGGCCCCGTCACGTCGCGCGTGCGACCTGCAGCACCAGGCCGCGCAGCCATTGGTGCGCCGGCACGTCGTCGAGCCTGCGGTGCCACAGCATCGCGGTGGACAGGCGCGGCGAGGCGAACGGCAGCGCCAGGACCTCGAGCGGCGCGGCGCGGGCGAGCGCGTGGGCGGTGCGCTCGCTGACCACCGCGACCATGTCGGACTGCGCCAGCGCCGCCGCCGCCACCAGCAGCGGCGCGCGCAGGGCGATGCGCCGCGCCATGCCGTGCCGGGCCAGCTCGGCGTCCACGAAGGCCGTCGTCTCGCCGGTGGAGGACAGCGCGAGGTGCGGATGGGCGCCGAGCGCGTCGAGCGCGAACGGCGCCTGCGTGGCCGCGGGGTGGCCGCGCCGGACCAGCGCCACGAACCCGTCCTCGAACAGCCGCACGTCGGAGAAGCGCTCGCCCGACGAGGCGAGGCCGCCCAGCGCGAGGTCCAGCTCGCCGCGGTCGAGGCGCTCGGCCAGGTCGAGCGTGCCGCTGGGCCGCAGGTCCAGGGTCACGCCCGGCGCCGCCGCCGCCGCCGCCGCCGCGAGCGGCGCGGCCAGCGCCAGCGCGGCGCGGTTGTCCACCGCCACCGAGAAACCACGTCCGGCAGAGGCCGGGTCGAACGGCGCCGCGGCATCGAGCGCCGCGTGCAGGCTTTCCAGCGCGGCGCGCACCGAGCCGGCGAGCTGCTCGGCGTATGGCGTGGGCTCCATGCCGTCCGGCGTGCGCACGAACAGCTCGTCGCGCAGCGCGGCGCGCAGCCGGGCCAGCGCTTGGCTGATCGCGGGCTGCGTCATGTTCAGCTTGGCCGCGGCGCGGGTGGCGCTGCGCTGCTGCGCCACCGCGTCGAACACCACGAGCAGGTTGAGGTCGAGCCTGCGCCAGTTCATGCAAGGTCTCCGAAGCGCCAGGCCACGCCAGGCCGCCGGCCGGGCTGGCCTTCTGCACTATCACGCAACGTCGAGGCGGCGACCTGCTTGGACAGCGTCCCGGCCTGGAAGGTCGGGGCTCCGCCCCGGTGCCTGGAACCTGCCGGGGGAAATCCCAGGGTCCGGCCGCCCAGCGGCACGGGCAGGCCATAGGACGCTTCGCCCAGCTCTGCAGCCACAACACGGAGGACGGGCCTTCGGGCGGGCAGGGGACCCGGGCCGCTACATCCCGAAAATGCCAGGTCGGTGCCGGCTTCGGTCACAGGTGGGCCGTGACGCTCAGGAAGACGCGGCGCTCGACCGGCGGGGCGGCCGCCTGCGTCAGGTGCGAGTTGTTGAACTGCAGCGCCGACAGCGCCAGCGTCACGGTGCGCGTCACCTTGTAGGCCGCGCGCGCGTTCAGCACGACGTAGCCGCCGACCTCCACCGGCTGCAGCGTGTTCTGGTTGGCGCTGGCGCTGTAGTCGAGAAAGGCGGACTGCCAGCGTCCCTGCAGGTCGAGTTCCCACGGACCGCGCGTGTAGCCGCCGCCAAGCACGACGACGTGGGCCGGCGTGCCGGCCTGGTAGTTCTGCGGGCTGAAGATGCCGTCCCGGTTGATCGAGAGGCGGTCGGCGATGGAGATGGCGGAGTAGCTCGCGTTCCAGCGCAGCCCCGAGGGCGAACGACCGCGCAGCCCGATTTCGCCGCCGACGGCCGAGCTGTGGCCGACGTTCGCCGCCCTGGCGATCGCTTCCCCGATGCCTCCCACGATGGCGCCGCTGCCGACCAGGTCCGCCTCGTACGGGTTGGTGATGATATTGTCGGTGCGCTGGGCGAACACTGCGGTGCGCAGCGTCGAGCGCAGCGCAGGCAGCGCGCGGTCCCAGTCCACCTCGAGGTTGGAGACCGAGGCGGCGTTGAGCCCGGGCTGGCCGGCGAAGACCTGGGTCTGGCCGCCGAACACCTGGGAGTCCTGCAGGCCGAGGTCGTAGATGCTGGGGAGCTGCAGCCCGCGCGCTGCGAGGAGCCGCAGCGTGTCGCGCCCGCTCGCCTTCCAGACCAGCCCGGCGTTGAAGCTGGGCTGGTCGATCGTGCGGCCGTTGTAGTCGCGCGCGCTCAGCCCGGTGTCCGCCAGCAGCGCGCCGCGCTGGCTGAGCGCGAAATGGTCGAGGCGCACCGCGTTGGTCAGCGACAGGGCCGGCGTGATCTGCCAGTCCCACATCGCGTCGGCCGACAGCACCTGGTAGCCGATCCTGCCGGCGAGCACGTTCGAGGAGGTCGCGGCGTTGCTGCGGTAGTCCAGGCCGACCCGGACCGTGTGGCTGGCGCCGAGCTTCACGAGGTCGCTCGCCTGCACCACGGTGACGATGTCGTGCACGTCCTCGCGCTCCGTGGCGCCGAGGTACTCGTAGCGCAGCTCGTTGCGGTAGACGCTGAGCCCGAGCAGGCCGAGCCGGGTGTCCGCGGACACGCCGAGGCGGGACCAGTTCGTGCGCTGGTAGTCGGTGCCGTAGTACGGGGACGAGGTCGCCTCCCAGACGCGCGTGTCGACCGCGGCCGCGGAGGCGAACACCTCGACCCCGGGCGCCACCCGCACCCGGCCGTCGACGCTCACCGCGTCGCGCTCCGGCGAGGCCTGGTGGAGCAGGTCGGCGGGCGCCACGGTGGTCGCGTTGAACTCGCGGGCGTGGAAGCCGTCGGCGGCGATGCGCACGCCGCCGAGGCCTGCGACCGGCACGGTGGCGATCCCCGAGGCTGCCTCGTAGCCCTGGGTTCCCCCGCGCGCGACGAGGGTGTTCACGCTGTCGCGCGAGGGGTCGTAGGTGACGATGTTGATCACCCCTGAGGCGGCGTTGAAGCCGAACAGCGCGGTGCTCGGCCCCTTGACCACCTCGATCTGCCGTATCTCGTCCAGCTCGACCGGAAGCGTGTACCACTGCGTGCGGCCAAGGTCGTCGAGGTACACCTGCTGGCCGTCCACCAGCACCAGCAGCCGGGGATTGCTGGTCTCGTTGTAGCCGCGGATGCCGACATCGGCGGCGGCGAAGCCGTAGCGGCGCACGTCCAGCCCGGCCACGAACTGCAGGATGTCGGGGATGTTGTCCTCGACTTTGCCCATTTGGGCTGAGCTGGGTCGGGCATGACCGCGATCACGGCGCGTAGCAGACGGCGTCGAGGATGCCCTGGAGCTCCGGCGCGATCGGTTCCGTCACATCGGTGGTT
>JAABUO010004123.1_pt1 | contig 17119 bp, 15 predicted proteins | sample 5559291 | NCBI WGS metagenome assembly JAABUO01 (sample SAMN10711878, study PRJNA513372) | rock metagenome | isolation source: Antarctica rocks | place: Antarctica: Victoria Land, Finger Mt sud | reverse complement strand
CTCACAATCGGGGGGCGCACCCTGAAGCGGGCCTGGCTTCGTTTCGCGATTGTGTCAGCGCGGCGCGCTCGCCTCCAGACCGCGCTCGGCGGGGAGCGCGGCGGCGTAGGCCGGCGCGGGGGCGGCTTCGCCCGTGGACGGATCGACCACGCGGGGGGCGTCGGGGTCCCACGACAGGGCCACGCGCGCGCTGTCGGACAAGGCCAGGGCGCGGGCGCTGCCGATGTCTACCGAGATTTCCCCCGCGAGCGTGTCCACCCCGAGCCGCGTGACGGGACCCTGGAAGGTGCGCGCGACGATCCGCCCCGCGAGCGCCCCCTCGGGCGCGGTGGCGGCGTCGTCGAGCACCTCGAGCGCGACCGTTTCGGGGCGGATCATCAGGAGGACCGGGGCACCCGCCGGCCAGACGCGCGCGCGGTCGGCGCGCAACGGCCCGCCCTCGCACGCGACCAGCCCGTCGCTGGGCCCGATCGTGCCCGCGATCCGGTTCATAGTCCCGATGAACCCCGCGACGAAGAGAGTCCGCGGGTCGCCGTAGATCTCCGCTGGCGAGCCGACCTGCTCGACATGCCCTTTCGACATCACCGCGACGCGGTCGGACACGGACAGGGCTTCCTCCTGGTCGTGCGTCACGAACAACGTCGTGATGCCGAGGCGGGTCTGGATGCGGCGGATCTCGTCGCGCAACTGCCCCCGCACCGTCGCGTCCAGCGCCGAGAGCGGCTCGTCGAGGAGCAGCACGTGCGGCTCGATGGCCAGGGCGCGCGCCAGGGCCACGCGTTGCGCCTGCCCGCCGGACAGCTGGTGCGGATAATTGCGGGCGACCTGGGAGAGCCCTACCATCTCGATCAGCTCGGCGGCGCGCCTGGCGCGTTGCGGACCCGCGACGCGCCGCACGCGCAGCCCGAAGGCGACGTTGTCCAGCGCGGTCAGGTTGGGGAACAGGCTGTAGGCCTGAAACACCATGCCCATGTCGCGCCGGTTGGCCGGCGTGCCGGTGATGTCCGCGCCCGCGAGCAACACCCGGCCGTCGTCCGGCCGCTCGAAGCCCGCCACGATGCGCAGCGCCGTGGTCTTCCCGCACCCGCTCGGGCCGAGGAAAGAAACGAATTCGCCCGATCGGATCGTCAGGTCGAGGCTCTCGAGGGCGACGTTGTCACCGAACCTTTTGTGCAGTCCCTGTAAAGTCAAGTCGGCCATGGTTAGCGCGCCCCTCCAATCTGCGCCTGGCGGCCACCCCTACCTCCGGTACCGCGGCCGAGGAATAGGATGCCGAACATAGCCGCCCAGGTGAGCAAAAGGCTGAGGATGGCCAGGGCGGCCGCCTGATTGGCCTGGTCGCTGCCAATCTGGAACATGTACGTGGCGAACGTGTTGAACAGTAGCAGGCTCGCCATCGTATACTCGCCCATGACCAATGTGACGGTCAGGAACGCGGCCGAGAGGATGGCGAAGCGCAGGTTGGGCAGCACGATGCGCAGCAAGATCGTCGCCCAGCTCGCGCCCAGGCTCTGCCCGGCCTCGGTCAGCGTACGCAAGGCGATGGCCTGGATGCCCGCGTCCAGCGAGCGGTACGTAAACGGCAGCGCCAGGATGACATACACGAGCACCAGGATCTGGGGGCCGGAGATCAGCCATGGAACCGATCGAAACATCCTCAGGATGGCGATGGCCAGGGTCACCGGCGGGACGACGAAGGGAAGCACGCCGATGAAATCCAGCACCGGCCGCAGGCGCGGCAGCCTCAGGTTGACCCAGAACACGGTGGGGACCATCAGGACGATGCTGAGCAAGACCGTGGACACGGCCAGCTCGAACGAGAGCAGGAAGCTGCTCTGGAAATTCGGATCGCGCAAGGTCGCGTCATAGGCGTCGAAGCCGTAGCGATGCGGGCCTGTCTCGAGGCTGAACTCGGCGCTGCCGATGAGCGGGACTAGAAAATACAGCGCGGCCAGGGCAAGCCAGACGCCGTCCACGACGGTGAAGCGCCCGCGCGGCCGAGCCCGCTTGCGCGCCGCCATCGGCGCCGGCGTCATCCCTTGCTCTGTTCGCGCCGCCCCTATCGTTCCCGTCGTCCCCGTCGTTCCCGTCGTCCCCGTCGTCCCCGTCGTCCCCGTCATCCCCGTCATCCCCGTCATCCCCGTCATCGCAGCCACCTGCGCGAGCGCCGCTGCAGCACGCCATAGGCGACCATGGCGACGCTGATGACGAGGACCATGCCGAGCGAGAGGGCGTTGGCCATCTGCGGGTTCGAGGCGAAGTCGCCCGTCGTGACGCGGCCGATCAGGATCGGGACCAGGCCGATCTGCGAGCCCACCAGGGCCGTCGCGGTGGCGTACGCCGCGAAGGCGTTGCCGAACAGGAGCACCAGCGCGCCGAGCAGCGCGGGCCACAGGATCGGCAGGGCCACCCAGCGCCAGTATTCGGCGGAGGTCGCGCCGAGACCCGTCGCCGCCTCGGCCCATTCGCGGCGCAACCCGTCCAACGCCGGGCTGATCAAGAGGATCATGAGGGGCAATTGGAAGTAGGTGTAGACCAGCACGAGGCCGAGGAACGAATACAGCGTGAAGCCGCCCTGGTAGAGGTCGAGGCCGCGATCCCTCAAGAACACGGTAATGAAGCCGGTGGTCCCCAACGTCGCCACGAAGGCGAAGGCCAGCGGGACGCCGGCGAAGTTGGCGGCGACGCCCGCGAACGTGCTGAGCAGGGGCCTGATCCAACGGGGCGCCCCGTCCTTGAGGGCGGCGTAGGCCACGAAGAAGCCACATATCGTTCCGATGAGCGCCGTGGTGGCGCTGATCCCGATGCTCGTTAGGTAGGCGTTGGCGTACTGGTTCGCGAAGAGCGCCCGTACGTTGTTCAGCGTCCAGCCGCCCGACTCCGTCTGAAAGGCGCCGACGACGAGCACGACGGTCGGGAGCAGCAGGAACAGCGCGACATAGAGGAAAAAGGGCAGGACGGGAATCCACGGCAGCCACCGCGCGCCCGCCGACGCGCACGATGTCGCCCCCCGAGGGCGCGGCGCCGCGACTGTTTGGGGAACGTTGGCATTAGCCATAGTACGGTGAGACCTTTGCTGCACGATAGAGGCGTCTACTGGAAGCGCCAGGGCAGGGAGGCGTCTACTGGGAGCGTCAGGGCGTATGGCAATACACCCCTACGCCAGCCGGCGCGCGGTTGTATCTACTGGGAGCGCCGGCATCTTGCCGGCGCTCCCAGTAGATACAAGACAGCCTCTAGCTTCCGGCGACCTTCGGACCCCACTGCTCCTGGAGGACCGCCTGCGCCTTGGTGATCTGCGCCACGGTGGCGAACTTCACGTTGCTGTAAGCATCGGCCGGTGGCAGCTTGGCGGCGAGGGACGCGGGAACCTTATTCCGCTTCGCCAGATCCGTGTACCGCGCGGGGTGCGTGTAGCCCTTGAGGAACAGCAACTGCACCTCGTCGGTGTAGAGGAACTCTTGCCACAGCTTGGCCGCGTTGGGGTTCGGCGCGTACTTGCTGATGGCCTGGCAGTAGTACCCCGCGTAGCTGCCGCTCTTGGGCACGGTGACGGTGACGGCCGGGTTGCCGTTGAACGAGTCGCGCGAGGCTAGCAGCAGGTAGTCCCAGCGGATGGCGACGGGCGTGGCGCCCTTGGCCACGTTGGCGGGGAGGGCGAAGGTCGGGTTGAAGTTGCCGGCCTTCTTGACCTTGGCGAAGAAATCGACGCCCGGCTGGATGTTGTCGAGCGAGCCACCGTTGGCCAGTGCGGCCGCGAAGACGGCCCCGAAGGCCTCGCCGGCCTGGCGCGGGTCTCCGCCCAAGGCCACCTTGCCGCGCAGCTTCGGGCTCAGCAGGTCGGGCCAGTCTTGCGGCGCTTGCGGGACCACCGAGTTGACCGACATAAACGCCGGCACGCCGTAGTAGTCGCCGTACCAATAGCCGTTCGGGTCCTTCATCGACGCGGGGATGGTCTCCCACTCCGCCACCCTGTACGGAAGGTAGAACCCTTTATCCTTACCCTTGGCCGCCCAGGCCGGCGACACGTCGACGACGTCGGGCGCGCGGTTCTGCCCTTTCAGGTTCTGGATCGCCGCCACTTCCTGCGCCGAACTGCCGTCTGGGATATAGTCCGCGATCTTCAATCCATAGCGCGAGCGGAAGAGCGCCATGATTTCGCTGTAGTTAGCCCAGTCCTTCAGCGGGATGGTGATGAGGTTGATATGCCCCTCACCCTTCGCCGCCGAGACCAACGAGTTCGTCAGGCCGCCGGCGCGGCTGTCGCTGGCGAACACGGGGGCACCATCCACTACACCCGCCAGGCTCCCGAGGCCGGCCAGCCCGAGGCCGCCCAGCGCGCTCCGGCGCAATAGCGTCCGCCGATCCATGTGTCGCTTCTCCATAACCACGATCCCCCTCCCCAGTAGGCGCAATTGACGAACAAGGCGCGATGATGCCGGTATAGCCGCTATAGATAGAGGTAGTCGAGGCGACGCGCCGCTCTTGCGTGTCGAACCCCGGCCCGCTATCTCTACAGCATCTTTACCCTAGCACCCCCGCGTTAAGGCTCTATTAAAGGGACATTAAGAAGATGTTAAATAGGGCGCGGCGCGCGCGCTTTTTTCACAGGTACACGAGGCGAAACCGGTGGGTTCAGATAGCTTACACTTCATGTAGCCGTATGAGCGCCGCGGATACGCTTATGTAGACAACCGCGTAGGGCAGGCGCGATTGGCGGTCACCCGCGGCGGGGATAGCGCCGGACAGGACGCGCGCGACTATGGATAGCGTCGACGAGGAGGGTCTCACGCCCGGGGACGCGGGCTGGCAGGGCGGGTCCGCGCCAGCGCCGATGACGCGCGCGGGACAGGGGGCTCCGCTGCACCACCAGATCCTGGCCGAACTGCAGCGACAGATCCACCACGGCGAGCTGAAACCGGGCGACGCCCTGCCCTCAGAGGGCACGCTGATGGGCCGGTTCGGCGTGGCCCGGGGCACTGTCCGACAGGCGGTCGCCGCCCTGCGCGCCGACGGTGCCGTGGCCGGACCGCGCGGACGGCCGCCGGTCGTCCGCGACCGGCGCCTGGCGCAGCCCTTCACCAATCTGCTCAGCTTCTCAGCCTGGATACGCTCGCTCGGGATGGAGCCCAGCGGCGGGCTGGTCGAGCTGGCCTTGCGCCCGGCCGGGGAGGAAAGCGCCGCTATGCTGGCGGTCGCCCCCGGCAGCTTGGTCTACCACTTGGTGAGGGTACGCTACGCCGATGGGGAACCTTTGTTGATCGAGCGCGCCACTCTGCCGCGATCCGTCGGCGCGCTGGTCGCCGCGCTGGACCTCGAGCGCGACTCGATCTACGCCGAGCTGACACGCCAGGGCCTCACCTTCGCCTCCGCCCACCAAACCATCGACGCGCTCCAGGCCTCCACCGAGGACGCGCGTCTGCTGGACGTAGCGCCCCACACGCCGCTCTTGCGCGTGCGGCGGCAAGCGTTCGCGCCTGATGGCGCGCCGCTCGAGTGGTCCGACGACCGCTACCTGGCGACCCGCGTCACCTTCACGCTCGACAACACCGCCGCCAACGCGGGGCTCACCCGCCACCTCGCCACCCTTTGAGGGGGCCGAGAGCAGCCTACACCGTCCCACCCGCCACGGTCTATCCGCCGCTGGTCGTTTCGCCTTTGAGATGTCGTTTCGAACAACGGCTTTGTTGAGTGTACGGCGCCTACTCCTCTCAAATCCTCTCAAATTTGTGCAGACAGCGGCAGTATGAGCCGTGAGCGCAAGCGGTGTCGAGGACCCTCCAAGCGTGGCAGGCCCTAAAGGAGGGAGGAGAGGGGAGAAAGACGGCGCTCCCAGTGGATACGCCGCGCGCCGCGCGACACTCCGGCGCGCACCCTCGCCAAAACGTAGGCGGGGTCGCCGGCGCCGCGCCGCCGGCCTCGCCACCCTGGGATTAGGAAGGCGGAACGAAAGGGCTAATCAGAAAGTGGCGTAGATAGAGGGCGTTTCCTAACTACCCGTTCGAGCGTCAAAAGGGGCTTTCGGAGAAGTTATGTCGCGCCGAACGGCCTTTACAGTGCCACTGAAGAGCCTACGGGCGGCCCCATGAGGCATTTTCGGAGGCCCGACCGGTGCTCTGTTCGACATAACTTCGCGGTTTTCGCCTTACGGATGGGTTAGGAAACGCTCTCGTAGATAGTGTAGTAGGTATTGCCTGGCTCCTCGGGCAACAGGCGCAGCCGCTGGTTGTGCAGGTCAGGTTCGATCCCCAGCGCCTCCATGGGAATGACGCCCAGGAGAGAGTTCATTCCCGCCGGCAACTCCAGGCAATCGAAGGTCCCCTCGCGGCCCAGCAATATAATCGCGGCATCTCGGTACAGGCGCGCTGTACTCGGCCCCGTGGCGGTCAGGATGGGTACCTCGCGTCGGAGGGGTAAGCCCAATCGCGCGATCACGTCCGCGGGCAGGGCGAGCGTGGTCGCCCCGATATCCACGATCACGGCGTCGAGAGTCACGGTACGAATCTGGCCAGGAGGAATGTCGCCAGCGGCAGCGCGCGCCTGGTCGATGCGGTTGGTGATGGAGAGCAGCGTGACGATCTTGCCCACTTCTCTCACTCTCTCAATGGTGGCTACGGAAGACAGCGCAATCCCTCCTCGGCGTACAGCGGCATAACCAGAGTATAGGCCGTGCGCGGTTCCATTGCTATGTCTGGATAGCCGTACGCTGCCCAGGGTCTGTGCATTGTCGGGCAACTGAGCCCGTCCGCCCGTACGCCTCGTCGTTGGCGGAGGTCTGGGGGGAGGCATCTCCCGGGGTTCCCCCGGAGGCGCGCCCCAACGTCGGACCCGCGGCTAGGGTCCGGGGGACTAGTCAGCCAGGGGCGGAGGGGGCGAGGAAAGGTAAGGGCGACTTTTCACAGACCCTGGTATGCTGCCCCGACCAAAGGGGCGAGGGGCTGGTCGCAGGGTGCGACTAACCCCTCGCCCCGCCTACGGCAGGCGCTATCGACCGCTACTGGGCGAAGCCCTGCGTGCTGTCGAGCGCGCTGAAGTCCGGCGCGAAGACGGTCTGCTCGGCCACGAAGCCGACGCCGTTGGCCGCGCTCAACACGACGCTGTGCTCGGGCGAGAGGCCCGGGACCAGCCGGTTGACGTCGACGTTGTAGCGCACCGTCGGCGGGACGTCGAAGCGCCGCGTGACCACGCCGCCGTCCGACGCGTAGAACGTGGCGTCGATCGTCACCGTGCGCACCGACGGGTTGTAGATCAGCAAGAACTCACTGCGCCCGGTCGTCGTGCCGCCCGGGAAGGCCCAGCGCAGCCCGGCGCCGTTGCGCCCGAACACGTCCGAGCCGGCCACGAACGGCGCGTTGGGGCTGCCGAAGTACTCGGGACGCTCCACTACCACGGGCAGGTTGGACGTGACGATCGTGGCGATGCCGCTGGCCTGCACGACGTCGTTGAGCTTGATGTTGGCGCGGCTGAGGCCGTCTACCGCCACGGTGCGGCTGCCCAGCGGCGTGCCCGTCGTACTGTAGAAGCTGGCGGTCACCAGGCTGGGCGTCGCGTTGGGGTTGAGCACCGTCAGGTAGGTCTGGAAACGCGTGGTCGTGGTGCCCTCGGCGAAGATCCAGCTCGTCGCCGCCGTGTTGATGCCCGGCTGGCCCGTGACACCGAAGCCCCTGTTGCTGAAGGTGAGGGTGCGCTCAACGACCACCGGGACGCTGGCGTCGGCGATCACGCTGAGCGACTGCCCCGGCATGAGGCGGTTGATGTCGACCGCCTGCGCGCTCTGCGGCGCGATGTTGACCTGCGCCGTGCGCGCCGCCCGTCCGCCGAACGGCAGCAGGCGCAGCCGCACGACGGCCGTCGTGGTCCCGGGATTGAGGATCGACACGGTCTCGTGGAAGGTGAGCCCCGTGTAGCCCTCGGCCAGGTACCACGTCGCGCTCGGCGCGGAGACGCCCAGCAGGCCGAAGTCGTCACGCCCGGCGCGCCGCTCGCGCAATTGCGCCTGCACCACGCGGTCGGACGTCATCTTGACGCCGAACGCTTTGCCGGGGCCGATCAAGCTGTTGAGGTCGGCCGTCCCGCGGCTATGGGCGGGCACGTCGAGCGCGACCGAGCCGGGAGGGCCGGACGTGAAGTAGACCGTGAGCTCGACGTGCGCGGGCGCCGCGTTGGGATTGAGGATGGGCAGCGTGGCCGTCTCGCCCGCGAACGTGGAGGCGCCGGCGAAGTAGAACGAGCTCGCCACGGGCAGCGCGCCCATCAGCGTGGCGACCGCGCTGACGCGGCTCCCGTTGCCGATCGCGCCGATCGTGTTGGCGCCGCGCAGCAGCGACGCCGGCACGGCGAACGTGGCTGTGAAGGCGCCGTTGGTAGTCGTGATCACCGCTGGCGCGGTGACGAGCGCCGCGCCGTTGAGGGCCAGGGTGACGCGCTCCTGGCGTCCGAAGCTGCGCCCCGTCACGGTGATGGTGGCGCCGGGGGCTGCCAAGGTGATGCTGAGCCCGATGGTGGGGACGAGCGCCGCCACGACGATGGCCGCGGTGGCCGTGCGCCCGCTCACGGCGCCGCTCACGCGCAGCACATGCGCGCCCTCGGGCAGGCTGTAGGGGATACTCACTCCGGTCAGCGGGAGCGTGCCGGTGACGGTCGCGGTGACCGTGGTCAGCGACGCGGCCACGCCGTCGACCGTGACGAAGAGCTTCTCGCCCGGGGCGTAGTTGCCCCCCGATATCGTGATGAGGCCGCCGCGGTTGGTCGTGGCGGGCGCGACGGCCAGCGTGGCGTAGACGGCGTTGACCACGAGCGTCGTCGACGCCGTGCGCCTGCTGCTGTTCCCGCGCGCGGTGAGGGTCTGCGTCCCCGTGGCCGCGTTGTAGGGCAGCCTGATCGACGTGTTGCGCAAGACGCCCTGCGCGTCGGCCTGCAGCGTCGCGAGCCCCGACCGCGCACCGGTCAGGGTGATGGCGATGGGCTCGCGCGGCGCGAAGTTGCCACCGCTCACCACGATGACGCCGCCGGGCGTGGTGGTCTCGGGCGTCACGCCGAGGCGGGCCACCACCGGCGTGGCGGTGGGCCGCGGGGTGGCCGTGCGCGTCGCCGTGCTCGTCGCCGTAGACGACGGCGTGCTCGTCGCCGTAGACGACGGCGTGCTCGTCGGCGTGCGCGTCGCCGTGCTCGTGGCGGTGGACGACGGCGTGCTCGTCGCGGACGGGGTAACTGTAGCTGTCCCCGTCGAAGTCGGCTGCGCCGTCGCCGTCGCGGTGGCCGACGCCAACGTGGCCGTCGGCGTGACCGTGGCCGTGCCTACCAGCGGTTGAACTGCCGCGAACGACTGCGAGGACCGGGGCGGCGCCGCCTGCTGGCGGGGCGAGACGGCGGCCGCGCCGGTCGAGAGCACGCTCCCCAGGAGCAGCACGACCAGCGGCAGGCCTAAACGTTGTTTCCTACTCATCCTAAACCTTCTCCCCTGGGGCGCACATGCGGCCGGTGGCGGGCGGTGGGCTGTCGCGGCCCCCGGTCGCCGCTACCCTCGCACGCCATGAACCATAACTCTCTTACGGAGCAAATATGCCGATCGAGCCGGGCCAGGGCGATGCGTCGCGCGAGCACACCCCCTATACCTATTGTAGGGGCGCGCTCGCGGGCGGTCATGATGCAGAACTCATCTCTCGTGCGCGCCCGGGCAGGACTCGTGAAAAGGGGATGGCTCTCCAGGTCCCCGGAGGCGCGCCCCAACGTCGGCCGCAGCGAGGGGCCAGTCAGCCAGGGGCGGAGGGGACGAGAAGGGGCTTGAGCGACTTGTCACAGGCCCTGGTGGGCAGGACCCCATGCTTGTTATATTAGTACGCATGTTCTAAAATATAGGGAGTGGAAGAGTGGTAGTAGGCGCACGGGCGCCGTTCGACAGCGGTCGTGACGCTGCGGTACGCGTCAAGGGGGATGTCGTGATGGGGATCGACGTGGACGGCGCGGACGGCGCGGACGGCGTGGACGGCGTGGACGCGCTGCAGACCGATGGCCTGCTGGACTCTCTGACGGGCCGCGGCGAGGCGGCCGGCGACGGTGGTTTGCCGGCGCTGCAGCCCGAGCAAATGCTCGATCGCGCGGTCAAGCTCACGGCGCAGCCGCGCCCCTACCAGCGTGAGGCCGTGCGGCGCTGGCTCGACGCGGAGGGCCGCGGCGTCGTGGTGCTGCCGACCGGGGCCGGCAAGACCGTGGTCGCCATGATGGCGATGGAGGCGGTCGGGGCGCGCACGCTCGTCGTCGTGCCCACGATCGAGTTGTTGCAGCAGTGGCGCGTCGGGCTGATCGAGAAGCTGGGGCTGCCGGCCGAGAGCGTCGGCGTGATCGGCGGCGGCAGCTACGAGCCGCGGCCGGTCACCGTAATCACCTACCAGTCGGCCGCCTCGCCCGCGCGGCCGCTGCTCGACGTAGGGCTGCTCGTCTTCGACGAGGTACACCACCTGCCGGCGGCGAGCTACCGGCGCATCCCGCGCAAGGTCGGCGCGCCGTACATCCTGGGCCTCTCCGCCACCACCGAGCGCATGGACGGGCGCGAGCGCGACCTCGACGCGCTGGTCGGCCCCGAGGTCTACCGCAAGCTCCCGGCCGAGCTGGCCAGTGAAGGGCACATCGCGGAGTATGACGAGAAGCGCCTCTTCGTCGAGCTGCTGCCGGGGGAGCGCGCCCGCTACGAAGGGCTGGTGGCCGACTATCGCTGGTACCTGGCCGGGCGCCGCGGCCACAGCGCGCCGGGGGCCGCGGCGTTCCAGGACCTCATTCGGCGCTCGGCCGTCGACCCCGCCGCGCGCCAGGCCCTGCAGGCGCACCACGGAGCGCGGCTGATCGCCTTGAACGCGCACGCCAAGATCGGCCTCGTGGGCGAGCTGCTGCACAAACACGAGGCCGACAAGGTCATCATCTTCAGCGAGTACAACGCCATCGTCGACCGCATCAGCCGCCGCCTGCTGCTGCCCTCGATTACCTATAAGACGCACGCCCGCGAGCGTCGCGCCGTGCTGGAGCGCTTCCGCTCCGGGCAGTATAGCAAGCTCGTCACCGGCCGCGTGCTCAACGAGGGCGTGGACGTGCCGGACGCCAACGTGGCCATCGTGGTGAGCGGCAGCGCGGCCACGCGCGAGTACATCCAGCGGCTCGGCCGCGTGCTGCGCCCCAAGAGCAGCAGGGCCATGCTCTACGAATTGATCACGCGCCACACCGGCGAGAGCCGCACGGCGGCGCGCCGGCGGCCGAGCAAGTAAGGAAATCCCATGGCCTTCCGACTGGCCGATGTGAAGAAGACCGTACGGTCCCGTGGGGACGGTGAGCGTTACCTGCACCCCAAGCTGCTCGACCCCGCCGTGGTCTCGGCGCAGGTGACCCTGGCGCTGGCCTACTTCCAGTCCCGGCTCGGTCGCGCGCGGCATGAGACCGACCCCGAGATGCTGGTGCGCTTCTTCGGCGACCCCAAGGTCGCCCGCGGGCTCGTGGCCTGCCTCGGGGCCAGCTATCGTTGGCGCACGCAGCACTTCGCCGAGGCGCTGGAGCCGGAGGACGTGACGCGCCTCGCCGCGCTGGGCCTGCGCACGCCGAGCGACCTGCGCCTGTATCTCTATGATTATGTCAATAATAACGGCCATGGTTTCCTCTCAGCCGAACCCATGCGCGAGGACAACCTGCGCCCGATCGCGCGCCGCCTGCGCCTGCCGGGGGCCAAGCTGGACCAACTCGCGGCCCTGGACGCCGAGGAGAACGCAGTGCTAGTGCGCGTCGGCCCGGTCCCCGAACCCGCCCGCGTGGTGGCGATGTACAATTTCCACACCGTCGACGCGGTCCTGCGCAACGGCGTCGCCGTCGAGCTCGGGAAGGTCGACTCCTGCGCCCGCGCGCTGCTGGAGGACGCCTGCGCGCTGCAGGGGGTCGCCTTCGAGTGCGAGGGTGAGCACGCCGTTCTGCGCAACAAGCCCGATCTCTTCGGCAGCTACGCGCGCGGCGGCGCGCACCTGACGCGCGCCCTGTACGCCGCGGCGGCCGATGCGCCCTCCCTGATGGCGTCCGGCCGCGCGATCGTGCAAGTGGGCGGCAAGACGTCCATCTACCCCTTCGACAAGGAGACGCCGCGCGCGCTGACCGGCCGGACCGGCCACATCCGGCACGCGGTGTCGCGGCCCGAGTTCCGCGAGGAGTGGACGCGCTACAGGGCGGGCGCCGGTGTCGGGAACGGAACAGCCGGATGGCGACTGGTCAGCGCGCCTGAGTCGCTGCTCTCGGACGCCGGGCTAATCCTGGCGCCGTACGCGTTCGTGCGCGACGAGACGCGCGTGCTGCTCTGGCCGGCCACGTCGCCCGGCCCGCTCGACGACCTGCGCGCGGTCCACGCGGCCGGCCTCGACGTGCTGGCGGTCACGGCCGCCGGGGCGGGCGACGCGCTGCCGGCGGACCTGCCGTCCGCCCGCGCGGTCGACGGCGTCACCGGCATCATCGAGGCCCTCGACAGGCGCTGGAACGAGGGGCGCGTCTCCGTCGACGCGCAGGCCCTGGAGTCTCTGCTGGCCGAGGCCGAGGCGCGCGGCTTCGTCGCCGAGGAGACCGCGGCCGGGGCGTTGCGCTGCGCCAGCGCCGCGGAGCTCGCGACGCGGCTGCGCCCGCTCGACCCGGCGCGCGGCGTCTACGTGCCCGGCGTGGGCGTCTGCAGCCCCGCCTTCGCCGAGGGCATGCGCAAGGGCCTGCGCCGGGCGCGGCGCACGCCGGCCGCCTAGCGATTGAATTGCTTTAGCCGGGGAACGCTAGCGCCTCGCCCGTTTCCAGCAGCGACTTCAGTGACGAACCGGTCATAGCCATGCCGCACTGCTGATACACCAGGCTGCCTGGCGCGTACCGATCGAACGTCGCCGTCAGCTTGCAGATGTCGCCCATCTCCTCAATTTCGAACGTCTCGCGATGGGGGCTATCGGCCGCCAGCTCCGGATCCCAGAGGAGGCGGCACTCCAGCACGAGGCGGCGTCGCGGCTCCACCTCTAGCAGCATGCCTTCCAGCAAGCGAGTGGACCCGTCGGGCGAGAGGTAGATGATGTCGTCGCCGGGACGCCAGGTGGACTGCACGCGCGCCCCGCCAAAGACATACTGGACCGTCACTGCAGGGTCGGTAAGGGCCTGCCACACCTGGTCCGCCGATGCCCTGATGTACTTCTCCCGAGTCACCGTCATATCTGACATGATTTGCCTCCTCGTGTCGAATGGGTCAGCGCGCGGGGAACACACTGTCCCCCGCGCACCGATACGGGAGCCTCCGTCGGCATGAGTGCGTGTCTCAAGATGCGCTTCCCACCCTCGGAGGCGGAAGCTGCTGTAGGCGTCTGGTGATGAACGCGCGCTCGACATCGGGCGGGTCCAGAGCTAGGGCCGCCTGGTAGGCATCGCCCGCGTCCGCGTGCCGGCCCAGTCGTCTCAAGAGGTCGGCCCGCGCGATGTGGAACGGTGGCCAGCGGGCGAGCTGCGGATCGGCCGCCAGGGCGTCGAGGATGGCCAGGCCAGCGGCGGGACCCTGCGCCATGGACACCGCGACCGCGCGGTTCGCCGCGACCACGGGCGTTGGCTCATAGCGCGCGAGTTCGCCGTAAAGAGCGGCGATCTCGCCCCAATCGGTCGCGGCAGCGCTCGGTGCGGTCGAGTGGCAGGCCGCGATGGCGGCCTGGATCTGGTACGATCCCGGCCGTCGCAAGCGTAGCGCCTGTTCGACCAGCGCCGCCCCTTCGGCAATCTTGGCTTGGTCCCAGCGACGACGGTCCTGCTCCTCCAGCAGGACAAGATCCCCGGCGGCATCGACGCGCCCGGGCTGACGCGCGTCGACGAGCAGCAGCAGCGCTAGGAGACCGACCACCTCAGGCTCGTTTGACAGCAGACCGGCTAGGACGCGGACGAGGCGGATCGCCTCGGCGCAGAGCGCGGGACGGACGAGGTCCCTGCCCGCTGACGCCCGGTGGCCCTGGGTGAATAACAAGTAGACCACCCGTAGGACCCCTACGAGCCGATCCGTGAGCGCGTCGGCGGGCGGGACACGGAACGGGATGCCAGCCTCCCGGATCTTGCGTTTCGTCCGCACGAGGCGCTGGGCCAGCGTGGGCTCAGGCAGCAGGAACGCCGCGGCAATGTCCGCCGTGGCGAGGCCGCAGACGGCGCGCAGGGTGAGCGCGACCTGCGCGCCGAGGTCCAGAGCTGGATGGCAGCACAGAAAGATGAGCGCCAGTTGGTCATCGGCGATAGAGCCCGCCCCCTCGAGGTGACGTCGCCCTCGATAGTCGCGCATGGCCGCCTCTTCTTTATGGGCGCGCTTGGCCTCGCGCCGTTGCCAATCCAGCGCCTTGTGCCGGGCCGCGCCGACCAGCCACGCCCCCGGGTTGGCCGGGACCCCGCCGGCGCGCCACCGGATCACCGCGGTCACACACGCCTCCTGCACGGCATCCTCAGCCACCTCCAGGTCGCCGACGACCTGCATTACCGTGGCCACGGCGCGCCACCAGTGTGCATGGACCAGCGTCTCCAATGTGTCTGTATCGCTCAGTTCCGTCCCCCTACCGTCATCACTGGGCGCACCTCGACCGCCCCGGATTGGGCGGCCGGAATGGTGGCCGCCCAGTGCAGCGCCTCGTCGAGGCCGGCGCATTCCAACAGGTAGTAACCACCGAGCTGCTCCTTAAGCTCGGCGAACGGCCCGTCGGTGAGCAATGCCTCGCCCGCACGGACCCGCAGCGTCGTCGCTGCACGCGTCGGATATAGAGGGGCGCTGTCGACGAGCACGCCGGCCGTCGTCATGGCCTCCGCCGCCGCTATATTAGCGGCCATCACCTCACGGCTAAACGCGGGCGCGCCCGGAGCAGGAACGCTGTTCTCCGTCACATATAGTAGGCACATATACCTCATCGTTAACCTTCTTTCTCCCCGCAACCAGTCTGCTCGTGAATCCCACGACACCTTGTAGTCGAACGAGACGCCTCCGAATCGACACCAACTTCGTTACTCAGTCACCCCGGTGAACGAGAAGCGGCCGATTTCGAGGGCGGGGACGCGCGCGGGGATCAGCTCGCCGCAGAGCAGTGTGTCGCGGCCGATCATCTGGACGACGCGCAGGGCCTCGAGATAGCTCTGCGTGTAGCGCAGGTTCTTGACCGGGCGCGTGACCTCGCCGCCCTCGATCAGGAACGCGCCGTCGCGCGTCATGCCGGTGACGATGACATTGTAGCCAGAAACTATTTATTCACGAGCCTCGATGAAACGATGCGAAACGATGGGGCGCGCCCCGCGATTGTGAGGGAGATGATACTCTGCCTCCAGGCACGGGCGGAATCAGCGCCCAGAGCGTGGCTGGAGGAGGGACACATGGACAGAGAAGACCTGTCCGAGGCCATCATACAGGAAGTCAGCGCCATCGTGGCGGAGGACGTGCGCGCGGCGGGGCCGGAGCTGCTGACGGCGGACCTCGATGGGATGGAGGCCCGGCTGCAACAGCTGAGTCGGCGGGTGTGCGGGGCCATGTTGGAGCGGGTGCTGGCCGTGCGCGCGGTCCCGCGGGGAGAACGACCACCGTGTCCGACGTGCGGAGGACTACTGCGGCTGGTGGACGGGGCGCGGGGGCGGGACCTGCAGGGGCTGACCGGCGACGCGACGCTGGTGCGGCCGGTCTATGTGTGTACGCGGGCCGATTGCGGACGAGGCCATGCGCCCCTGGATACGGACCTGGGGTGGGGGGCGGAGACGCTGATGCCCCGGTTGGCGCGGGTGGTGTGCCGGGCGGGCATCACGGGAGCCTTCGATGAGGCGGCGACGCAACTGGCGGAGGACCATGCCGTCGCGGTGGGCGGCGAGACGGTCCGCCGGGTCACCGAGGCGGTCGGCGCCGTGGCGGAAGCGGCGCAACAAGCGGAGGTCGCCCGTGCGCGACGCGGTGACCTGAGCCGCCCGGCGGGGGGCGCTACCGACATGGTCGTGGCCGTCGACGGCTGCCAGGCGCCGCTGACGGACGGGTGGCACGAGGTCAAGGTGGGGCGGGCGGCGCCATTGGGGCCGGCGACGCGGACGGATCGACGGTCGGGGCGCACCTATCTGGCCTGGGGCACGGCGGCGATCTGCGCGGGACTGGAGGGGGCCGAGGACTGCTGGTGGCGGGTGGCCGTGACGGCCTGGCGCGCCGGGCTGGGCCAGCAAACGCGCCGGGTGGTGATGCTCGGCGACGGCGCGGAGTGGATCTGGACCCGCGCGGCGCACTTTCTGGGCGGCCCGGACATCGCGGTGGTCGAGATCCTCGCTATCTTCCACGCCTATGAGCACCTCTAGGAGGCCGGCCGCGCCGTCTTCACCGCGCCCGACGCGCTGGCCGCCTGGGCCGCGCCGCTTGAGGACGCCCTCTATGAGCGGGGCGCGCCCGCCGTCCTCGCCGCGCTCGATGCGCTCGCCACGCGGCCGCTCGACCTGGCTGTGGCGGACGTGCTGCGGCGTGAGCGTGCCTATTTTGCGGACAACGCCGCGCGCATGGACGACCCCCACTTCGTCGCCGCGCAGTTGCCCATCGGCTCCGGGGCAGTGGAGAGCCTGTGCAAGACCTTGATTGAGGCGCGCGTGAAGGGGGCCGGCATGCGCTGGAGCGGGCGGGGCTGCAGGCGGTGGTCACGCTGCGCGCCGTACGCGCCTCGGGCGACGGGGCCGCCTTCTGGGCGACCCACCCGCTGCGGGCGCGCCTGCGGCTGTGGCCGCCCGCGCGCCCACGCCGCCGCATGGAGGCCGTCGCCCCCGTGCCTGAGAGCCCCGACGCGGACCTCCCGTCACCGACCCTGTCCGCATCCGCGCCGCCGGAGCCGCCGCCCGTGCCCGCGTCGCCGACCATCCCCGCTTCCGCCAGCCCGTCGCGCCGCCCCGCCGCGTCGCACGTCTGGCGGCGCACGCCGATCGGACGTGCTCGCTGTGCCTGACCCCCTCACAATCGGGGGGCGCACCCTGTCCGTCGGGGTGTACCCCAAAAAAGTGAGCAGGGGGGAAAGCGGTACCCTCCGGGGGGGCACGGGCGCTGAGACGCCCTTAGCGTGCCTGCGGAGGGTACCAATGGACAGCATGGACCTGTCCGAGGACAGCATAC
>JAABUO010004121.1_pt1 | contig 17128 bp, 12 predicted proteins | sample 5559291 | NCBI WGS metagenome assembly JAABUO01 (sample SAMN10711878, study PRJNA513372) | rock metagenome | isolation source: Antarctica rocks | place: Antarctica: Victoria Land, Finger Mt sud | reverse complement strand
CGCAGCATGGGCTTCCAACAACTTCTTCCGCAGATCATCACTGTACGCACGAGCCATCTAGAAAGAATCAAGCAGAAAATGCTCCTTGCAAAGAATCAAGCTCTATACCCCACAGTGAACTGCTCTAGTTGTCATTCCGCAGCGAAGCGAAGGAATCTGCTGTTTCGCGCGCACCCACACTCACGCCGTCTACCCGCGACCCTTCAACCCCATCGCCGCCATCACCATCTGCAAATCCTTCCAGGCCTCGCCTTTCTGCCGCGGATCCCGCAGCAGAAACGCAGGATGATAGGTCACAATCGCACGCGCTCCACGGACCTCATGCCACTGCCCGCGCAGGCTCGCTAACGATTGCTTCACACCCAGCAGATAAGCCGCCGCCGTAGCTCCCAGCGCCACGACAAACTCCGGCTGCACCACATCCATCTGCCGCGCCAGAAACTGCGTGCATGTGTTCGCTTCAACAGCTTCCGGCGCGCGGTTGGCCGGCGGCCGGCACTTCACAACGTTTGCGATGTAAACCTGTTCGCGGCTCAGCCCCATCGCGCCGATCATGTTGTTCAACAACTGCCCGCTTTTGCCGACGAACGGTATCCCCTGCTCATCCTCGTCAGCGCCAGGACCTTCGCCGACAAACATCAACCGAGCCCCCGGGTCTCCGTCGCCAAACACAATCCTGCGCCGTCCCGCATACGCCAGCGGACAGCGCGTGCAGTCGCCAATATCTGCGCGAATCAGCGCGAGCGCCTGCGCTTTATCAGCAGGGGCAACGCGCTCCGCAGGCACGGGCAAACGGTCATTCAGTGAAATAGGTCTGGCGATCTCCGGCTCCGTCGCCACCAGCGTGGCAGCCGCATTAACATCAGGCAAAATACTGACCGGGTTCGACGCAGCAGGCGCAACCTCAGGCGGCGCAGCTTCCGAAACCGCAAGCTGCGGTACCAGCTCCGCTAACGTCCGGTGATTGGGATCGCGATAAAAATCGTAAACGCCCAGGTCGCGGAAATACTCAAGGTAAGCCCGCACCTCAACCTGCGTCTCGCCTTTCGTCCTCTCAGTTCCCTCGCCCGCTGTCATACCACCAGCTTATCGCGGTCGCGGCACGGACAGCACTCCTAGCGCAAACCGTGCAGAGAAGGATCCAGCTCGGGCTTGGCCACAATCTTCTCCGGCAGCACAAACGTCACCAGGCCATGGCTGATCTCGTCCTGTGCCACCCGGCACGCCTTCATGGACTTTGAAGCCATCAGCTGCGGCGCACCCGACTGCAACTGGCGAGCCCGGCGTGCAGCGCCCTTCACCAGGCTGTACTTGTTAAACAGAGCGTTGTCGACCATCATAGACATGTCCCCCGTCAAGCATTCAGAAATAAATTGTGACTGTGGATTGACTCTACGCCACAAATGGTTTTTTCCACAAATGCCTGGAGGGAAATTTGGATCTATAGCTGATTTCGTAATGGTGTACAGCGTTACGAAGTTCGGCGGATACAGGGATCCTTCCCTGCGTTCAGGATGACGACTCTCCAGAGATAGGTCTCCAGAAATAGGAAATGGGCGTCAAAACAAGTGAGTAAGTGGATGTAGGAAGACTTTTCCGTCTTCTGGTTGTCATTCCCGAAGGGAATCTGCGTTTGTTCCTGCTGTTCCCGGTTCTCTACACCATCTGTAATCGCCTTAATTGACTGCAAAACTATCAAGCGCACGCTGCAGCCGCCGCGACTTCGCTCCCGTCCTGCAACTTTCCGCCAGTGCCCGCAGTTCTCCACCCTCACCGCGTTCCGACAACACGACCGCTTTCAGCTCCGTCGTCGCCTGATCCAGCACATCATTGACGAGCGCGTAGCGATACTCATGCAACCGGTCCAGTTCCTTGCGAGCCTCGCGCAGGCGCCGTCCAATCACATCCTCGCTGGTCACATGCTCGGCCTCGCTGCGGTTGCGCAAACGCATCTCAAGCACCTGCGGACTGGGCGGCAGAATGAACACCGAAACCGCCGCCGGCAGCTTCTGCATCACCTGCACCGCGCCCTGCACATCAATGTCGAGCAGCAAATCCTTACCTGCCTCCCGCGCATGATCGAGCGCACTCAGCGCCGTCCCGTAGTAGTTGCCGAACACCTCGGCCCACTCCAGAAACTCGCCCGCCGCAATCATCTGCTCAAACTGTTCGCGCGTGGTGAAGTGGTACTCACGTCCGTCGGTCTCGCTGCCACGCGCCGCACGCGTCGTGTACGAGATAGAAAAATCCAGCCCTTCGACCAACGACCGAACCTGCGCCACCAGCGTCGATTTGCCCGACCCGGACGGTGCCGAGATAATAAAAAGAATGCCTGCCATGAATGGATTCAGTGTACCCGTTCTCGCGAGCGGAATCCGCTACTCCAAATTCTGAACCTGCTCCCGCGCGCGCTCCAGCTCTACCTTCATCTCAAGGCCAATCGCCGTCAGCCGCAGACCAGCCTCGCTCGCGCTCGATCCATTCTTCGACAAAGCTGTGTTGGCTTCACGATTCATCTCCTGCAACAAAAAGTCGAGCGGACGCCCCACCTCGCCGCCCGCATCCAGCAACTCCGTAAAGCGCGCAATATGCGTCCGCAGCCGCACCAGTTCTTCCTCAACATCGCTGCGCGCAGCAAGCAGCGCAGCCTCAGTAAACACGCGCTCTTCATTAACCACAGACCCGCCCAGCAGGTCCGCCAGCCTCATCTTCAACCGCGCAAACTCCGAAGCACCCACACCTTGCCGCAGATCACCAGCCTCTACCGCCAACCTCTGCAACCGCGTCATCGCAGCCCGGAGCTCCGCCGCCAACGACTCGCCTTCTCGCCTGCGAGCGTCGTTGAACGCTGCCAGCAGTTCCGCGACTGCATCCATCACCGAGACATCAACGCCCGGCGAATGAGGCACCGCAGCAGAAGCCACCAGCATACCCGGCAGCCGCAGCATGGCGTTTAGATCAACCGTCTGGCCCAACGAGAGCTTTGCGTTCGCCCGCTCAAACATCCGCGCGTACTCGTTAAGCAAACCCTCATCCAACTGCATCGTCCCTGCGGCCATCTTCTCGAACGCAAGCGTCAACTCCACATGCCCGCGTCGCACCTCTGCCTTCACTGCCCCACGCAGCGCAGGTTCCAGCGCATCCAGCCCGGAAGGCACGCGAACCGACAGATCAAGGTGGCGATGATTCACCGCCTTGATGGACAGCGAGAATCCACGCGAACCTTCTGCGCCGCTCCGATCCAGCGCAGCAAAGCCCGTCATGGAACGCACGTCGCTCATGCAGTCTCTCCTTCAACTCCGCTCAACCCGCTGGGCTCCTCATGAAACTGCATGTCGTACAGCCGACGGTAAGTTCCCGAATTCGCGAGCAGCTCATCATGCGTCCCAATCTCGGTGATACGCCCAGCTTCGAGCACCACAATCCGCGTCGCACGGCGCACCGTAGAAAGCCGATGCGCAATCACAAACGATGTACGCCCTTCCATCAGGTTGGCGAGCGCCGCCTGCACGTACGCTTCGCTCTCCGTATCGAGCGCACTGGTCGCTTCATCCAGGATCAGAATCGGCGCATTTTTCAGGATCGCGCGCGCAATCGCCAACCGCTGCCGCTCACCCCCGCTCAAACGCACGCCCTTCTCGCCAATCTGCGTGTCGTACCCATCGGGCATCCGCAGGATAAAATCGTGCGCCAGCGCCATACGCGCGGCGTCTTCAACATTTTCCATTGGCACGTCCGGCCGCCCATAGGCTATGTTGTTGCGAACCGTATCGTTGAACAGAACGGTCTCCTGCGTCACTTTGCCAATCTGTCGGCGCAGGCTCTCGATCGAAACATCACGCACGTCATGCCCATCGATCAAAATGCGTCCGCCATCCACATCGAAGAAGCGCGGGATTAGATTCACCAACGAGCTCTTGCCCGCGCCGCTCGGCCCCACAAGCGCAATCACCTCGCCGCGCTGCACGTCGAGCGAAACCCCGCGCAACACCTGGCGGCTCTCGCCTTCATCGTGGTAGCCGAACTCCACGTTGTCGAAGCAAATCGTGTTCTCAAAGCTCTTCAGCACCAGCGCTTCTTTCTTTTCGACCACCTCGTCCTGTGCATCGAGAAAGCGGAAAATATCTTCGCTCGCACCCAACGCCTGCTGGAAGCTGTTGTAGAACAGCGCAAACTTTCGCACTGGATCATACAGCGTAAATGTCGCAAACAGGAACGCAATAAATGCACCCTCCGTCATCTGGTGCGCCTTGATGCGATCGCGTCCCAGCAACAGCAGCAGCGCGACACCGACTGCGCCGATCGCATCCATCAGAGGCGAGCTGATCGCCTGCATGCTTACAGCCTTCAGGTTTGCGGAAAATAGCCGCCTGGCCGCCTGCCGGAAGCGCCGCATCTCCCAGCGCTCCATCCCGAACGCCTTCACGATGCCGTTGCCGGTAATCGTCTCGTGCAAGATGTTCTGAATTTCGGCCAGCTTGTCCTGCCCTTTGCGCGTAGTCTGCCGCACGCGCCGCCCAATTCTACGTGCCGAGGAAATCACGACAGGAACAAACAGCAGCAGCACCCACGCCAGCTTCCCGCCCGTGATGAGGACCACAGCGAGCATGAACAGAAACGTGAAGAACTGCTGCATGAAGTCGCCCAGCACCGCGGACATCGCCGTCTGCACGCGCTCAATGTCATTGATCAACGTTGACAACAGCGCCCCTGTCGAATGCTTCTGAAAGAACGCCGCCGACCGCCGCAGCACCGCATCGTAAAGCTCATTGCGCAGATCCGTAATCATGCCAAACCCGGCATAATTAACCAGGTACGTTCCCCCGTAGTCGCACACCGACTTCACGATTGCCGACAGGATCAGCGCGGACGCGACCACCGTCCACGCGTTATGAAAATGGCTCGGAACCAGGAAGTGCAGATCGAGCGTACGGTGCACCCACGGCAGTTTCACCAGCAGCAGCCCCGCCGTAGGCGCATCCGGCTGCAACACTTTGTCGAAAATGGGCTTGACCAACAGCACACGGAACGCCGCCATCAGCCCGACCACAGCCATCAGCAGCACCGACGCAATCGAAAACAAGGCGTACGGCCGCAGATAGCCCAGCAACCTCCAAAGCCGCCTCAAGCCCTTACCCTGCCTCTAACCTGCCGTTTGCGCACAAGCAATTCTACGTCGGCTGAAGGTGGGCCCAGCCATCTGTCATTCCGCAGCGCAGCGGAGGAATCTGCTTCCAGGGTTGCACCGTCAACCCTTCGAGTCTGCCTCGTCGCTATAAAACGCCGCGATCTCCTGTTCATACTTCTTCTCGACGATGCGCCGTTTCAGCTTCATGCTGGGCGTCAGCTCTCCGCTCTCAATCGCCCACTCATCCGGCACAACGTGTACGCGCTTCATCGTTTCGTACTGCGGCAACTGCTTGTTCACCTCGTCGACCAGGCGCTGATATTCAGCAATCACCTTCTTGCTCTCTACCAGCTTTCTGCGATCACCGGCAGCGACTCCCTGGCCCTTGGCCCACTTTTCAAGCGCCTCAAAGTTTGGCGACAGCAGCACTGCCGCATACTTGTGCTTATCCCCAACCATGGCCGCCTGGCCAATCAGCGTGTTTGCCTTCAGTTTGTTCTCAATGGGCTGCGGCGCGATGAACTTTCCGCCGGAGGTCTTGATCAGCTCCTTCTTGCGATCCGTAATAGAAAGGTATCCGTCCTCAAGCTTGCCAATGTCCCCAGACCTGAACCACCCGTCCTCCGTAAAAGCCTCAGCCGTCTCTTTATCCTTGTTCCAATACCCGGTGAAGACCGAGGGTCCCTTCACCTCAAGTTCTCCATCGCCCGCAAGGCGAACCTGAACATTGGAAATTGGCTTCCCCACCGAACCCAACCTGAAGGCATCCGGAAAATTGATTGCAATCACAGGCGAAGTCTCAGTTAACCCATAGCCTTCAAAAATGCGCAGCCCAACATCGGCAAACCAGGATGCGGACTCCATACCCAGCGGCGCACCGCCTGAGATAAACGTCCTGACCCGCCCTCCAAACGCCTCGCGAAGCTTCGAAAACACCAGCCTATCCGCCAGGCTCCAGCGCAGCCCACCGTGCGGCTTACCGGCACTCGTCTCCTCACGCTGCTGTTTGCCCGCCTTCAACGCCCACTGAAAAATTCTGTGCTTTACCGGCGAATGCGCGCTCTTGCCTTCAGCCGCCTGCCTGATCTTTTCGTACACGCGCGGCACACCCACAAACACATGCGGACGGATAGCCTTCATCGCCTCCGGCAGCAGGCCAAACTTGGGGCAATACGCAATCTCCGATCCCACGCACATCAGCGAATAGTCCACATGCCGCGCCGTTACGTGCGACAACGGAAGGAAGGAAATGTAGTGGTCACCCGCCGCAAAATCAAATCTGCTCGTGCTCACATTCACATTGCTCGCAAGATTCCCATGCGTCAGCCGCACACCCTTCGGCTCACCCGTTGTGCCTGACGTATAGATGATCGTCGCAAGATCCTCCGGCTTCACTGCCCCGAGCCGCTGATCGAACTCCGCATCGCGCGTCTGCTTCGCCGGAGCAGCGTTCATGATCTCTGCAAAACTTTTTGCGTTGCCGAACTCACCTTCGTCCATCACGATCACGTGTTCGAGCGCAGGCAGATCACCACATTCGGCCAACTTGGCAAACTGTTCAGCGCTAGAAAGTACTACCACCTTCGCCGCTGAATCGCGCAGCATGTATCCAACCTGCTCCGGCGTATTCGTCGCATACAGCGGCACGTCGACCGCACCCAAGGCGAGCGTGGCAAAGTCGGTCACAGCCCACTCCCAGCGGTTCTCGCTCAAGATAACGACGCGATCGCCCTTCGCCACACCCCAGCTCGCAAACTTCTCCGCCAGCGCCCGTATGCGTCCATAGACCTCGTCCGACGTGATCGGCTTCCATGCGCCCGCACTGTCCTGCCAAACCATCACCGTGGCGTTTCCCCGGGAGGCCAGCTTCACTGTCACATCGTTGACGGACTTCAAATCGTAAGTTGGCATGCATTTCCCACGGAAATCTGAACCGAACGGCCCTGAACATCCCAACCTTTATACCGCCACCGGGAGTAAGCGCGCTGTGCCAGGCTTCTAAGTTGCGCCTTAAGGGTCAGGTCTGCTGCCGAGGAGTCAGCCGAATGAAGCCACTCGCACTGCGCGGCCAGCCAGTCAACAGTTCGCGCGCAAGTCCGCTGCAAGACCCCTCCGCATGGCATTCGACCAGCTTCCGGAACCCATCCCGCTCGCCTTCTTCCAACGCATCGAATGCCTGCGCATCGACGAACTCCGGATGAAATCGCTGCTCGCGCACAAAGCTTCCATCCGCATCATGCACCCACGCAACCCCGCCCGTCATACCCGCCGCAAAGTTGACGCCAGCGCGCCCCAGCACAGCGACCACGCCCCCCGTCATGTACTCGCATCCATGGTCGCCCACACCTTCGACCACTGCGGTCGCGCCGGAGTTGCGCACCGCGAAGCGCTCGCCCGCGCGCCCCGCCGCCAAGAGGCTACCGGCAGTCGCACCATACAGCGCCACATTGCCGAGAATCACATGCTGCCCGCTCTCCCGCGCCGCTCTTCCGCGCGCGCGAATCACCAGCTCGCCCCCGGATAGACCTTTGCCAACAAAATCATTTGCCTGTCCGTCGAGCACCAGCTTCATGCCCCGAACCGTAAACGCACCGAACGACTGCCCCGCCGTCCCACTGAACCGAAACGTCACATCCACTGGAACGTCCCGTTGCGCACGCCGTAGCGCAATCTCACCGGCCAACCGCGCACCCACAGCGCGATCGCAATTGGCGATGTCCGCTTGCGCCTCAAACGGCTGCCCCGCATCGATGGCCTCCAGCGCGGACGGCGTCCATGCGTCATCCAGCGCAGGTCCATCCTCCGGCTGCGCATTGCGTGCTCCCTCCCAACTGGACGCTCCATAACCTTGGCGCACGAGCATCGGTGCCAGGTCGAGCCCTCCATCGAACCGCACCTGCTCCAGCAGATCCGTACGCCCAACCGCATCCTCGAGCGAGCGCAAACCATAGCGCGCCAGCAACCGACGCAGGTCCGCCGCCAGCTCCGTGAAGAACCCGACCACGTGCTCGGGCTTGCCGCGGAACTTCGCGCGCAACTCCGGCTTCTGCGTAGCAATTCCAGTGGGGCAGGTATTAAGGTGGCATTGCCGTGCCATATCGCAGCCGATCGCCACCAGCACTGCGGTGCCAAACGCAAACTCATCCGCGCCCAATAAGGCCGCAATCAAGACATCCTGTGCAGACGCCAGACCACCATCCGTCCGCAGACGCACACGCCCTCTCGTGCCATGATGCATCAGCACCTGCTGCGCTTCAGCCAGCCCAAGCTCCCACGGATTGCCCGCGTACTTGATGCTTGAAAGCGCCGCCGCACCGGTGCCACCGGAGTTCCCCGCGATCACGATGAAGTCCGCGTAAGCCTTCGCCACTCCCGCCGCGACCGTACCAACGCCACATCCTGAAACCAGCTTGACGCCAACGGCAGCACGCGGATTCAAACGCTTCAAATCATAGATCAATTGCGCAAGATCTTCGATCGAATAAATGTCATGATGCGGCGGAGGCGAGATCAACGACACACCCGGCTGAGCATGCCGCAAACGCGCAATCAGTCCACTCACCTTGTGCCCGGGCAGTTGCCCGCCCTCACCCGGCTTCGCACCCTGGGCCACCTTGATTTCAATCTCATCCGCATGCGCCAGGTACTCCGCCGTAACGCCAAAGCGGCCCGACGCAATCTGCTTAATGCGGTTGTTCCGTAGCCGCGGCGCTTCCGTTGCCATGTCAACTAACACCGCCACAGCAGTAGCCTGGCCGGAAGCAACGGTCGAACCGTCAGCGCCAATATCGCGCGCAGCAACGGGATTGAACGCCGCCGACGTAACCCTGTACACCTCCGGATCCTCCCCGCCCTCCCCGGTATTCGAGCGCGCACCCAGCATATTCATCGCAATCGTAATGCAGGTATGCGCTTCCGGACTTAAGGATCCCAGCGACATCGCACTAGCGCAAAAGCGCTTGTAAAGTGCTGAGGCAGGCTCCACGTCATCAAGCTCAATCTCCGCGCCAGCATGACGAATGGCCAGCAGATCGCGCAACACCGCAGGCTCACGCGCCGTTAGATTTTCGGTGAAGATTTGAAACGCGGCAGCAGGGTCTTGCGGCTTCAATCCGGAACGCGTGCTACCCATAACAGTCTGCAATGCCTTCACACTCAGCGGCTGCCACCCATGCGGTTCAGCGCTATCCGCCTTGCGAAAGCGAACCCAGCCGTAATCCGGAAGCTCAGCCGCCATCGCATCTTCCGACATCCACCCCTGCCGCACCGCCGCGTCGAGCTCAGCAAATCCCACGCCCGACAAAGGCGCAGGAGTCTCATGGAAGCAGCGTTCCATCACACTGCTATGCAGCCCGAGTGCGTCGAATAGATGCGCTCCGCGATAGCTATCCACCACGGAGATACCCATCTTCGACATAATCTTCGCCAGGCCCGCATCAAAGGATTTCAGCATCCTGGCCTCAGCGGCCTGCTCGTCTTCCGCACTCAGCGAGCGGGCAGTCTCAAGCGCCAGCCACGGACACACAGCACCTGCGCCATAGCCAATCAGCACAGCGGCATGATGGATATCGCGGCAGTCGCCCGCGTCCACCGCCAGCCCCGTCAACGTCCTTAGCCCGGCCGTAATCAACGCCTCATGCACCGCACCCGTAATCATAGCCATGGGAATCGGAAGCCGGGCGGCCACTCCGTCCTGCTCTCTACGTGCTTCACGGTCGCTGATCACGAGAATCCGCGCACCATTCCTCACCAGCTCGACCGCACGCCGGCAAACGGAATCAACCGCTGCGAGCAGTGTTGTCGCAGGAGCATACACGCAGTTCAACTCAGCTACCGCCAAATCCGCTCCATGTGGGTGCTCGCCCCGGCGCAGAGCAGCCATTTGTGCCAGCGACAAAAACGGCGATCCCAGCGAGACGCCGGGCAGCGGTGCATTTTTATCCAGAAGGTGCGCCCACGGACCCAGACGCGTATGCAGCGAAACCACGCATGCCTCGCGCAAAGGATCGATCGCTGGATTGGTCACCTGCGCAAAGCGCTGCCGGAAATATCCGTACACAGGCCGCGGCGCATGCGCCAGAAAAGCCAGCGGCGTGTCGTCACCCATCGACCACACGCTGTCCTTGCCGTCGAGCGCCATCGGCTGCAAGACCATCTTCACGTCTTCACGCGTGTAGCCAAAGCCGCGTTGTGCGTCTGTCAATTGCTCTTGCGTCAGCGAAGAAACCACCGCACCTGGCGTAAACGGATCCAGCTCGAGAAAGGTCGCATACGGTGCGCCGGAATCGAAGACATCCAGCAGCTCATCGTTCTCGTAAACGCGCCCGTCAACAAGATCGACCACCAGCATCTGGCCCGGCCCAAGCCGCCCGCTGTGGACTACGCTCTCAGGATCGAGATCGACGAGCCCGGCCTCAGACCCCGCCACAATCAAACCATCGTCTGTTACCGCAAATCGGCACGGCCGCAATCCATTACGGTCAAGCGCCGCACCAACTACCCGTCCATCACTGAACGAAATCGCGGCCGGCCCGTCCCACGGCTCAACGCAATCGGCGTGATAGCGCAGAAACGAACTCTCCCGCGTCAAACCCATCGCCGGAGGCAGCAGCATTCGCACGGCTTCGGAAAGAGAACGCCCATTCCTCGCAATCAGTTCAACAGCCTCGTCCAGGCTCGACGAATCCGTTCCACCCTTAGACAAAACCGGCTTGCACTCCACCGGCAAGGTCGCGTCGCGCGCCGCCATACGCGCACGATTACCCCACACCGTATTGATCTCGCCATTGTGCGCGAGCATGCGCGCCGGTTGCGCACGATTCCACGACGGAGCCGTATTCGTCGCATACCGTTGATGAAAAATGACAAAGCGCGTCACGAAGTCCGGCTGTGCAAGATCGGGATAAAAGCTGCTCAGCTTTGATCCCGCACACATCGCCTTGTAAACAATCGTCCGCGTGGAGAGCGAGCACAGATAGCCGCTCACCGCTCCCGACTCGTGCATGCGCTCGAACTGCTTACGCGCAAGGTACAGGCGCCGCTCCATCCCATTGCGTCGCGCCTCAGCGCTCACACCCTTCCGGCCTGCACCTTGCGCATCGACAACCAGCACCTGCTGAATACGCGGCATGGAATGCAACGCAATCTCACCCAGAACCTCGGTCGCAATCGGAACCTCACGCCACCCCAGCACCGTTAGCCCATGCGCATGCAGACAGTGCTCAAGAGCAGCCTCCGACACACCACGTTCCGCTGCACTCTGTTCCTTGACAGAAAAAAACATGCCCACGCCGAGCGGATCACTATCGGGCAGAACCTGGCCCATGGAGCGCAAAAGCAACGCCCTCGGAACATCGGACATCAGGCCGACCCCATCACTGCTCTTACCATCGGCCAGCGTGGCACCGCGATGCGCCAGACGGCTGAGCGCAGTGAGACCCTGCGTCAAAATCGCATGCGTCGCATCGCCCGCAATGGACGCAACAAACCCGACTCCGCATGAGTCATGATCGAAACGCGCGTCCACCAGCGAACGTGCGCCGCTAACATACTGTGCGGAAGTCAAAGGACCCGATCTGCTTTGCTTGCATGCCGAGAGCATCGTGTGTCACCATTGGCCGCCGTGGAGTAGGCCCTCGGCAGCGCCCTTTCTTTGCAAGCGGGGCTGCCCGGCATTGACGGAGTTCAGCTTGACAACAACGCTTTGTATATTTATACATTAGATTGCATCTTTATGCACTACGTGCAGCAGATGTAGGAAAGAAATCCGGCATTGCATGAAGCACCAACGTCACACCACAATCCGTGAACTGCTCGACAGCGCCCCCATTGCCAGTCAGGACGAACTGCGCCACCTGCTGGCCAAGCGCGGACATCACGTCACCCAAGCCACACTCTCCCGCGACATCCATGAACTGCGCCTATTTAAGGGGCCGCTCGGATATTCGCTTCAGCCCAACGCCTCCGCCGCCAATGACGACCCGCCCGGCATCCGCGAAATGTTGCGCAGCTTCGCGCTCGAGGCTCGCCAGGCCATCAACCTGCTCGTCCTGATCACCTCCACCGGCGGCGCGCAGCCAGTAGCAGCAGGCATCGACGACGAAGGTTGGTCCGAGGTGATCGGAACCATCGCGGGCGACGACACGGTACTCATCATCTGCGCCGACGAAAAGCGCGCCGGCACCCTGCGCACCCGGATCGAAGGCTACATTGTCTGACGTTACCCTCAAAGTCGCAGTAGCCGGGGTCGGGGGCTACGCTGGCGCGGAGCTGGCACGCCTGCTGCTCGCGCATCCGCGTCTTCAGCACCAACCTCCGCTCTTCCTCGGGCGCGCCGCCGATCACGGCGAGTCCCCGGTTCCACTCGAGCAGCTTCATCCCACCCTCGCACGCGGTGGCGACCATACGCTCCCCGTAGTCCATCCATTCTCGTGGCAGTTGATCGAGCAGCAGCAGATCAACTTGGTCTTCCTAGCGCTTCCGCATGAAACCTCACGCGCAGCGGTTCCGGAATGGATCGAGCGCGACATTAAAGTCATCGATCTCAGCGGAGCCTGGCGCCTCGACGACCCAACTAATCGCGCCGTGTACAACTTCAGCGACCAGGATCCTCACCTCGCGGCAACCCTCCAGGAAGAAGCCGTCTACGGGTTGCCGGAGTTGCACCGCGAATTCATCGCCTGCGCGCGCCTGGTCGCAAACCCAGGCTGCTACGCAACCTCCATCATCCTTGCTCTGCAACCACTTCTCAAGGCCGGGCTCGTCGATCGCGCACGCGGCATCATCTGCGACAGCAAGAGCGGAGTCAGTGGCGCAGGCAAATCGCCCACAGCGAAGACCCACTTCATGTACGCCGCCGACAACCTCTCCGCGTACTCGGTCTTCAACCACCGCCACACTGGAGAGTTGCTCGAACAGCTCGGCCTCACCGACCAGCAGATTCAGTTCACGCCCCACCTGCTGCCGATTCCCCGCGGCATTCTCTCCACCATCTACCTGCATTTGAACCAACAGCACACGCCCGATTCGATCGAGGCCTGCCTGCGGACCTTCTACGCCTCGTCTCCAATGGTCCGCATTCATCGCACACCTTCTCTGCCGCAGATTCAGCACGTAGCCCGCACCAGCTACTGCGACCTCGGCTTTGAACTCGCACCCGACGGCAAACGCCTCGTCCTCGTCAGCTGCCTCGACAATCTGCTCAAAGGCGCAGCCTCGCAGGCAATCCAAAACATGAATCTGATTGCCGGGTATCGGGAAGAGGAGGGTCTCCTGTGAAGTATGTCGTTAAGCTCGGAGGCGCCGCGCTCGAAGACCCCGCCATCCTTCATCTCTGCGGCAAAGCTATCGCGGATCTCGTACGCGATGGTAACCAGGTGGCCATCGTTCATGGCGGCGGCCTGCAACTCACCCGCACCCTCGCCCAGATGGGCAAGACGAGCGAGTTCATCGGTGGCCTGCGCGTCACCGACGCAGAGACCAGGGACGCCGCCCTGATGGTCCTCGCGGGCCGCGTCAACAAGTCACTCGTCGCCTCGCTCGGCCAGCACGGCCAGCAGGCTATCGGCCTTTCCGGCGGCGATGGACACGTCTTCCGCGCGCGCAAGAAAAAATCCGTGCCCGACCTGGGCTTCGTTGGCGAAATCGCGGCCACCGATCCACGCTGGCTCGAAGCCATCTGGAAGCTTGGTGCCGTGCCCGTCATCTCTTCCATCGCCCTCGGCTTCGACGGCGAATATTACAACATCAACGCCGACGAAATGGCCTCTGCCTGCGCCATCTGCACCCACGCCGACGCCCTTGTCTTCCTCACCGATGTACCCGGTGTCAAAGGTGCGGACGGCAACGTGATGCGCTGGCTTTCCCTCGCCCAGATCCCCGCGCTCGAAAGCGCAGCCATCGTCTCAGGAGGCATGCTGCCGAAACTTGCAGCCTGTCGCGAAGCGCTCACGCATGGCGTAAAACGCGTGCGTATCCTCCCCGCCGGAGCAGCCGCCTCGCTGCCCGATCTCATCTCATCCCGCGTCAACGACGGAACGGAGGTCATGGTCGCATGACACACCTTGAATCAGCGCAGGCTGCCGAGCAAGCCCTTCTGCTCGCCACCTATGAGCGCAACCCGGTCCTGTTCACCACCGGCCACGGCGTCTACCTCACCGATGCCGACGGCCACGATTACCTCGACCTGCTCAGCGGAATCGGCGTCTCTGCCCTGGGCTACGGCCACCCTGCCCTTGAGCAGGCCATCGTCGCGCAATCGCGCAAGCTGCTCCACACCTCGAACCTCTTCTTCCACGAGCACACCGCCGAACTCGCCGCACGTCTGACTCGACTCAGCGGCCTCGATCGCGTCTTCTTTACCAACTCAGGCACCGAAGCCTGGGAAGCCGCACTCAAGCTCGCCCGCGCCCACGCCGAACGTACGCGAGCTAACGGTGGCACACTCGGCACAAGATTCCTCGCCATGGAACACAGCTTCCACGGCCGCACCATGGGCTCAGTCGCAACCACGCACAAATTGCGCTACCGCACACCCTTCGCCCCGGTCATGCCCGCAGTCGAGTTCGTTCGCTTCAACAACGTAGCCGATCTCCGCGCCCACTTCTCCGATGAAGTCTGCGGCATCTGCATCGAACCCATCCAGGGCGAAGGCGGCATCCATCCTGTCTCGCAGGAGTTCTTCGCCGCCGCCCGCGAGCTCTGCGACAGCACGGGCGCGCTCCTGATCGCCGATGAAATTCAGTGCGGCTTCGGACGCACCGGCCACTGGTTCGCTTACCAGCACTTCAACGTCAGGCCAGATGTCGTCACGGTTGCCAAACCCCTGGCCGGAGGCATTCCCATCGGCGCGATGCTCGCAACAGATTCCGCTGCATCCGCCTTTTCACCCGGCATGCATGGCACCACCTTCGGCGGCAACCCGCTGGCCTGCGCCGTCGCTATCGCGGTCATCGACGAGTTCGAGCGCACGCACCTGCTCGAGCATGTATCCGCCACAGGCACCTATTTTCTAGAGCAGTTGCATAATCTCGCGCAACGTCACGCGGCCATCCGCGAAGTCCGGGGCGCTGGCCTGATGATCGGCATCGAGCTCCAATCCGAAGCGCTCGCCAAAACCACCACAGCCGCCCTCTTCGCCCAGCGCATCATCGTCAACCGCACCAGCGAGTCCGTGCTCCGCCTTCTGCCTCCTTACATCATCGAGCGCACCCACGTAGAAACCTTCATCGCCGCGCTCGATTCAATCCTCTCTGAACTCACCGCGCCGCAGCCTGCCGGAGAATCCGTCCATGAATAACAAAACGCTCACGCTCAATCCCACACTTCCCACGCCCGCAGAGCCGCTGTCCGACACGGCTTTCAACGAAGCGCTCGAGCGTCTCAAAGGCCGCGACCTCTGCTCCATCGCCGACCTCACGCCCGTTGAACTCGCCTCCATCATGGAGCTTGGCCACGCCGTCAAATCTCACCCGCACGAGTTCCGCCACGCCCTCGACGCGCAGCAGATGGTCCTGTTCTTTGAGAAGGCATCCCTGCGCACCCGCCTCACTTTCGAAGCCGCCATCAACACCTGCGGCGGCAATGCCGTCTTCCTCGACCAAACCAAGGAACCGCTCGGCGAACGTGAGTCCCTGCCCGATATCGCCCACAACGTCGAACGCTGGATGAACGTAATCGTCCTCCGCACCTACGCGCACGATACAATCACCGAAATCGCCGCGCACTCCCGCGTGCCTGTCATCAATGCCCTCTCCGACCTAGAGCATCCCTGCCAGGCCATCGCCGACTTCCTCACGCTCGAAGAGCATTTCGGTTCCGCACGCGGCCTCCACTTCAGCTATATCGGCGACGGAAATAATGTGTGCCACTCGTTGATACTTACCGCCGCGCTGTTAGGCGCACACTGCACGGTGGCCACCCCGAAAGGCTTCGCTCCAAGGCTCGAAATCATTCATCAGGCCATTGAACTCGCAGAGCAAACCGGCGGCACCCTCACGCTGCTCAACGACCCCATCAAAGCGGCCACCCACGCGGACGCAATCTACACCGATGTCTGCACCTCCATGGGCTCAGAGCACGAAGCCACCAAACGCGCGCCCATCTTCAAGCCCTACCAGGTCAACGAGCAGCTAATGTCCCACGCCAATCCGCAAGCCGTCTTCATGCACTGCCTGCCCGCCCACCGCAACGCCGAAGTAACAGACGCAGTCCTCGACGGCCCCCAATCCGTAGTCTTCGACCAGGCCGAAAACCGCCTCCACGCCCAAAAAGCAATCCTGCTAGCACTGCTAGGCGGAGCCAAACGCATTCCCCGTTAGTTCTGCTGTCATTCCAGAGGGCGATCTGCGTTTGCCGTTGCTCTTGCTCTTGCTCTTGCTCTTGCTCTCTAGTTGTCATTCCGAGGAATCTGCTTCTGCCCTTGCTCGCCCTTGCCCTTGCCCTTGCCCTTGCTCTTGTTCTTGCTCTCTAGTTGTCATTCCCGCAGGGAATCTGCGTTTGCCTTTGCCTTACCGAACCAACCACCCCAGGAAACCCAATGTCCGTCATCCTAGAATCCCTCCCCCTCAACCAGAAAGTAGGCATCGCCTTCTCCGGCGGCCTCGACACCTCCGCCGCCCTCCACTGGATGAAACAAAAAGGCGCGCTCCCCTACGCCTACACGGCCAACCTCGGCCAACCGGACGAAGCCGACTACGACGAGATCCCACGCAAAGCTCTCGAATACGGCGCCGTAAAAGCCCGCCTCATCGACTGCCGCGCCCCGCTCGTGCGCGAAGGCCTCGCCGCCCTGCAAGCCGGCGCATTCCACATCTCCACCGCCGGCGTCACCTACTTCAACACCACTCCCATCGGCCGCGCCGTCACCGGCACCCTGCTCGTCACCGCCATGAAGGAAGACGACGTCAACATCTGGGGCGACGGCTCAACCTTCAAAGGCAACGACATCGAGCGCTTCTACCGCTACGGCCTGCTCGTCAATCCCGACCTGCACATCTACAA
>JAABUO010004119.1_pt1 | contig 17132 bp, 13 predicted proteins | sample 5559291 | NCBI WGS metagenome assembly JAABUO01 (sample SAMN10711878, study PRJNA513372) | rock metagenome | isolation source: Antarctica rocks | place: Antarctica: Victoria Land, Finger Mt sud | reverse complement strand
TGTGTACCACCGATCGGCACAGGAGATCACACATGGGGAAGTTGGAAGGTAAAGTCGCCGTCATCACCGCGGCGACATCAGGCATGGCGCTCGCCTCCGCAAAGCTCTTCGTCGAAGAGGGCGCGCACGTCTTCATCACCGGCCGCCAACAGGACAAACTCGACCAGGCCGTCAAAGCCATCGGCCGCAACGTCACCGGCGTCCAGGGTGACGCCGCCAACCTCGCCGACCTCGACCGCCTCTACGACACCGTCCAGCGCGAAGAGGGACATATCGACGTCCTCTTCGCCAGCGCCGGCCTCAGCACCCAGGCCCTGCTCGGCTCGGTGACGGAGGAGCAGTTCGACGCCACCTTCGGCCTCAACGCCCGCGGCACGCTCTTCACCGCGCAAAAGGCTCTTCCCCTGTTTCGCGATGGCGGTTCCATCATCCTCAACGGCTCCATCGCCAGCATCAAGGGCCTCCCCGGCAGAAGCGTCTACGGCGCCAGCAAGGCCGCCCTCCACTCCTTCGCGCGAACCTGGCTGGTCGAGCTCAAAGACCGCAACATCCGCGTCAACGTCCTCAGCCCCGGTCCCATCGACACGCCCGCCATGCAAGGAGCACCCCAGGAGATGCGCCGGCAGTTCCAGGCCATGGTCCCGCGCCAGGAGCTCGGCCGCCCAGAGGAGATCGCCACCGTCGCCCTCTTCCTCGCCTCATCGGACTCCAGCTTCGTCAACGGCATGGAGCTCTGCGTCGACGGCGGCCTCGCCCAGATCTGAAAGCCGCCCCTCAGCCTCTCCGCATCACAGCGCCGCACCCGCGTCCCTGCCGTCTGCAGATCGACCTCCGTCGCCGTCATTCAGGCCGAGTGTCCCCGGATCAGCGACAAGAACTCCGTCCGCGTCTGAATCTGCGTCTTGAACACCCCCAGCATCGCCGACGTCGTCGTCTTCGAGTGCTGCTTCTCCACCCCCCGCATCATCATGCACAGATGCTGCGCCTCGATCACCACCCCTACCCCCTGCGGCGCAATCGCGTCCGTAATTGCGTCCGCGATCTCGCGCGTCAACCGCTCCTGCACCTGCAACCGTCGCGCAAACACCTCCACCACCCGCGGCAGCTTACTCAGCCCCACAACCTTCCCCTGCGGCACATACGCGATATGCACCTTGCCGAAAAACGGCAGCAGATGGTGCTCGCACTGCGAGTAAAACTCCACATCCTTCACAATCACCATCTCGTCATAGTCGACGTCGAACAGCGCCCCATGCAGCACCTCCGCCACCGTCCGCGCGTAGCCCCGCGTCAGATACGCATTCGATCGTTCCACTCGCTCCGGCGTTCGAACGAGGCCGTCCCGGTCAGGATCCTCCCCCATCCGCCGCAGCAATTCGCGATAGATCGCCTGCGTCGAAACCTCAGCCAACTCGCCCGCCCCAGCCACGCCACGCCCCATCTCAGCCCCCGGCGTGTCGGCACCGGCAACCCCCGTCGAAGTTCCCCTCGGCCTTTCCACGTCGCCCGTCAGCGGTGTGTCCGGCGTAATGCAATCAATCGGTACCGTGCGTTCCATCTATCTGCCTCTGTCCTCAAACCTCGGCGCACCCGCAACCGCGGACTCGCCCGCGTACGCAAAAGAGTTGTTCGACGTCTCCTCGATACCAACCCGCTCCAGCCGCGCATGCGGGTAAGCCGAAAAAATCCGGTGCACCTCCACCGCAAAGTTCTCCGTCGTCGAAACCGTCTCCGCGAAGCAAGGGAGCGTGTTCAGGTTCTGGTGGTCGAACCTCGCCAACAACTCCCTCGCCGCAAATCTATCCAGGTCGGCCAGATTTGTAACCATACCGGTCTCCGCACTCACCGGCCCCGAAAACGTAGCCTCGATCACGTAGTTGTGCCCATGCCCATGCGGGTTGTTGCACTTCCCAAACACCTCGTGATTCCGCTCCGCGTCATACCGCTCCGTGTGCAAACGATGCGACGCGCACAGGTGCCACCTCCGCGACAGCAGCGCGATCGGCGACCCCGCGCTCACGCCCTCACCCCCCGCGCTCACGCCCTCACCCCGTAGAAGTCCGCAAACAGATCCGCCGTCTCATGCACCCGCACCCGCTCGAGCCGCGCATGCGGAATCTTTCCCTCCAGCCGCCCCCACACCGAGACCGCGATGTTCTCAACCGTCGGCTGCCGATGCCGAAACTCCGGAACCTCCAGGTTCAAATGCCGATGGTCATACACGCTCACCACCTCGCGCTCCAGAATCTTCTTCATCTCCTTCAGGTCCACCACAAACCCGCTCACCGGATCGACCTCCCCCGCCACCGTCACCTCCAGCGTGTAGTTGTGCCCGTGCCCGTTCCGGTTCGAGCACTTCCCAAACACCCGCTCGTTCTCCTCCGGAGACCAGCTGTCATTCCAGTAAAAGTGCGCAGACGAAAACTCGGCCTTGCGTGTCAGGGAAACCATAGTCGTTGAAACCAAGTTTATCTGATCGCCCGCACCACCCGCCCATCCACGCCCCCGTACCCTCACACCGGAGCCCACACCACGCGCCTATCCCGGCCAAACAGCCTCAATACCGGTTCGGGTTATAACTCCGCCCCTTCCACGTCACCGACCGCCGCAGCCGATGCCCCACCGCGCTCCGCAGCAGCAGAAACACCAACATCGGCACTCCCAGAACCGAGATCGCCACATCCACCGCCCGAAAGTTCGACCGCGCTGCCCGGCTGTAAAACCGGAACGCCGTCCGCAGCCACAGCAGCAGAATCGCCGCCCTCTGCCATCCCAGGAGGTGCGGCAACCCCAGCGCCACCACCGGCAGCCCGAAGAACAGCACAAAATCCAGCGCCCTCCAGGCCGCCAGATACACCGGTCGCGGCATCAGCAGCGCCAGGTTCTTCGTCCATCCCTCCACCATCTCCCCCGTCGTCCGGTACATTCGCGTTCGCACCGCCTCCGGCGCATACCGGAACCGGATCCCCCTTTGCGCCCGCTTCATATTCCGCGCCAGCGCCACGTCCTCGAGCACACTCGGCCCCACCGCCCGATGCCCGCCCAGATCGAAATAAGCTCCCCGCTCCACCAGCAAAAACTGCCCGTTCGCCGCCGCCAACCTTCTTCCCGGGTCATTCACCTCAGCCATCGGATACACACTCGCCAGCTCCGAAAAGATCAGCGGCATCACACTCCGCTGCACCAACCCCAACGCAATCTGCCGCGGCGAATACGACAGCAGCGACACCTTGTGCCGCTCCGCCTCCCGCAGGCTCCGCGACAGCCCGCCCGCCTCATGCACCGTATCCGCATCCGTAAACAGGATGTGCCGCCCCCGCGCCGCCCCCGCCCCCGCCCAGCACGCATTGTTCTTGCCCGTAAACCCGCCCCGCGCCCCCGTCTCAAACGCCGGCGCATCCATCACCGTCACCGCCGCCCCCACCTCCGTCGCCGGATGCTCCGCCGCCGCCCTCTCCGCAATCCCCCGCGTCCCATCCGTCGATCCGTCGTTCACCACAATCAGCTCCCACTCCCGCCCCAGCGCAAACCCCGGCTCCGTCTGCCCCAGCACAGACGCGAGACACCCCGGCAGGTTCAGCGCCTCATTCCGCACCGGCAGCACCACCGTCAACTCCAGCGGAGCCCCCCCGTCCACACCCCCGGCCCACGTCCGCGCCTCCGCCGCCGCCCGCCCGTCCCCCGCCCCGCTCTCGTCCGCATCCGCCAGCCCCAGCACCCGCCTCACCGCTCCATCATCCTGTCCGCCCTCTCGCATCCGCTCCGTATTATAGAAACCGGAGACCCCGTGCGTAGATCCCCGTCCATCCTCTCAGGCGCCATCGCCCTCACCCTGCTCCTCTCCGCCGGCTGCGACCGCGGCGACCACCCCAACCGCCTCAGCACCTCCGCCCCCCTCTTCAAAATCACCGACGGCGTCCAAACCCTCGACCTCGCCAGCCTCCGCGGCCGCATCGTCGTCCTCAACCTCTGGGCCACCTGGTGCGCCCCCTGCGTCGAAGAGCTCCCCAGCCTCCTCGAGCTCCAAAAGCAAATGCCCCAACTCGCCGTCGTCGGCGTCAGCATCGACCAGGACGACGACCTCTACCGCCAGTTCCTCACCCGCCACCACGTCAACCTCGTCACCGTCCGCGACAGCGACCAACGCATCAACGCCCTCTACGGCACCGCCCAGATCCCCGAAACCTACATCATCGACCGCACCGGCATCCTCCGCCGCAAGTTCGTCAGCGCCCAGAACTGGACCAGCCCCGAGATCCTCGACTACCTCAAACACCTCTAAACCCACCCCACCAACCCCCCGCACTCCGTTCTGCGCTCTCTTGCCTCGCCCTTCTGCCTTGCCTTCCTGCCTTGGTAGTGCTCACAAAGATCATGACCCGGGGGCTAAAGTCCATGTCTTACCTGCCGTAGGATGTCCGGGCTAAAGCCCGGACCTATCTCAGGAACTAATGTCCTGCGTCCGGGCTAAAGCGTGGGCCTATCTCAGGAACTAATGTCCTGCGTCCGGGCTGAAGCGTGGGCCTATCTCAGGAATAGGTGCCCTGTACCCCGGTGGGTTAAGTCGGTCTCGCTGGGGTGGAGCGGGCCTGCGGCTGTCGGGGTGGTTGAGGCCAGGTCGAGGGCTGGGTCGGGGAAGGGGTAGACCAGGGCGAGGGTGAAGAGAAGGACGAGGGCGACGGCGCGGATGGGGCCGCCGATGGTTTCGCCGTGGACGATGAACTCGGTGAGGGGGGCGAAGAGGACGGCGAAGCAGAGCAGGGCGGGGGCGAGGGCGGGGGAGGCGGAGCGGAGGCTGGGGTCTTGCCGGTAGCGGTGGAGGAGGTAGAAGAGCAGGAGGACCCAGGGGGCGTAGAGGTGGACGAGGGTGTAGTCGAAGGAGGTGGGTGGAAGCAGGATGGAGGCGACGGTGAGGGCGAGCAGCTGGTTGATGACGGGCAGCTTGCGGATGCGGAGGACGTATAGGGCGATGCCGGCGGTGGCGGCGACGAGGAGGTAGAGGGAGAGGATGCGGGCGAGGCGGTCTGGGGCTGGGAGATGGGGAGCGAGGTTTTTGTAGAGGCCGAAGAGGGAGTGGTCGAAGCCGCGTTCGTCGCGGAGGTGAAGCATGAAGACCTGGCGGAAGTGATCGACGCCGGCCTGGATGTAGGTCCAGCTGACGCGGAGGTCGGGGTAGACGATCCAGAGCGAGACGAAGGTGAGCGCGACGGCGAAGAGGAGGGAGACGACGATGGGGAGGTAGCGGCGGCGGCTGAGGAGGAGGCCGAGGTAGAGGAAGGGGAAGATCTTGATGGAGCCGGCGATGCCGATGCAGATGGCGGCGGCGTAGGGGCGGTTGCGGAAGAAGCTCCAAAGGCCGAGGGAGAGGACGAGCCAGACGAACCACTCCATGTTGGCTTGGTGGTAGACGAACCAGAAGGGGTAGGAGAGGAGGAGGGTGGCGGCGGAGAAGGCGGAGGCGCTCCCGAGCGAAAGGCCGCGGCGGGCGAGGGCGCGGGCGAGGAGGACGGCGGCGAGGAGGAAGGAGCCGACCATGACGAGGAGGAAGTAGCGAAGGGCGTGCTGGGGGCTGGTGAGGAAGAAAAAGGCGTAGGGGAGGGCGGCCGGAGCGGGATACATGAAGGGGTGGCCGGGGGTTTTGGTGAAGAACTCGAGGGTGTGGAGGCTGGCGAAGCGGTCGGCGAAGTAGCGGAAGTCGGGGAAGTACTCGTCGAGCATGGAGTAGGCGTAGCGGGCGTAGAGGTGGAGGACGGAGGCGCAGAAGAGCTCGGTGACGGCGCAGAGGAGGGTGAGGGCGGCGAGGAGCTGGACGAAGCGGCGGAGGAGGGGGGGGAGGGCGATGGAGGGGAGGGGGGAGGGGAGGTTCAATCGGCACGCCCGCGGGTGGGGGAAGCGGGCAGGTGGAGGTCGCGCTCGATGATGGAGATGGAGCGGTTCTTCATCTGGAGGTACATGCGGCCGAGATACTCGCCGATGATGCCGAGGAGGAGGGCGTTGATGCCGAGCGAGCCGAGGATGAGGACGGTGGTGGTGGTGAAGCCGGCGGGGGCGCGGAAGCCGACGGTGTAGTAAGCGAGGATGTAGCCGAGGGAGGCGATGACGGTGAGCATGGCGACGGAGATGCCGACGTAGGTGGCGACGCGGAGGGGGACGACGGACTGGTTGACGATGCCGTCGAGGGCGAGCTTGATGTTGTCGTAGAAGGAGAATTTGGAGTTGCCGACGGTGCGGGCGGCGCGAGCGTAGTCGATGCCGGTCTGCCGGAAGCCGAGGGTGGCGATGGTTCCGCGGAGGTAGGGGCTGGGCTCGTTGATGCGGCGGAGCTCTTCGATGACGCGGCGGCTGATGAGGCGGAAGTCGCCGGCGTCGCGGGGGATGGGGTCTTCGGAGAGGAAGTCGACGAGCCAGTAGAAGAGCTTGCGGGCGTAGGACCAGCGGCGGCCTTCGAGGCGCGATTTCCTGACGCCGTAGACGACGTCGGAGCCGTGCTGCCAGACGTCGAGAAAGGTGGGGATGAGCTCGGGCGGGTCCTGGAGGTCGCAGTCGAGCTGGATGGCGGCATCGCCCTCGGAGCGGAGGTAGGCGGTGAGGATGGATCGCTGGTAGCCGAAGTTGCGGGAGAAGCGGAAGGCGCGGACGCGGGGATCTTCGCGGGCGAGGCCGGCGAGGAGGTCGGGAGTGCGGTCGGAGCTGTGGTTGTCGGTGAAGATGAACTCGAAGCGGAAGCGGTCGCCGAGGGGGTCGATGACGCGGCGGACGGCGGGGTAGAAGAGCGGGAGGGTGTCCTCTTCGTTGTAGACGGGAACGACGATGGAGATGAGCGGCTTTTCGGTCGACATGGACGTTCAGTTTCCCACGGGGCGGAGGCTTTGCTGGTGGTGGAGGAAGGTTTGGAGCTCGGGCGCGCAGTCGGCGAGGCTTTGGGCGAGGGATCGCGGGCGAAGATTGGGGTGGAGGCGGGTGAGTTTGGCGATGTCGAGGCCGGCGGAGAGGGGGCGGGGGGCGCGCTGGCCGAGCTCCGCGGTGGGGCGTGGGCGGAGGAGGTCGTCGTCGAGGCCGAAGTGGCGGAGGACCTGCTGGGCGAAGGCGAGGCGGGAGAGGAGTTCCGGGCCGCAGACGTGGAAGGCGCCGTGGGCGCCGGCTTCGACGAGGCCGAGGGCGGCGCGGACGAGGTCCCGGTTGTAGGTGGGCGTGGAGACCTGGTCTTCGGGAACGTTGATGGGGCAACCTGCGGCGACGGAGGCGAGGAGGCTGTAGAGGTAGTTTTTGCGGCGTTGGTCGGGGCCGTAGACGACGGTGGTGCGGAGGATGAGGGCGTCGGGGTGGGCGTCGAGGACGGCGAGCTCGCCGGCGAGTTTGCTGCGGCCGTAGACGCTGATGGGGTTGGGTGGGTCGGTCTCGGTGTAGGGGCCGGATCGGCCGTCGAAGATGTACTCGGTGGAGATGTAGACGAAGGGCAGGCGGAGCTGGTGGGCGTACCGGGCGAGGACGGCGGGGCCGCGGGCGTTAATGCGGTGGGCGAGGCCGGATTGGTCCTCGCAGGCTTCGACGTCGGTCATGCCGGCGATGCAGTAGATGGCGTCGAGGGGATGGGGGTCGAGGAGGTTGGCGGCAGCGGCGGTGTGCTGAAGGGCGGCGAGGTCGAGGGCGAGCCAGGTTGCGTCGAGGGGTGTGCGGGAGGTGGGGAGAGAGCGTGCTGGGCCGAAGAGACGGAGCATCTGCGCGCCGACCTGACCGGCGGCGCCGACGAGGAGGGATCGCGGGGGATGGGTCAACGGGCCGGGCCCACGGTTTGGGTGGCGGCGGCGGAGGGTTGTGGGGTGCGGCTGGGGACCGGGTGGCGGAAGGGGCTCCCGTAGAGCGTGAACGGGGGGAAGGAGGCGTCGCGGTCGGAGAGGATGGGGTCGCTGACGGGCCAGGGTGCGCCGAAGGAGCTCCACAGGATGCCTTGGTCGTGGGCGGGGTTGTGCTCGGAGGTGACGTGGTAGACGACGACGGAGGGGGCCTCGCGGACGTAGAAGCCGTGGGCGATGCCACGGGGGAGGTAGACGGCATTGTTGAAGCGCTCGGAGAGCTCGTAGACCTCGTGCTGGCCGAAGGACGGGGAGCCGACGCGGAGGTCGAGGGCGACGTCGTAGATGGAGCCGGAGGTGCAGTAGACGAGCTTGGCGTGGTCGCTGGGGGGCACCTGGAAGTGCATGCCGCGGAGGACGTCCTGGTGGGAGGTGGTGTAGAAGACCTCGGCGAAGTCGGCTTCAAGGCCCTGGGCTTCGAAGGCGGACTTCTGGATGACTTTGACGAAGTGGCCGCGGTCGTCGGGGAAGGCCGGGAACTGGACGACGAAGCAGCCGGAGAGCTTCATCTCCGTGAACTGGATCCTGCGGATGGGTGTGGGCTGAGGGCTGTGCTTGTGGATCTTCGGCAAAGGGGGAGATCTCCGGTCGACGGCTCTGCGAGTTCGAACGCCTCAGGTTTCGGTGAGGTCCAGTATACGTTTTGGGGCGGACCGGGAGCTCCGGCTGAGTGGGCCGGGGAGCTCCCGGCTGGGGGGATGTCAGGCCTGGATGCTTTGGACGATGCCGTTGGCGCGGAGGCCGGCTTCGGCCTTGCTGAAGTAGTCGTCGACGGGGCCCTGGGTGCGGATCCAGTCGATGTAGTGGCCGATTCCCTGCTCGATGGTGACGGAGGGCTCGTAGCCGATGGTGCGGATGCGGGCGATATCGGAGATGAGGGAGCGGATTTCGCCGGGGCGGAACTCACCGCGGGCGAGGGGCTCGAGATCGACGCCGAGCTTGCCGGCGATGATGCGGGCGAGGTCGCGGACGGAGGTGGCGCGGCCGCTGCCGACGTTGACGGGCAGGCCGTCGAGCTGGGAGGTGGTGGCGACGAGGAGGTTGGCGCGGGCGATGTCTTCGACGAAGCAGAGGTCGCGGGTCTGGTTGCCGTCCTCGTACATGACGGGCTGCTGGCCGTTGAAGAGGCGGGTGCAGAAGATGGCGATGACGCCGGTGTAGGGGTTGAAGAGCGACTGGCGGGGGCCGTAGGTGCAAGAGTAGCGGAGGGCGACGGTGGGGATGCCGGTTTGTTTGCCCCAGAGGAGGACGAGGCGCTCCTGATCGACCTTGGTGAGGGCGTAGACGGTTTCGCCGCCGCCGGGGGTGGACTCGGGGGTGGGGATGGAGGTGGTGGGCTGCGCGCACGGTACTTCGGAGACCAGGACGGGGCAATGGACGGCGAAGTCTCCGGAGCGGAGCTGGTCGACGGGGCGGAGCAGGGGCGTGACGGGACCGTGCTCGGGACAAAGGACGGCGCCTTCCGAGTAGACGGCCTGGGAGGAGGCGACGACAACCTTCTGGACGGGGAGCTTTTTATCGCGGATGATCTCGAGCATCTGCGCGGTGCCGAAGCTGTTGACGAGGACGTACTTGGCCATCTCGGGCATGTATCCGCCGTAGGCTGCCTGGTGGAAGACGACGTCGATATCCCGGAGAGCGGAGAGGGTGGTGTCGAAGTCCTGGATGAAGCCCTGGCGGAACTCGGCTTTCGGGTTGACCCATGCGGGTTTGCCGTTTTTGTGGGTCTGGGGCTCGAGGTTGTCCAGGATGCGAACGGTCCAGCCCTCGCGGAGGAGGAGATCGACGAGATGGGAGCCGATGAGGCCGGCGCCACCGGTGACGAGGGCGCGTTTCTGGTGAGGCATGGGGTCTCCTGTACAAGGATGATGGTAGCGGATCGGGCGGATCGGAGGGGAGAGTGGGGGATTGGAGGAGGACTTGCAGCGGGGGGGGGCCAGGGATCGCCTAGCGAGCTGGGGTGGGTTAGCGGTGGACGGCGCGTTTGATGAGGGCGTACTGCTGGAGGATGAAGGTGTCGGTCATGCCGGCGATGTAGTCGGCGACGACGCGGGCGAGGCCTTCGGTGGGGATCTCGTCGATGTAGCCCGAGGGGAGCTCCGCGGGGGATTTGATCCAGAAGTTGAAGAGGGCCTTGACAACCTCTTCGGCCTTGTCGTGCTCGAGGGTGAGCTCGGGGCAGCTGTAGAGGGTGTTGTAGAGGTAACGCTTTTCCTCGAGGCGGCCGGCTTCGATGGCGGGCGAGAAGTGGGCGAGGCGAGAGGGGCTGCGGCGGATGTCGGCGAGGGTGTGGGCGTCGATGCCGCGGGTGTTGGCGAGGGTGGTAGCGATGAGGTCGTCGGTGAGGGTGTTCTGCATGAGCTGGAGGGCTTCGTTGAAGAGGTACTTTTCGTCGACGCCGGGGTGCTGGAGGCTGACGGCGGTGTAGGCGGCGGCGAGGAGCGAGACGTGGGCGCGGATGTGGGCGATATCGAGCAGGCCGGACTCGACGCCGTCGTCGAGGTCGGCGGCGAGGTAGGCGATCTCGTCGGCGAGGTCGATGACCTGGGCTTCGAGGGGCGGTCGCTGATCGAGGAGGAAGGGGGAGAGCTCGGGATGCTGGGCGGAGATGTAGTCGCGGGAGTGCTTGATGATGCCCTCGCGGACGCCGAGGGTGAGGTTGAGGCCGCGGTGGGCGGCGTAGCGCTGCTCGAAGTGCTCGCAGATGCGGAGGGCGTGGAGGTTGTGGTCGAAGCGGAGGCCGTGGCGATGGAGGCAATCGTCGAGGGCGCGCTCGCCGGCGTGGCCGAAGGGAGGGTGGCCGATGTCGTGGACGAGGGCGAGGGCTTCGGTGAGGTCCTGGTTGAGGTCGAGGCGGGCGGCGACGTCGCGGGCGATCTGCGCGACCTCCATGGTGTGGGTGAGGCGGGAGCGGAAGTGGTCGGAGGCGCGGCTGGTGAAGACCTGGGTTTTGCCGGCGAGGCGGCGAAAGGCGCGAGAGCCGACGATGCGCTCGCGGTCTCGCTGGAAGGCGGAGCGCGAGGGCCGGGGTGGAGCGGGGTAGACGCGCGAGAGAAGGGGGTCAGCGTCCGTGGCGAGAACGGCGCAAGTGGAGAGATCGTCGGGCATGCTTACGTTCAAGTTTAGCGGAGGGCGCGTTGCGCGCCGCTCTATTTGGCGGAGACGGGAGAGGCCTTGGCCAGTTTGACGCGGGCGTTCTGGAGCTTGTGCTGGACTTTGCCGACGTCGTCGGGGTCGGCGTCGGCGGGGAGGGAGTGGCTGTACTCGGTCATGGAGCGCTCCCACTGTTCGACGGCGAGCTTGAGCTTGCCGGTCTTTTCATAGACCTCGCCGAGGTGATCATGGATGGTGGGGTCGGAGGAGGAGCGTTCGATGGCCTGCCGGAGGTACTGCTCGGCGAGGGTGTATTGGCCGGACTTGTAGTAGACCCAGCCGAGCGAGTCGAGGAAGGCGTAGTTCTGGGGGTCGAGGTCGACGGCCTTGCGGATGAGGGTGGTTGCCTCGGGGAGGCGGACGCCGCGGTCGGCGAACATGTAACCGAGGTAGTTCAGGACGGTGGGGTTTTGGGGGTCGGTGGAGAGGACCTTGCGGAAGCTGGTCTCGGCCTGATCGTAGAGCTTTTGGCGGTCGAACATGGTGCCGCGGATGAAGTCGATGTTGAGGCGCTCTTCGGATTTGGTGGCGAGGGCCTCGGCCTTGTTGAGGTTGTCGGCGGCGTCCGGAAAGCGCTTGAGGCGGATGTCGATCTGCGCGAGGGCGAGATAGGTTTCGCGATCTTCGGGAGTCTTGTCGAGCTGGGCGTTGGCAAGTGCAAGGCCCTCGTCGACTTTGCCGGTGTCGGCGAGCTGACCGGCGTACATGAGTTGCACGAGACGGTTTTTAGGAAGCGACTTCGCGGCATCGGCGGCGACGGCGGTGGCCTCTTTCTGCTGGTGGGCTTCGCGAAGCGCGTCAATCTGGCCCTGGTAGCCGCGAAGGGAGAAGTCGCCGCCGAGATCGGTCATCTGCTTGTAGTAGCCGACGGCGTCCGAGGTGCGGTTTTGTTCGCGATCGATGGCGCCGAGGCGATCGAGGAAGAGGTAGCGATTGGACTTGTCGGAGTCGCTGTACTTGCCGTCGGGGTGGACGGAGGCGGCGAGGAGCTGCTTGAGGACGTTGAGGGCGTCGTCGTAGCGGCCGAGCGAGTCGTAGATGAGGGCTTCGTTGTAGGAGAGTTCGGTGGAGTCGGTGACCAGGGTCTTGGCCTTGTTGAGGGTTTCGAGGGCCTGCTGGTAGTGGCCCTGGCGGCGCTCGATCTCGGAGATGCGGATCTGGGACTGGGCGTCCTGGGGCTCGGTGGCGACGACCTGGCGAAAGACCTTGAGGGACTCGTCAATCTCCCCGTCGGCGAGCAAGGCGTTGGCGAGACCGCGCTGGGCGTCGATGGCGTTTTCGGGCTGGGAGTCGAGGGTGGCGCGATAGGCGGCGATGGCGTCCTTGGGACGCTTGAGCTGATCGTAGCTGCCGGCGAGCGCGAAGTTGGTGCGGGCGGTGCGATCGTCGGCGGGAACGGCGGCGAGGGTTTCGGCGGCGCGGCGGAAGTCACCCTGCTCGCTGTAGAGCCGGGCCATGTTGAGCACGACCTCTTCGGAGCCGGAGTCGAGCTTTTGGGCGACCTTGAACTGGGCCTCGGCCTTGGCGGAGTCGTGGTTGAGGCCGTAGAGCTGGCCGAGCAGGAGGCGGGTTTCGACGTCGTTGGGCTTGAGTTGCGCGAGTTTTTCGTACTCGGCGATGGCGAGCTGGAGCATTTCGCCGGACTGCTGGCTCTGCATGTCGCCGAGCGAACGGAGGTAGACCTTGCCGAGGAGGGTGTGGGCTTCGATGTCGGAGGGGTTCTTGGCGACCTGCTCCTGGGCGGCGGTGACGGCCTCGCGGATGCGGCCGAGCTTGAAGTAGAGATCGGCGAGGCCGGTCTGGAGCAGAGCGGAGTTGGGATCGGCGTTGAGGGCGAGCTTGTACTGCTCGATGGCCTGGCTGGCGTAATCGGAGCGTCCGGCGGAGGTGGCCATGTCCTCGTAGAGGTGGGCGAGGCCGTAGTGGTAGTAGGCGGAGGCGCGGTCTGGGTCTTTGGCCGGTGCTGCCGGGCCCTTTGCCGCTCCCTGCGCCGTGGCGACTTGAACACCGAGGAGGAGGAACGCCGTGGGGAGAAGGCGGCGGAGGCGAACGTTGCAGGCGCGCGAGATGGGAGTCATCAAAATCCTAAGTTGCAGAAGCAGGTACGGCGGTATCTGGGGATTAGACGGAGGTGCGGTGTGCTTGGATACAGCGCCGGTCGTCCTAGAGGACGGCTTGCCGCAGATTATATCGTGGAGACCAACGGTGGGCTGCTGCCCCTTTCAGGGGATAGGGGCCTTGTCTCAGCCGTGGCGGAAGTGGCGGACGCCGGTGAAGGCCATGGCGAGGCCGCGGCGGTTGGCGGCTTCGATGACCTCGGCATCGCGGACGGAGCCGCCGGGCTGGATGACGGCGGTGGCACCGGCGTCGGCGACGACCTCTAGACCGTCGGCGAAGGGGAAGAAGGCGTCGGAGGCAGCGACGGAGCCGGCGAGCGGGAGCGCGGCCTTCATGGCGCCGAAGCGGGCGGCGTCGACGCGGGACATCTGGCCGGCGCCGATGCCGACGGTCTGGGGGTATCCGGAGTCGGTGCGGGCGTAGACGATGGCGTTGGACTTGACGTGTTTGGAGACGCGCCAGGCGAAGAGCAGGGTTTCGAGCTCGTCGGCGGTGGGGTGGCGGTCGGTGACGAAGGTGAGGTCGGTGGAGGTGGCGCGGGCGAGGTCGGGGTCCTGGAGGAGGAGGCCGCCGGAGATCTGTTTGAGGGCGGTGGAGCGTTTGCCGGGGGTGATCTGGACGAGGCGGAGGTTCTTTTTGGCGGAGAAGCGGGCGAGGGCCTCGGGGGTGAAGGAGGGGGCGACGATGGCCTCGACGAAGAGCCGGGAGATCTCCTCGGCGGCGGCGGCGTCGACCTCGCGGGAGACGCCGATGACGCCGCCGAAGGCGGAGACGGGGTCGGCGGCGAGGGCGCGGGTGTAGGCATCGAGGACGGAGCTGCCGAGCGCGGCGCCGCAGGGGTTGGTGTGCTTGATGATGGCGACGGCGGTGGGGGCGTTCGCGGGGGCGGAGTCGGAGTTCGGGGATCCGGCGAGTTCGGAGACGAGCTCCCAGCAGGCGTCGAGGTCGACGAGGTTGTTGAAGGAGAGCTCTTTCCCTTGGAGCTGCCGGGCGGAGGCGATGCCGGCGCGGGAGCCGTCGGTGTAGAGGGCGGCGGCCTGGTGGGGGTTTTCGCCGTAGCGGAGGGGGTTGGAGAGGGTGTAGTCGAGGTGGAGATGGGGGGTCCAGCGGGTGGTTTCGGCGGCGGTTGGGGTGGCGGAGGTGGCGGTTGCGGTCTGGGCGGAGGCGGTCTGGGCGGAGGCGTCGAGCGAGAGGTTGGGAAGGGTGGAGGCGATGGCGGTGTCGTAGGCGGCGGTGGTTGCGAAGGCGGCCTTGGCGAGGCGCCAGCGGGTTTCTCGGGAGAGGGCGCCGGCATTGGCGGTGAGTTCGGCGGCGAGGTTGGGGTAGTCGGAGGCAGCGGTGACGACGGCGACGTCCTCGAAGTTTTTGGCGGCGGAGCGGATCATGGAGGGGCCGCCGATGTCGATGTTTTCGATGATGTCGTGGAACTGCGCGCCGGGTCTGGAGGCGGTGGCGGTGAAGGCGTAGAGGTTGACGACGACGAGGTCGATGGGCTGGATGTCGTGCTCGCGGATGGCGGCGACGTGCGCGGGGTTGGAGCGGATGTGGAGGAGGCCGCCGTGGACGCGGGGGTGGAGGGTCTTGACGCGGCCGTCGAGCATCTCGGGGAAGCCGGTGAGGTCGGAGATGTCGCGGACGTCGAGGCCGGCCTCGCGGAGGGTGCGGGCGGTGCCGCCGGTGGAGACGAGCTCGACGCCGTGATCTGAGAGAGAGCGGGCGAAGTCGACGAGGCCGGACTTATCGGTGACGGAGAGGAGGGCGCGGCGGATGAGCTTGAGGTCGGTAGGCATCTGTTTCCAATCGTACTTGCTGGGGAGGGAAGCTAGCGAGTGGGCGGTTTAGGGTGGGGTGGGAGCTTCCGGAGGGGAGCGATACGTTTTGATTGCAGCAACGGTCGATTGTGGGCATCTGATTGCAAGAGGATTTCTCGTTATGGGACGACCTGCCCGCTTTGTGCTGCTCGCGTTTGGAGTTTTGATCGTTGTGGCGGCTGTCGCGCTCCCGCTGTTCTTGAATGCGGACAGCTTTCGGACGCGGATCGAAGCGACGCTGACGAAGTCGTTGAGGCGCAAGGTGACGGTGGGCGGGGTGCGGCTGTCGGTGTGGACGGGCGGGATGGTGGCGGAGCGGGCGACGGTGGCGGACGATCCGCAGTTCAGCTCGCAGCCGTTTATCCAGGCGGAGAGCGTGAAGATTCAGGTGCAGATGATTCCTTTGCTGCTGCACCGGGAGCTGCAGATTCGGGGATTCCAGTTGCAGTCGCCGCAGATCCAGCTGCTGCGGGCGCCAGACGGGACGTGGAACTACTCGTCGATTGGGGGCGGGGCGCGGACGCAGGATGAGGAGACGAAGAGGACGTTTCCGAGCCTGACGGTGGGGCAGGTGGAGGTCGAGAACGGGCGGATCACGGTGGGGACGCAGCCGGGAACAGGTGGAGGTCGGAGCGTTGCGAGCCGGGTGTACGAGCAGGTTGGGATGGAGGTGAAGGACTTCGGGTTTACGAGCTCATTTCCGTTTACGGCGTCGGCGCACCTGCCTGGGGATGGAACGGTGAGCGTGACGGGGACGGCGGGGCCGATCAACCAGCAGGACGCGTCGGCGACGCCGTTTTCGGGCCATCTGGAGATGAAGCATGTGGATCCGCTGGCGGCGGGGTTTGCCGATGCGGCCGATGGGGTTTCGGGGCTAGTGGAGAGCCTGGTGCTGGACGCGGCGTGGAGCGGGCAGCAGATGCATGTGACCAAGCTCGAAGTCGACAACCCGCACCTGACCGTGGTGCGGAACCATGCGCCAAAAGCGCCGAAGCCGGTGGGCTCGAACCCCGAGGGCAGGTCGATGCTGGAGAGTTTGTCGGTCGACTCGGCGGTGGTGAAGAACGGGGCGGTGACGCTGACGACGGCGGGGCAGACGGGCGCGCCGGCGGTGTACCAGCAGATGAATGCGGAGATCACGAACCTGACGCCGAAGAGCTGGTCGCCGTTTACGCTAAGCGCGCAGCTGCCCGGGGGAGGGACGTTGAACGCGAGCGGGAAAGCCGGGCCGTTCAACCAGGCGAACGACGCGGCGACGCCGGTGGATGCGCAGGTGACGCTGAAGCGGGTGGACCTGGCGACGGCGGGCGTGCTGCCGGCGGATGCGGGGATTGGCGGCGAGATGGACCTGCAGGCGCAGGTGCGGTCGAACGGGCAGACGCTGAATGCGACGGGAACGGCGCATGTGGACCGGATAAAGCTGACGAAGAACGGGCAGCCCTCGGGGAAGCCGGTGGAAGCGCAGTTCGCGGTGGTGCAGAATGAGCTGGCGAAGACGGGCGACGTGGAGCACGCGACGATTTCCGTGGGGCGCGCGACGCTGAACCTGGCGGGGACCTACCAGGCGAGCGGGCCGACGACGGCGATCAACCTGCGGGTGAGTGGGCAGACGGTGCCGATCGACGAGATCGAGGCGTTTCTGCCGGCGCTGGGGGTGAGGCTGCCGCAGGGATCGCGGCTGCAGGGAGGGACGTTGACGACGGCGCTGACGGTCTCGGGATCGACGGCGAACCCGGTGATCTCCGGACCGGTGCGGCTGGATAACACGCAGCTTGCCGGGTTCGACCTGGGGGCGAAGCTGCAGGAGCTTGCGCGCTTTACGGGCGGACGGATTGGGGCGGGGACGGGATCGGGCACCAACATCCGGTCGCTGAGCATGGAGGTGCGGGAGGCGGGCGGAGGGATCCGCACGGACCGGGTGGCGCTCGATGTAGCCGGTGTGGGCACGGCGACCGGGGCAGGCAGCGTGAGTGAGGGTGGGGGGCTGGATTACAACATGATCCTGAAGCTGACGGGGCTGACGGCTGGGCCTGGGGGTGGGGCTGGGGGTGGATCGGGGGCTCCAGCGCAGGGGGCGGCGGGCGGCCTGGAAGGACTTGTGGAAGGTCTGGCAGGGCTGATCCCGGGTGGCGGGGGCGGCGGGAACCTGGCGGCGATCAGCGGCATTGCCGGAAGTGTGCTGCGGAACGGGATCCCG
>JAABUO010004118.1_pt1 | contig 17132 bp, 26 predicted proteins | sample 5559291 | NCBI WGS metagenome assembly JAABUO01 (sample SAMN10711878, study PRJNA513372) | rock metagenome | isolation source: Antarctica rocks | place: Antarctica: Victoria Land, Finger Mt sud | reverse complement strand
TGGACTTCGACCAGAACGACCAGAACGAGGCGGTCAACCAGGCCGGCCAGATCATCGGCGCCTTCCAGAAGGCGGCCGGCGGCGTGGGCGTCAGCGACAATGCGCTGCAGCCCTACGACGAGGCACGTGGCCCGCCCAGCCGCGGCCCACGCTGCTTGGATCGGGCGCACCTCACGCGTGCACCAGGGGCGGCATGCGAGCTGCCTGCGTGGAGGTCGGCAAAGCGATTGGCAGCGAGCATTGCACTAGCGGGCGGCTTGGTGCGAGCGCGGTGCCGGGGCCGCGCAGGTGTTCGGGCTGGAGCGGTTCCGGGAGACCGAGCTGATCCACGGGTGCGCCCGGCCTTCGCAGGCTCCCGCGCTGCCTACCGTGACGCGCTTGCGCTCACTCCCAGCTGCCGTTCCAGCTGCCGCATTGGTGTAATGTTTCCACAAGCTGCCTGGCAGCCCACCTCTGCCAGAGGTCCCTCGCCGGCCGCTCAATAGGGCGCGCTGCGCGCGCAGGCGCTGGGCGATGCTGGGTGCGCTGGGCGTCGTCGTCGCTGAGGCCACGACTGGCGTGTCGTGGTGTGCCCGCCCTCCCCCCGGGAAGTGGAGGTCCCGCAGCGCAGTCTGCAGCGAGCTGCTGTGGTGTGGCCTGCTTCGGCGCACGCCTGCGCGCATCCTGGTGCCTGGCCACCGGTGCACCTGCTTGCGGGTGACAGCAGTGCGTCTTTGTGCTTGTTTTGTGCGAGCGCTGGCGCGTCCCCAACGTGAGCAGCCTGTCGCAGCTGTGCCAGCGTCTGCGGAACGGGCACAGCAGGGCCGGAGCGGAGCAGCGTGTTGCAGGGCGCATGCGGGCCGGGCGGAGCTGGACGGCGCGCAGTGCCTGGGCGTCACCTTGCGCGGCGTGAACCCTAAGCCCTACCCTGTCCCACGCGCCGCGCAGGGTGGACGCCGGCAAGGTGGAGCTGGACGGCGCGCAGTGCCTGGGCGTCACCTTGCGCGGCGTGAACCCTAAACCCTACCCTAATGCATGCGCCGCGCAGGGTGGACGCCGGCAAGGTGGAGCTGGACGGCGCGCAGTACCTGGGCTTCAGCCTGCCGTTCTCCATCACGCAGCTGGTCTGGATCGAGGCGATCCTGGTGGGCGGCGCGGAGATCTACCGCAACCGCGAGCTGGACACGGACGCGCGCATCTACCCCGGTGCGCCCGAGCTTGGGTGTCAGCGCGGTAGCACGCTCCTGCTTGGCGTCCATGTGCTCAGGGAGCCTGCTTCGGCACTGTGTGTGTGTCGCCGCCGGCCTGCTGCGCGGCTGAGCGCCTCTGCGGCGCGCCAGGGGGCTACTTTGACCCGCTGGGTCTTGCGAGCGGCGACGACGACCGCGCGTTCAAGCTCAAGACCGCCGAGATGAAGCACGGCCGCCTTGCCATGATTGCATTCCTAGGTGCGCGCACAGCGGCCGCGCACGTCCATCGTTTGCTCGCAACCAACGTCACCCACATATTACATGACCTCCTTTGTGCAACAGCGCCTCTGTTGCCCTGTCCTGGTAAAGCGGTGTCCTGCTGCCCGTGCTTGGTGATGCCCTGCACGCACTTTGGCATGCCCGACAAGGGGGCATGCCCGACACTCCCTCTGTGTGTGCTTGGTTAAGGTGCAAGCGCACCTTGCCTCCCTCACCGTGAGCGGCCGGCAGAAAGGCTTGGCTGATATGCAGGCTTTGGCATCAGGACATGTGATTCGCAAGTGGGCATTTTTATTGTGTGCTACTAGGACGCTGTGCCTGTCGGCTAACGGGCGGGGTTTTGTGCCCCGCGCGCAGGCTTTGGCGTCCAGGCGGCGACCACGGGCGAGGGCGCGCTCGGCTCGCTGGCCAAGTTTGCCAACAACTTCGCGCCGGAGCTGCTGGAGCGGGCCGAGGAGGCGGTCGGCGTGGCCTGAGCGCGGGCGGCTGGCACAGACGGGGAGTGGGCAGCTAGGTTTGTGGCTCGCTCTAGGTGGCCCCATAGATGCAGCTATAGGCGTGGCTGGAGGTGGTGCGGCGGGAGCTTTGCGGGGAGACCGCATGCGTTGGCCGCTGGCCCGCCCGCACGTGCGCAGCGGTGTCCCGGGCCGGCGGCGCCGGTGCGCACTCGCGGGCTCCCGCAGGCATGCAGGGGGGGCGGGCAGGGCTCCACTGTACGCCCAAGGCAGGCTGAAGCTGAGTTTGTAGCGCTTGCTTTCGCCGCGGTCGCTGACCTGGTCTGAGACTAGTAGGTCTGTTTCACTTCTCAAAGTTGCCGCGTTGAGGGACCGCGCTGACGGCGCAGCTGCTGGGCGCTGATTCGGCATTGCCCTGGGCTGCGCCCCCACCTTGGACGGACATGGCGTGCAAGCTGCACCGCGTGCGGGCAGCGCATGCCTTGCTGGCAGCCGGGTCAGCAGGCAACGGATGTCCTGCTCGCTCCCATACTCGCACCCGAGCATAGCCTTAAGCAAGGCAGCCTCTGTGCCTGGGGTCACGTGACGATAGCCTGGTCCTTTATAAAACTGTTGCCCCGCCGCGACAAGGGGTGCGCTCATTTATCGCGCAGTATGCCGCGCGTTGTTGGCTGTTGATAACGAATGTAAGGAGCACGGCATACACTAGTGCGTCTGTTGGCTCTACTTTGCTCGCTGGGCAAGGTGCAACGACATGTACGGTGATAAAAGTGCAAGTATAAGTATATCCGTGATGGCACCATGTGGCCCTGTCCGCGGGCCCGCGGCTGTGTATGCGCACGACAGCCGTGCACTCGCTCTTCAAGAAGGAGATTGCCGAGCTGCAAAAGGTGCGACCGCGGCACAGCCCGCTGCTGCGTGCGCAGCCCCGCCTCACGCCAGCGGCTCACAGCCTCGCGCCGTGCACGCAGCCTGCCAGGGGCACCGCGCCCGGCAGCGGGCTGTGCACCCCAGCACGGCGGTTGCACCATTGCACAGCACGGCAACCTCCCTCTTCAGCAGCGCGTGCATGGCGATCGGTAGCATGCACAGCCGCGGGCACTCGGACAGGGCCACTACAAAGTTGTACATGTCCTAGAACTTTTCGTGGTGCACAGATCGGTGCACCTGCGCGCTTTGCACGGGCGCTCGCAACAGGGCGGCCCGCCGCGCCCGCCGGGCGGCGCCAGGTCAGACCTCGGCAGCACCTGGCAGGCGCCGCCTGCCTCTGCTTCTTGAACTACAAAGCCCTCCTCCCTCTTTCCTTTTGCTTTCACTCAGAAACGCTTGTGGCATGGTTGCAACTTGCGCAAGGAAATTGTTTGGACTTCCTGAACTTCAGAGCTCATGTTCAAACTTGAATTCAAATTTGCTTTAAAACACTGTTACATCGCCTCCTTATACTAGGTGCTGGGAAATGCCAAACATGACCCCTTACACAAAGGGCATGCTTCGCCAGGCCTGTCTGGCCACAAGAAGCGCTGCACAATCTTGCTGCATGCTGGACAGCATGTTGTCCGGAACACTGCCAAGGTTCCGGCATGTCCAGAACACTGCCAAGGCTGCAGCATGAAAATGAGCGTATAATCTTGGAACAACTAGGCAGCAACCCAACGCAGGCCATTGAAAAAAACAGCAGCACATTGGCTATTGGCTGACGCGTGTGCGCAACTCTGACCTTGGCCAGGACTGTAATCAGTGCGGAAAACCAAGTACTATCTGACGTACAAGCAATGTTGCTGGCCATTGCCCGAACAGTGCCCTCCTCACAGGGCTCCAGGGGTGTTACCAAGTACAACACCCACCCACGAAACACAAATGCGCAAGTGCTCATCGTTACTCAACTGTGCGCACTGAAAGCCTGGCGTGGTGCATCAGCGCCACACAAAGCAGGGCCAAATGGCAGCGGGAGCTCTGACGCAGCAAAGTCCATGATCAGAAAAGCAGCAGACAGAGGGTGCAGCGACATTATTACGCACGGGGTGAGGCAGGAGCAAGTAGTGCCAGAAACATGTGGCGACCGAGCATGCTGTGTCCGTGGCAAGGCTGCACACTCGGGCACGACCTGGACCACGGAGCAGACGCAGCCGCGCCTTGCACTTTCCGACCCACTGGCTCCCTGGGTCCGTCCCGAAGTGGTGCAGAGCTGCACCTCCTGGAAAGGCGACCGCTGGGCGGCCGGGAGCGGCGGCGCGGGCGTCAGAAGCTGAAGCTCTCCTGGTGTAGGCGCGCGGTGTTGAAGCCGAGCGCGAGCAGCGCGTCCTGGATGCCGGCCATGAACGCGGCCGGGCCGCACATGTACGCGGTCAGCTCCGGGTCCAGCAGCTCGGGCACCTGCGCCGCGCCGCAACACGTCGCTCACCCAGGTTAGGGTAGGGTAGGGTAAGAGCCGCTGTCCTGCGTGAGCCACCTGGGCTCGCGCGACGCACGCCATCTCCACATCTCACTGAAGAGCGCGCCTGTGGTGTGTCCACGAACACGAATCACGACCAACTCGTCAATGCGGCGCGAAGCAGGCCAGGGGAGTCAGGCTGCGTCACAGTCAGCACGATGCGGGTACACCGCGCGCTGCAAGCAGCGCCACAGCAGGCAGCACTCCGCAACACGCAGCCACCATGCTGTGAGGCCGCGCCTGCTCGCGGATGAGCGCGGCATCGATGCGCCCGCGCCGCCCGGCCCACGCCGGGTCGGGCCCCGTGACGGTCAGCACGACGCGCAGCGCGCCGCCCGACGCGGCCGCGAGCGCCTGCAGCTCGCCCGCAAATGCGGCCTCGGCCGCCGCGCGCACCGAGTACAGCAGCACCGCGCGCCGGCGCTGCCGCCCCAGCTCCAGCATAAACGTGCGCATCGGCGTGATGCCTGCGCCGTGCGGGTAGGGTCAGGGTGACCCAAACGGTGCGTGCGCGCTGATAAAGTCGGGCGAGCTGACAAAGGCTCAGGAGGAGTCCACAGGAGCAAGTTCTGTGTACAGCCGGGCAAGCTGGCGGTGTGGCGGCAAGATGGTGGCCAGGCCGCTTCTGTCAGAAACGCACCTGGGCGACACCGAGAACAGCAGGAGCGCCATAAGTGCAGGCCGAGCCTGCTTGGTGGGGAGCGGCTGCGTGCGGCATGCCGCGCTGGGGGCATGCTGGGGGCATGCAGGAGATTGGTGCACTGATGCATGCCCTAATGCCAAACCTGCATGTGCAGACCTTCACAGGGCAGTGCGCTGCGGGCGTGCGCACCAATGCCGGCGGCGATGAGCAGGCCCGGCCCGGAGCCGGCCGCGGGCACAAAGTCTCCGAGAGCGCCGCGGAACTCGACCGGAAACCCCAGCGTCAGCGTGCTGCGCGGACAGGCCCCCACCATGTCAGGCTTGCCGCAGCGACGCAGACCCGCACTGGGCTCTGCCTCTGTCACGCGCCGCAGTGGTGAGCCCTAGCAATACGGGCGCGGAAAGGTCATCAACAGAGTGAAAAGGAGTCCAGAGAGCAGCTTGCTACGATCACGCACAATCAAGAAAGGGCACGCTGCACCAGGGCAGCCCTTGCTGCAGACAGACCGGCAGACCGTGCTGTGGCAGGGCCGCGCCTGTGAAGCAGATGACAAGCGCCCCGCACGCAAGCGGGCAACGTGGACAGGTCAGAGCCTGCGGCAGGCCCCCCTATAGCCACTCCTGGGCCAGCGGCAGGCCGGCCGGCCTGGGCCAGCGACGCGCCTGTGCATGTAGGCCGTCACCAGCCCGGCGCGCTTGACGGTGATGGAGAACGTGCTGCTGGCGGCCGACTCGGCCGGGTGGCTGGAGATGGTCCACGTGCGGTTCAGCACGGCCGCGCCCGCGCCCGGCACGTCCTGTTCGCGGCGCCACTGCATCATCTACTGTGCTGCACGGCGGGATCCTCTGCTTGCCTACAGGAACTATCATGCAATGCCACACGCGCACGGCCACCCTCTGTCCAAACTGGGTCTGTGGGGCAAGTGGCGGGCACATCTGCAGAAGTCCGGCCCCTGGCCAGAGACAAGGACTCCTGATATGCTGCAACATGCTCCCCGGACCTATCAATATGCTCTGCCCATGCCGATCTAATTTGCATATCTTCAGTACATCACGCGGCTCTGTGCATTGCCCATTCTCCATCCACCTCCTGGACCGCACATGCCAGGCGGCCAGCGAGCCCGGCGGCGCGCCTGGAAGTCAAACGACGCGTACATGCCGGGCTGGTATGCAAAGGGCTGCGGCCGGCCGGCGCGCGTGGGCGGCTCCGGCCAGGAGAACGTGAACGTCTTGATGCCCGCCGCCGCGTCCTCCACCGCGACCAGCTTGGCGTACAGGCGCTGCTCGGCCGCGGCCGCGCCCCTGAACCCAAGGTCTGCAGGGTTGGCACGCCGCTCAGGTGTCTGGGCGCTGCCCCTGATGTCGTGCTGTGTGTCTGAGAAGCCGCAGAGCAAGAAGCTGTGCCGCTGCAAAGGTGTGTGAGGCAAGCAGCAACAGGCCAAGGTCCGTCACGGACACCAGACAGGGTATTCTGCGCCCGCTCGGCTTGGAAGCACTCTCGGCGGCGCAGCCAACGGACGTGCAGCATGTTGTTCGACCCTGCTCCTGCCACGGCTCAACATCCTCTGACCACTGAAAGGTCAGGGGCAGTCGGTCGGCGCAGCCGGGCCAGACAGCACGCCACACACATGGTGACGTACATGGCCTCAGCCCGTCCAGGAACAAATCCCGCGTCCAATTGACGGACGTATTCAGGTGAGGACTGCCGCTCTGCAAGCCCCTGGCAACTGCATGTGCCGGTGGGCGAGCATATGCGCGGGGCCGCGCCTGGGGTTGTAGGGCGAGTACAGGACCGGGCCCTCGCAGGCGAGCGGCAGCGCGCCGCGCGCCTGCGTCCAGCCGTCCACGGTGACCGCAACCACGCGCTCCGCGCCGGGCAGGCTGCGGTCCTCCAGGTCAATGCTGGCGCGCCCTGGCCGCGCGCAGGCGCAGGGTCACTCAGGGTCAGGCTCGGACCCCGCTGAACGCGCCCGGCGGGCTGGGGTCCTTCAGGTGCCGGCGCAGCCCTGGTCGAGCACAGGTTTTCGGGCCGGGATCATAGGTGACCTCCTTTGTGAGGCCCCTGGCAGGCGGCAGCCCTGGACGCATGCTCATGCTTGGAATGCATGCAGGCGCAGGGTGGGCTCTGGACGCGGCCCCGACAACCCCCTGCAGGGTGCCATGCTGAGGCTCTGCAATGAGGCTTATGGTCCATAATCTGTGGATGACCTTGACAAGCATCACAGCTATAGCGCAGTAGCGGGCCGGGAAGCCGCTCTGCCTGGTCCGCAGTCATGGCAGATTGCACATTGCAGGGCATTTGCTCGCCAGCACGCTTAGCAGGCAGGGCGGCGCCGCAGGCACACAGGCGCCGTGCACAAAGGCAGGGCGCGACAGCGCGGCCGCGGGCCGGGCGCACCGGAGATGCTGAGCGTGTCGCCGGTGGCAAAGTCGATGAACAGCAGGCCCGCGCGCCCGTTCGCCAGGATGTTGCCTGCGCCCCGCGCGAAGCAGGCTTGCAGCCTGGCGCGCCAGAGATGCAGGGCCCTTTGCACTGGACGGGCGCCGCGGCTCGCCCGGCAGGCACGGGGCAGGGGCCCCAGCGGCGGCGCACCGAGCGTGTTGAAGAGGTCGTTGCCGGTGTAGTCCGCCCAGCGCAGCGTGGCGCCGTCGGGCGACACCTGCACGAAGCCGGGCGGGCCGCCGCGGTGCGACATGTCGCAGCCGGCCTCCCTGCCCGCGCCTGCGCGCAGCCCCTCGCTCGGTCAGTCTGCCGATAGACCGCATGGCCACGCGCGTGCACTCGCGGCACTTGCTCCGCCTCGCCCCTGCTGGCGACAGTGCAGGACGTCGTGCTGGTCTCAAGCAGCCTGCGTGCACACCCATGCCGCAGAGCAGAACATAGGCTGGCACCGACCTTCAAGGCAGACCATCCTGGCTGTCCAGTCAGGGCAGTGCTGATTTTGACCAGCCTGGCATGCGCGCGCGCCGGGAGGCAGCGGGGGCCGCCACCTTCCGCGCAGTAGCAGGTGGCGATGAAGAACGTGTCTGCCGCGGCCACCGCCGCCGCCTGCGCCGGGCCGAGCGGGCCGGCGGCCGCCGGCGCGGCCGCCGCGGCGGACGCCGGCGCGCCCGGCTTGCGCACGTGCAGCTGGCGGACCTGCGCAAGGGGGAGCGGGTGAGGGATGCGACGCACTCCCTGGAAAATCTGCATGGGCGGGTGGAACGCTGGCGTGCTTTCCCAGCAGACCTTTTCCAGCAGGCCGTTGATAAGGGCAGCGTGACCTGTGTGCTGCAAATTGCCCACCCGCCACTGCTGCCGTAAACTCTGCAGGCAGCACCTTCGGGATGCGTGAAGGACTCGTTGCGGGCGCCCCACCTGTATGTACTTTGGGCAGTTGCCGTAGCTCTGCAGCACGTCCAGGGTCAGCGTGTTGCGCGCGAGGCTGCGCACGGCCGCGTTGACGCGGTTGCGCCGCCGCGTGGCCAGGTCGATGCCCAGCAGGCCCAGGCGCTGGCCCGGCGTGAACAGCGCTGCGCACGCCACACCTAGTAATGAAGAGTCTGTGCGCCAGATCTGGCCAGCATATGTCTAGTTGTGTAACACCCGCGGTGACTCCTGCACAGCCCAGGTTCACCAGCACTAGCAAATGCAGAGCAGCGTGTTGTTGTCCGGGCAGTGGCCCCCAGCTCCTACAGCGTGCCTGTCTTCTGTCAAGGGTGGACGCACGAGCGCAAGGGGCACCTGGGTCCAGCAGCTGGTCAGGCGTGATGGCCAGAGAGGTCTGGGTCGGTGTCTGCACGAAGCCTGGCGCGCCGGTGAGCGCCAGGGGGACGACCTGCCCCGTGCTCGGCGCCAGCGCTCCCACCATCAGCATCGGCAGGGCCTCAAAGAACATGCGGTGCTGCTCTGGCATGGACGGGCGAATGACGCGCTGGCCTGCGCACGAGCCACCACAGCTTCATCAGTGCCGGCCTCTTGTGGCCGCTTTGACTCAATGCAGGCGAGGCAATGCACTGTGCGTGACTCACACGCTTCCTAGTGCAAGTAGGTGAGTGCTGTCACAAGATTTTCACACTCACCAAGGGCCTCTATCTCAAGCAAGTCAATGCCAGCGGCCTGTTGCATCGTCTTTTCAAACGGGTGGAAAACGGTCTGCGTGACTGTTGTCGTCGCCATCTTGATATTGTATCTGCAAACAAACACTCTCAAAAGTAACATACACCGCAGCCTGTGCGTCCAGGCTGTTATATTGTAGATGCATTACAAGAGGCAGCAGTAGGGTTAGGTTGGCCAGCCAGTCACAATGCTTTTGGCAGCTTCATGCAAGCACCAGACACTCGAGCGGCGGCCTGCTGCAATCTTGCATGCCTAGCTACAGTTCATTTGCTGTGCAATATAGAGCTTGCTGCGCAACCCTGCATTGGGCTGCACCCACATACAGCCACAATTTGGGCTGAAGAACAACCGTTTCTCAGCTATCGGAGCTGAGCGTTCTGATCAGGCGCACTAGGCGCACAGGAGCGACTCTGTCTCGGGGCTTTGTGAGCCAGTGCCCGGCATGCATGCTGCAGTCGGTAGCTGAATTACAGGTCCTGGGAACATCAAACTCTTCGGACAGCGTGACCAGCAACAGACCACTCGCGCGACCCCGGTTTATACAGGTGTAGAATACACGCTCGCCGCGGCGGCGCATTAGGCGGGCGTAAGCGGCGCGAGTCGCACACGAGAAGCATGTCAGAAGCAGACCAAAAATTCAGCGGCGGGCTGCGTTTCATGCACCCCGCAAAGCGCGCGCGCGCACGGCGCGCGCACGACAGGCCCCGCCCCAACCCCGGTTTGGCCGGCACCAGTTCCATACGTTCGGCCTCCCTCCCCAAAAGCCAGTGCCCGCGTAACGAGCCGCGCCTTGCGCGCGGCACAAGGAACAGGATCGCAAATCCCCCCAGTGGAGGCCGCGCAGCCTCGCACGCACGCGCGCCGCTGCTGGGGGCAGGGCGGCACGGCATGCAAGTGCGCTAGCAGGCGCGCGGCCTGGCGTTGGGCTGCGTGAGGGCTATACAGCCCTACTCGTCCTCGTCCTCGTCCTCCTCGTCGGCCGCCTCGTCCTCCTCGTCGGCGTCGTCCTCGTCCTTGGCCGCGGCGGCGGGCGCCTCGCCCTCCTTCTTTGCCTTGTAGGCGGCGATCTCCTTGTCGGCGCGCTCCTTCTCCTTCTTGGCCATCGCCGCGTACTTCTCCTTGACCTTCTCGTCGGCCTCCTTCCACTGCTTGCCCAGCTCCTTGCCCACCTCGCCAAAGGTCAGGTCGGGCTGATCCTTCTTCACCTGCGCGCGCGCGCGCCGGCAGCCGCTCAGCGCTCCGGACGCGCTCGCGCAGCCCGTGAACACCACACTTCACACATGAACTCCAGCGTGTGGCTTAACGATGGCGACCTCGGGGACACATAAAGCGCTCTGGTTGCGCGTTTGCCCCTGAACCCAGGCCCAGCCTAACAGCGTGCGTAGCCTGCAAGCAGCGCTGTCCAACCAAGCACCACATCCACCACCCCGCCTCACATACTGTGCGGCTGGTAGGGTCTGCAGAACAGCACTGATGCTTTTGCAAGCAACCGTGACCCTCTTGGTCTTGCAAGTGCTGCACAACGCAGCCTGCAAGGATGCAATGGCGGCCGCGCGCCTGCTCGCGGTTGTCCTTGGAGAAGAGCATGAACGCGGACAGGCCCCGCTTGGGCTCATCCTTGTCCTTCTTGGGCTTCTTGGCCTTGCCCTCGGCCGCCGTGGCCTTCCGCTTCTTCGGCTCCGCCTTGGGCTTGGGCGCCTTGGGCTCCTTGGCCGGCTTCTCTGCCTTGGCCGGCTTCTCGGCCTTGGGCTTCTTCACCTTGGCCTGCAGGCAGCCCCGCGTGCACCGTCAGTTTTTCTCCTGTGCATCCTGCAAACCACTGATACAGTGCGCTGGTGCCAGCAATACTCTTCACCTTGGCCAGCACGCGCCCCCGCGTGTGCCGTCAGTATTTTGCCTGCGAGTTCTGCAAAGCACTGAGTACAGTACGCCGGTAACAGCTGCAGCAGGCGCAGCTGTACTGTATGTGCTGACGGCAGGCTGCGCCCTGCGGCAGGGCATACAGACAGCCCAGTCCCTCCTGTTCAAACAAAATTGCAGCCCCTCTAGCGAGAGGCCAGCCCCAAGGAGCTGCGGCTGCGTAAAAACAAAGAAATCCAAGTGACATGGGATGTACAGGGCTGCCGCTGACTTGGCAGCGCTCACAACGCCGCCTATGGCAGCCATCTGTTTCGCCCCGGTGCCGCGCTGAGTGCCCGCTTGCAGCGTGGCACCTCCCCGGGTACAGAGAGGCTGCTCCTAGGTGGTCCAGCAGCAGCGGCAGCGGATCGCGCGCGCCTAACAACAGCACGCGCTCAGCAGATGCCCCGCAGCACAGGCAGCTTGCTGTGCGCTGCGCACCGCCGTGCGCACCACGGACCAAAGCTGCGCGCCTGGCAGGCCGCCGCGCACCTTCAGGCATAAGCATGCCACAAGGATGCTAAAGTGTCATCCCTGCCATGAGCAACCCCACTACGTGAAACGGACGCCAGTGCCCAGCCCCCGAGCCCTGGTGCCAGGCCTCAGCAGCAGGCTGCCTGATGTGACTGTTGGTCTGGTGGGGCTTCCCATAGCACCCCCGCCCGCTGTCTGCCCAGCAATCCTGGCCTCCTGCAGGCCTTCTGGTCGCCCTGCCGACCGCAGAACCTGCTGAGCCCTGCGGGCAAGCACCTCAGCAGGCCCGGTCAGCGCGATGGCATCAGCTGGCCCGACAGTGTCCGCCCAGGAAGACCTTGCCCGGCCAGGATCGGCCGCCGAAAAGGATGCTGCGGGCCCGAGGTGACGCCTGAGACCACCCGCCTGCTGCCACAGGCCACACACCCGGCGACTAGGCCCAACCGCAGGGGAGCCCCGCTCACAACGGCCATCTCACCTCGCCTGCCATGGTGCGGGCACGCCTCTTCCAAGTTTGTCAGCAGCCGCCAAGCTCCTCCACGCCCTCCGCTCACCGTGCCAATGCTTGCTGGTGTGCAGATAGCCAGGGGGAGGGGAGGTCCACAGGCTGGCACTCCCTATGAGGCAGGCATCTAATCAGCCATAATCCCATGGCACCCATTCGAAAATGTGAACTTGCCCAAATGTCCATGGCGAACAGCCGCCAACAGCTCTCATGGCGCGTCCCAGGCGCGCCTATCCGCTCACACGGTCCGCAAACCTACATGTGTGACAAAATTACGCCTCCAGGACAAGAGTTTGGCCAAAGTGGCAGCTGAAACGGTGCCCTGGCTACCCCAGGACCCCCCGAAAATGCGCAGGACCTGGGGGCTAGCCGTGCGCCCGGCCTTGGTGCAATATTGCGGCTGCACTGGGAGGCCACATTCCAGGGCATACAGGGTATGCCAAGCTTTGTTGGGAAGCCACGAATACGTGACAACCAGCTTGTAAGGGGTGGGGGCTGGTGTCACCAACGGGGCCAGCGCGCGCGCGTTGCCGGCGGCAAGTCCCCATGCCCCGAGCCCAGGGCCTTGGCCAGACACTGGCAATGTCCATTGTTCGTCTGCCCCGTGCCACAGCCGCGTGTGCCCAGCCAGCAGCGTGTGCCCAGCCAGCCCGGGCGCCGCACCGGCAGCTCCTCGTCCAGCAGGTCGTCCTCGGCGTCCTCGGCCTCTTCCTCAGCCTCCTCGGCGGCCGCGGCGGCCGCCGCGGCGCGCTCGTCAAAGTCCTCGTCCTCCTCCTCGCTGTCCAGCTCGCCGTCGGCCTCCATGCGCGCCACGCCTGCGCGCCACAGCGGGCGCGCCTCGGTGTCAGGGCCGGGTACGGCACAGCCTGCTGGTCTTGGCGGCGGCGATCACCGCCCCGAGGACTCCGCCACTGTCCTCTGCATCCTCCTCACTGCCGGCCTCTGTGCACGCCATGCGATCTGAGCATAATGCAGTGTCAGCCGAACGTCTACACACACAGTCGATAGCCCTCACAATTGTCTGTGTGCTCCAGCATTGTGCCTCCCGAACTTTGCAGCCGGGGCTTGCAGCCGGGGCCGCGGCGCACACCGGTGTCGATGTCCTCGCCGAGGTCGATGGCGCGGCCGCCGCCGGGGCCGCCGGCCGCCTCGTCCAGGTTCTCCACGCGCAGGCGCTTGGCCTGGATGAACTCGAACAGGTTGGCCCACTCCGACTTCTGGATGCCGCGGAACAGGTAGTCCTGCGCGCGCGCGCCGGCGCCGCATGTCAGATAATGGTGTCTACTGGCATGTCAGCCAATGGTGTCTACTGGTATGTCACCAAATAGGAAAGAAGATTCAAGCAGCTCTGGGGCGCACGCAAAGGCGGGAGCAAAGTTTACATCGTGGCAAATCAGGGCGGCCCTGCTGGCCTTGGCACGGAACGCAAACACAGCGTGGCTGTGGGCCGGGAGGCAGCGCAAACGCGCTGTGCGAGTCCCCAGGAGCATTGCGCCAAGCGCCAGGTCAGTGCAAACAGTGGTGACCGGCGGCTTGAGCCGGGTGGTGACGAGGCGTGGGTTCTGCGCGGCTACTTGGTACGTCTCGCAGCCCGCTCCAGGCAGGCAGCGCCAGCACATACAGGGGTTCAGGGGTCTGCGCGCGCGCGTGCTGTAGGCACGTCCGCCATCTCGGCAAACCCCCTTGCTCCCGTTGTAGTACGCATGTTGTAGTAACACACAGAAGGCAACAGGGCACGCGCCGTGCTGTTGCGCATGCGGATGAGCAGGTCGAACGTCTTGGCGGATGCGGCCAGCACGCCGCCGCCCTGGCGCATGAACTCGATGCTCTCGATCTCGTCGTGCACCAGCAGCGTGGGCGGCTTGTGCACGTAGAAAAAGGCGCGCTCCAGGGGGTACAGGTACCCGTCGTCTGCCTGCATGGCCGCAGGAACCTCGTGGTCAGCCAGTGACACCCTACAGCAGCAAGTTCCGGGCGCCGCAGCGCCCAGTAAGCTAGCGCGCCCGTAGCGGGCTTGCTGCCGCGCAGAGCAGTGTCGACACACACGGGCGGAGGCACACGGTGCGTCAGCGGCCGATGCGCCGTGCGGCGCTCCAGCGCGTCCAGCACATGTTGTGTGCCCGCCTCCCCGCAGCTGCCGTATGTGGCAAACCCTCAGCGCAGGGTTTGAGGCGCAGGCGCGCGCCTTGTACGAGCAGCGCAGCGCGTGGCCCTCGCCGTCGCCGTCGGCGGTCCGGAACGTGCCCGGCTTGGTCAGCTTGGTGGCAGCCAGGCCGCGCAGCGCGCGCGCGAACACCTCGAACGCCGCGCCGTCGAGCTCGCGCTGCAGCTTGCCGCCGCACTGCGCGCGCCCCCGGCCTCAGCGCGGCGCACCGCCGCCCAAGCGCGACCGTCCGCACCGAGCTGGGCAGTGGCGGGCGCCACAGGGCACCCAGCTTCGCGGCTACCATGGCAGAGCTCCTGTGCGCTGCAGCCATGCGCGTTGCAGGCGAGCGCCGCGATGGCGCGGCAGGCGCCGCGCGCCCCGCTGCCCGCGGGGCAGGCGCCCGCTGCGTCGAGTCTCAGGCGCGCCTTCTCGTTCTTGGCGGCGAACAGGTCGTCGGGCAGCTCCAGCGACTTGGCCGCCTCCTCGTCCTTGGAGAACTGGACCAGCACGTGGTTGTAGTACGTCTGGCCCTTGCGGATGGGCGGGTCCAGCGAGATCGCGACCTGCGCGCCCGGGCGCAGCGCTCGCGCATCCTTCGGCAGCCCTTCACTTTGGCAGCCCTTTACTTGTCAAAGGTGTGCTCTATCATTTATGGGCTTGCCTGCCCTTGCGTGTGAGTTCTGCCTACAACGCTGCGCCGACCACCAACAACCCAGAAAACAGCGCAGTCTGGCCTACCAGACTGCGACGAAAGACGTCGCAGGGGGACTCGCAAAGCGCACCAGCGTGTGCGGCGTGTTATTCTTTGGCAACACGAACAGGCGCATGATGGAGTCGTACTGGATCCTGAAGTCCTGCGCCTGCGCGCAGAGGGCACGCGCCCGGCCTCAGCAGGGCCGCGCACCCGAACGGCAGGATGTACCCGGTACTTGTGCAGCGGGGGCCCACTGCTACACGCAATCATTAGCATCTCACAACTTGCGGTGGTTACAGTGCAGAGTGACAGTGGCAAAGCAGGGCATGCAGGAGAGTAGGATGCCCGACCAGGAGCAGAAGCCCATGAAGTGCAAGTGCCCGGGCAGCGGATGATGGTGGCGCACTCACTGCACGTAGGCATGCAGCCTGCTGGACGCGCAGCGTGGCTGCACGAAATTGCACGCCCTGACAGGGGCACACGCAGCACGCCAGCCGCAGCGTGCTGCACATGTAGCGCTGGCTGGCTTCGGCGGGGCCCATCTTAGGGTAGGGTTGCAACTACCTGATCTCACCCTATGAAGGCATCAGGGGCGCGCCTGGCCCAGCAGCTTCAGGAACGTGGCGTACATCTCGATGTCGAAGCGGCCGCGCGGGTGCAGCACAGCGACGCCCTCGAACGTCACCACCGCGTCGCCGGCCGCCGCCGCGCCCGCCTCTGTGTGCTCGACCACGCGGTCGTGGAAGACCTGCACGCGCGCGCGGCCGAACTGACATGAGGCGCGCTCGCAGTGCGCCTGCCCTGCGCGCCTGCAGGGGGGCTGCGCTGTCGGCCGCTACCGCCCTGGCTGCATCGGTCGCTGCGCTCGAGGGGCGCTCTCCTGTCTGCGCAGCCGCGTGGCCATGGAGCGCCTGCCGCGCTGCTGCGCCGGCCGCGCGACCAGGCCGCGCGGCGCCGGTTGACCAGGCCGGTGTTGCCCACGCCTTCGGTCGAGATCGCGTCCAGCCGCGCACGTGTCCAGGGGCAGCCCGGCCGCACCAGCGGCTTGGTCGTCACCACGCGAAAGCGCCACTTCCACGCCTCCCTCAGCAGCCCGCCGCGCGGCTGCGCGGCGCCGGCGCGCCCTGCTGGCAGAGCCCTTTGTCGTCGTACATAATCCGCTGCCACTCTGCGTGGAACTCTCGCAGGACGCATGGCATGCATGCGGTGGAGGCGCTGAGCCTGCCATTCATGCCATGCGTCATGCAGGGCTACCGCGCAGAGTGGCAGCGCATGATGTACGACGATGACGGCCTCCTCCGGCAGGGCGGCGCCGGCGCGCAGCCGCACGGCGGGCCGCCTGAGCGAGGCACGGGCGCAGGGCTTTCGCGTGATGACGACCAAGCCGCTGGCGCGGCCGGGCTGCCCCTGGCCACGTGCGCGGCTGGACGCGATCTCGACCGAGGGCGTGGGCAACACTGGCCTGGTGGTGTATGCGTCATGCATCTGGCGCTCGCCCAGAGCAAACGCGCGCACGCAGCTGCTCGCTCTCGCAGTACCTGGTCGCCGCCGCTGCGCCCGCCTCTCTTCGCAGGACCACAAGGTCGTGGAGCGCGGGCCTGAGACGCGCAGCGCTCTGTACTCCTGGTGCGCCCAGGCAGCGGAGCATGCCAGTTGCGCGCCCACCCGAGCGCGCGCTCAAGGCATGCCCCGCCTCCACGGCGCGGCCGTGGGGCGGCGCCGGGCGGGGCGGCGGCAGCGCGCGCCTTGGCGCTCGTGTCGTCGCCCGCGCCGGCAAAGCCCTCGGCCTCCTTGGGCACGTAGAAGCCCATCTCGACCAGCGCGTCCTCGCGCTCGCCGCTCGCCGCGTCGTCCATCGGGAACTCCAGCAGCACCTGGCCCCAGCGCGCGTGCTGCCGTTGGCGCCTGCCTAACCCTCATCCTACCCTGGTCTGTCTCGACCAGCGCGTCCTCGCGCTCGCCGCTCGCCGCGTCGTCCATCCGGAACTCTAGCAGCGCCTGGCCGCGGCGCGCGCGCTGCCGTTGGCGCCTGCCTAACCCTAACCCTACCCTCGCAGGGTCACCCCGATCGTATCAGGGCATGCAATGACATGTCCATAACGCGTATACAGCGTCCATCGAAGTGAGCGTCAGACCAGCGGTAAGAGATGCAAACTCACGCTGCCGCGCACAGCTCACAAGCCCGCGCACTGCCAAGGGGCTCGCCCAGCGCTCTTACAGGTCTTTCGGGACCAGGCCGCCGGCGTCAAACCCAAGGAGAGCACCGCTGGCAGGCAAGGGCGCCAGGCCCTCCCCGCCCGGCCTCGCCGGGATGCCCCAGCCTCTGTGGGCCACTGTCA